>Ga0180438_10006967_pt1 | contig 15024 bp, 10 predicted proteins | sample SS_ome_12_FD_132455 | JGI IMG/M metagenome (GOLD analysis project Ga0180438, IMG submission 132455) | Hypersaline lake sediment archaeal communities from the Salton Sea, California, USA - SS_3_D_2 metaG | ecosystem: Environmental > Aquatic > Non-marine Saline and Alkaline > Hypersaline >...
CTTCGACGAACGGCAAAACACCGGGGTAGATCTGCGTCTTGGCTCATTCGGGCCCACCTCCATAGATGGGAATAGCATCACTATAGTTCGATAGGTGTAGGCGGTCCACCCTTTATTGACATTACCCCGGCTCCTCCATAGTATCTGTGCCATGACAACGGGAGAGCTTAAGAAGAAATATATAGAGTTTTTCATAACCAACGGTCACGCGGAGATCTCGGGTAGCTCACTGATCCCCGTGAACGATCCCACCGTGCTGTTCACCACCGCCGGGATGCATCCGTTGGTTCCCTACATCCTGGGCGAGCCCCATCCCGCGGGCAAACGCCTCGTGGACGTGCAGAAGTGCATCCGCACCGGGGACATCGACGAGGTGGGGGATCCTTCCCACCTGACCTTCTTCGAGATGCTGGGCAACTGGTCCCTGGGGGACTACTTCAAGGAGGAGGCGATCCGCCTGAGCTACCAGTTCCTCACCTCTGCGCAGTGGCTGGGCTTCGACCCCCGGACCCTGTCGGTCACCGTGTTTGCCGGGGACGAGGAGGTGCCCCCCGACGAGGAGGCAGCCTCGATCTGGAGGAGTATCGGCATTCCGGATGAGCGCATCTACTTCCTCGGACGGGAGGACAACTGGTGGGGCCCGGCCGGGCAGACAGGCCCCTGCGGTCCGGATACGGAGATGTTCATCGACACGGGCATCGACCCCTGCGGTCCGGAGTGCAAACCCGGCTGCTCCTGCGGCAAGTACTTCGAGGTCTGGAACGACGTGTTCATGCAGTACAACAAGACCGCAGAGGGAAGCTATCTGCCGTTGGAGCAGAAGACCGTGGACACGGGCATGGGGGTGGAGCGTACCTGCGCCATGCTGCAAGGCAAGAAGAACGTCTACGAGATTGAAACCTTCGTGCCGATCATCCGGGCCGTTGAGGAGTCCAGCGGCGCGCGCTACGGAGCCGAAGCGGAATCCGATCACTCGATCCGCATCATCACCGACCACATCCGCTCGGCCGCCTTCATCCTTGGGGATGACAAGGGTGTCAAACCCTCGAACCTGGGCCAGGGCTACATCCTGCGGCGTCTGATCCGCCGGGCAATCCGCCACGCCCGCAAGCTGGGAATCGAGCGGGACTTCCTGGCCGCGCCGGCTGAGGCCTGCATCGATTCCCAGAAGGACGCCTACCCGGAGCTGGAGCGCAATCGGAACACCATTCTGGATGAGTTGGCCAGGGAAGAGGCCAAGTTCCTCCAGACCCTCCAGAAGGGAGAACACGAGTTCGAGAAGATTCTTCCCAATCTGCTGAAGAATCCCAAACGTGTCGTTCCCGGCCGGGTCGCCTTCCGCCTGTACGATACCTACGGCTTTCCAATCGAGCTGACCCAGGAACTGGCAGGAGAGCATGAGATGTCCGTGGATGTCGAGGGATTTCATGAAGCCTTCAAGAAGCATCAGAAGCTTTCCAAAAGCGGTGCGGAGAAGACCTTCAAAGGCGGATTGGCCGACCAGAGCGAACAGACCCGCAAGCTGCACACAGCCACCCACCTGATGCACCAGGCCCTCCGCCAGGTGCTGGGGGATCACGTGGAGCAGAAGGGTTCGAACATCACCTCCGAACGCCTGCGCTTCGACTTCTCCCACCCCGAACCCATGACCCCCGAACAGATCCGCGAGGTGGAGGAGATCGTCAATCAGCAGATCCGCCGGGACCTGCCGGTGCACTTCGAGACCATGACCGTAGAGGAGGCCAAACGGCTGGGAGCCATGGCCCTGTTCGGGGAGCGCTACGAGGAGAAGGTAAAGGTCTACTTCGTGGGGGATTTTTCCACGGAAGTCTGCGGCGGTCCCCACGTGGAGCATACCGGCGAGCTGGGCGCTTTCCGCATCGTCAAGGAGCAATCCTCATCCGCGGGGGTGCGCCGCATCCGGGCCGTGGTCGAATAACCCACGGCGGAAAGGGAGGCGGCCGGACCCATCATTTCATTACCCCTGGGGTAGTGATCCAGATGGTGTACGCAGAAAAGGAAGGGGTTGTTGGTCTCCCACTCAAATCCGAGTTTTTTTATCCTGGTTACGTATTTGCTGTCCATATCCGTTAGCCCTTCAAAACCCTGCTCGACAGCCAGCTTCTCGGCATACAACGCCTCTCGTGCTTCGTTGTCCACCGGGTGGGAGGACCCGCCTCCGTGTCGAAGACTCTGGGTGAGGGCATCATGGCGGTTGGATTCGAGCAGCTGCACGCGATACCGTGAAGCGATGCTACGGATTCACCTGCCTGGGTCGCCGGGGACCCAGGCAGGTGGATACTCCGGTATCCATCAATGGAGCGTGCCGGCGCTGCAGGTTGGGCTGAAAGTTGTTTGCCGCTCCAGGGGGCTTCCAATTCTATTCATCTAAAATAATTAGAATACTATCCAAAAATACCGGAACGCCCGAGCCTGGCACACTCTTTGCATTCGTTCCCTTGACCAACAAACCAATCTATATTCTGACAAGGGGAGGTTCGTATGAAAAAAGCTCTGTTGATCGTGCTGGCCGTGGCGCTTGCTGCGCTTCTGGCCGCGCCTGTCTTCGCAGGCGGCGGGGGAGAGAAATCGGTGGAAAAAGAGGTCACCATGGCGTTTATGCCCGGCATCGCCGATCCTTTCTACTTCACCATGGAGAAGGGAGTGAAAGCCAAGGCGGCCGAGCTGGGGGTGAAAATCCTGGTGGGCGAGTATCCGACCAGCTGGGGTCCGGAAGCCCAGGTTCCCAATCTCGAGGCCCTTATGGCCCGGGGAGGAATCGACATGCTGCTCATCGCCCCGACCTCTGTCGACGCGCTGGTCGCGCCTCTGAAGAAGATCTACGATCAGGGTATCGAGGTCATCACCGTGGACACCTACCTTGGAGACGGGGATTACTCCAAGCCCAGCAACTACTCCTTTCCGCTGTCCTACATAGGTACGGACAACAAGCTCGGCGGAAAACGCATCGCGGAGCAGCTGGCCAAGATGCTCGGGGAAAAGGGCAAGGTCTACGTGAACAACACGAATCCCGACACCTCTTCGGTCGTGGACCGGGGCAACGGATTCAAGGAAGGAATCGCCGAGTTTCCCAACATGCAGCTGGTGGGCATGGACTGGTGCATGGATTCCGAGCCCAAGGCGCAGGAACAGACCCTGGCTGCCCTGCAAAAGGAGCCCGGCATCGTGGGCATCTTCGGAGTCAATGTATTCAGCGCCCAGGGCTCGGCACAGGCGGTAGTGAACGCGGGGCTTACCGGCGCAGTGAAGATCTGCTCGTGGGATGCCACCGAGACCCTGATCCAGATGTTGAGGGACGGAAAAATCGACCTGGTATTGGCGCAAAAACCCGCTGAGATCGGTTCCCTGGCCGTGGAGTGGGGTTACAAGTATCTGACTGAAGGAGCGGAGATTCCCAAGAAGGTCATCCCCGGATTCGAGTTCTTCACCCGGGACAACGTCAACGACCCGGACATGAAGCAGTTCATCTACTCCAAGTAGCGGGCTCTGACGGAGGAGGGCCGATCGCCGGCCCTCCCCTTTATTCTATTTATCCCTCCGATTCCTGTTCAACCCATTCACCTTGGGATAGAATCGAGGTATGGAAGGACACCGGCATATGCAGAGGGTAAGAGCTGACGCGCGGGAGGATGCCTCCAGGTACCGGGCAGTCTCACTGCTTGCCAGGAACTGGGCCTTGTTGTTCCTGCTTCTCATGGTGGTGGTATTTTCCTTCAGCGGGAAGAATTTCTTCGCGCTGGACAACTTTCAAAACATCCTTCGCCTGGCCACCACGACCTTGCTGCTCGCCTACGCGGAAACCTTCGTCATTATCACGGGGGGCATCGACCTGTCCGTAGGCTTCCTCATGGGCTTCTCCTCCGTCCTCTCGGCCCAGGTGATCCGAAAGCTCTGCCTGGCGGGTTGGAGCCCGGGGGCCTGCATCCCCCTGGGCGTAGCAGCCGCGGTGCTTGCCTGTCTGGGCTGCGGCATGGCCAGCGGCGAGCTGGTGTCCCGTTACCGTGTACCCCCTTTCATCGCCACCCTGGGCGTTTTGGGAGTAGCCACGGGAATCACCCTGCATATCTCCGGGGGATTTCCCATCGGTGACCTGCCTGCGGTGATCACCGACATCGGCAACGGCTACCTATATTACTTGCACCCGGCCAGCGGGAAGGGCAGTTTCTTTCGGCCGCCGGCGGCGGTCACCGAGGCTCAGATCCGGGAGCTGGTGCGGGTGTTCCCCAACGCCACGGTCCTCATCGTAGCGGTCCTGGCCGCTCTCTGGTATCTGTTGAAGCATACCCGCTTCGGCCGCCACACCTACGCCGTGGGTGGAAGCACGGACGCGGCGCTGCGGGCGGGCATCAATGTCAGGCGCCACCTGCTTCTCATCTACATGCTCTCCGCCCTGCTCGCCGGGGTGGCCGGGGTGGTCTTCGTTTTTCAAAGCGGCATCGGCAACCACACCTCGTGGGGCGCGAACTACGAGCTGTTCGCCATAGCCGCGGTAATCATCGGGGGCGCCAGCCTCATGGGCGGCAAGGGCAGAATTACCGCTTCGACGGTCGGGGTGCTGTTGCTCACCGTTTTGGAAAACGGCCTGTATCTCTCGGGCGTGGAACCTTATTACCGCTTCATAGCGGTCGGCTTAATTCTGATCCTGGCCGTGGTCATCGACCAACTCTTTCCGGATCTGTTCTAGCGGACCAAGGAGTTATTGGCAGTGAAACGGCAGAGCGCATTTGTGACCTACATGGGGCAACGATGGGCAATCGTTTTCCTGGTTTTGGAGTTCATCTTCTTCAGCATCCTGGGCCGGGGCTTCCTTACATTGAACGGCGTGCAGATCGTGCTTTTCTACGGAACCACCCTGGCCTTGCTGGCCGCCGGGGAGACCTTCGTGATCGTCAGCGGGGGTATCGACCTGTCCGTCGGTTTCGTCATGGGCTTTGCCACCATCGTATCGGCCAAGCTTGTAGCCGCCTTTTCCAGGATGGGACTCTCCCCGGGGCTTTCGATCGCCCTGGGCGTCGCTATAACACTCGCCATCGGCGTGGGTCCCGGTTTTGTGAACGGATTCCTGGTAGGACATCTTAAAGTCCCGCCGTTTCTGGCAACCTTTTCCGTGCAGGGCATTACATACGGGATCGCACTGCTATTGGCCGGCGGGGCGGGAGCCGCAAAGGATGTGCCGATCCTGGCCAACCTCATCGGCAACGGCTATCTCCTATATTGGGTTCGCGGCCAGGGACTGTCGTTCTTCATCAGACCCGAGGTCGCCAGGGGCACCAGGGTTGTAGAGATGATACCCACCATGGTGGTGGTCACCGTGTTGTTCATAGCCGTCGGGGCCTATCTCCTCAAGAGAACCCGTTTCGGCCGCTACACCTATGCGATCGGCGGCAATATCGATGCGGCCATCCGCTCGGGCATCAATACCAAGCGGCACCTCACCCTGGTGTATATCATCTCGTCTCTCTTCGCCACCCTGGCGGGGATCATCTACATGCTGGAATACGTCACGGGTAAGGCCGATGCAGGCGCCTCTTTTCTTCTGGATTCGATCGTAGCGGTGGTAATCGGCGGAGCCAGCCTCTATGGAGGGATTGGCACGGTCTGGAAGACCATGCTCGGCTGCCTCATCCTCTCCGTGCTGGAGATGGGGCTGCGCATGATGGGTGTGCCTACCTTTGACAAATTCATAGCCGTGGGGCTCATCCTCATCTTCGCCGTGTTGATCGACCAATTCTTCCCGGAGCTCATTCACAAGGAGGATTGAAACAGATGGCATACCTGCTGGAGGTAAAAAACATAACCAAACGTTTCGGCGGCCTCATCGCCGTCAACAACGTGAGCATGGGCGTGAACGCGGGAGAAGTGGTCGGCGTGCTCGGTGACAATGGCGCGGGCAAATCCACACTCATCAAGGTGATCTCGGGAGTCTATCATCCCGACGAGGGCCGAATTTTTTTCCAGGGACGGGAAGTGACGGTCGGCTCGCCTATGGACGCACTGGCCATGGGTATCGAAACGATCTACCAGGACCTCGCCCTGGCGGAAAATTTAAACGTGCCGGCGAACATCTTTCTCGGCCGGGAAAAGCTCAAGGTTGCCCTCGGCCTGTTTCCCGTTCTGGACAACAGTCACATGTTCAAGGAATCGAAGAAAGTGTTGGAGAAGCTGGATATCCTGATTCCTTCATTGAGAAACCCCATCCGTGCTCTTTCCGGCGGCCAGCGGCAGGCCGTGGCCATCTCCCGCTCGATCTATTGGGACGCCAAGTTCCTCATCATGGACGAGCCTACAGCCGCCCTGGGGGTGGCCGAACAGAAGAAAGTCCTCGACCTGGTAAACCGTCTTAAAGCCCACGGCATCGGTATTATCATTATCAGCCACCAGCTGCACGATGTCTTCTCGGTAGCCGACCGCCTGGTAATCATGCGCCGCGGCGAGAAAGTGGCTGAGAGAATCACCAAGGAGACAAACGGCGACGAAGTGGTCAGCTTGATAGTAGGAGCGGAAACGATTTAGATTGGGGAAGTAATGAAGCTCTTCGTCAAAACGCTTCTGTTTTTCATCGGTGTCATCGCCTTCCAAGCCGCCCTGACGATTCTCTTTCTTACAGAGGTCACGGAACGCACCAATTTGGAGGAAGCTAGGCAAGAGCTGGCCTACGAAGCCTCGATACTCTACGACAGCTTCAACTCCTGGAAGAGACAGATATGGATGAGTCTCATTGCGATCCAGAACGACGAGCGCCTTGCCCGGTTCCTGGCTTCCTCCCGCGGTTATCTTCCCGAGGAGGACGTCTCGGCGTCCCTAAAAGAGTTCCTCGTCGTTTCCAAGATCGATCATCTCCTGCTCGCCACCCCCGGCGGATCGATTCGCGGCACCCTGCCCACCACCTATGCCACCTTCAGCACGGCGGACCTGCAGAACCTCCGGAATGAGAAAACCCATCCCTACATCGAGCTGCGCTACATTCAGGCAACTCCCCATATGGTTGGGATTACCAGCATCAATCTGGGGGGAGAGAACCTCATCCATGTGTTTCTGCTCAAACGCATCGATCAGGATTTCTTCAGGCAGCTCATCCTGAACAGGAAATCCCAAATTGCGCTGTTTCACGACGGACTGTACGTGAGCGGTTCTTTTGCAGAAGTCCCGTCCGAGGCTGCTCTGAAACCTGGGACAGTCCAGTCGTCTTACCTCGAGCGTTACAATGAAAAGACAGGCAGCGGGCGGTTCAACATCGCCTTCCAGAGAATCGGCAGCGTCGATACCGAGCGGATGTATCTGGCTACTTTCCTGTCCAACGATCCCTACAACCGGAAGATCGTACAGGTCAGCCGCGCCGTGCTGCTGGTTTCCCTGGCCGGGGCGCTGTTCACCCTGCTGTTGAGCCTCTTCTTTTCGCGCAATATCACCCGTCCTATCGCAGAGCTGCTGAGGGGTATGGAACAGGTCAAATCGGGCGCCTTCTCCATCCGCGTCGACTCTCCCGGAAGCTATGAGATCAGCCGCCTGTTCAAGGGATTCAACACCATGGCCGGAGAGCTGCACCAGAGCCAGATGGAGATGAAGGAATATCTCCGGGAAACCGTTCTCCTCAAAGAATACAATGAGAAAATCATCAATTCCATCCGGGCCGCCATCGCCATCGTCAACAAAGAGCTGATTGTGGAGACGGCCAATCACTTCTTTCTCGATTTCTTCGGCTTGGAAAGACGGATGGCGATCGGCAAAAGGCTGCTGGATCTGGGCCTGGACATCGTGGACCAAAGCGTCGTGGACAAAGTGGGCGCTATCTTGGCCCGGAAGCAGGACAGCTACTCCGAGGTGAAACGCTCGAGCGACGATAAGGTCTACGAGGTCAAGCTCTACCCCTTCTACAGCTCGGGGGAACATCTTCGGGAAGCCTCGGGCTGTGTGTTCATGATCGACGATATCAGCGTGAAAACCGAGCTCGAGCAGAAGATCTTTCGCGCCGAGAAACTCGCCTCCATAAGCATGCTCTCCGCTGGCATGGCCCACGAAATCAACAACCCGCTGGGCTCCATGCTGACCAACGTCCAAAACCTGATCGCCGATGAAAACGATCCGGAGCGCAGCATATCCCTCAGGTGGATCGAGCGGGAAACACGGCGCATCGCAAGCATCGTGAGGCAGCTGCTCAACTTCACGGCCACGGATTCCCTTCACGCCCCGGGAGCGGAGGTGAATTCCGTCGTGGAGGAAACGATTGGCTTGATCCGCTGTTCCCTGGCCAGGGAGAGTCGCATCAGGATCGATACCCGCCTGGCCGCCGGGCTACCCCCGGCAGGATTGAACAGGGACGAGCTGGGACAGGTTACGCTCAATCTGGTAAAAAACGCTGTTCAGGCCATACCAGGCGAGGGCAGGATCCTAGTCTGCACGCATCTCAACGGGCGTAGAATCTGTCTCTCCGTTGCCGACAGCGGCTATGGCATTCCCAAGGATATCATTCCGAGGATCTTCGATCCCTTCTTCACCACCAAAGACAACGGGGAGGGTACCGGGCTCGGTCTTTCTGTGGTTTACGGAATCATTACAAAGTACGGCGGCACGATCGATGTCCGCAGTCACGAAGGGGGGGGAACCCGCATCGGTATCACCCTCCCCGCCCTGGAGGGGGAGGCCGACGAATGATCTGCGATCACCTGCGGGGCCGTTCCATTCTCATCGTCGATGACGAAGCCGGCATCAGGCATGGTCTGGAAAATCTGTTCAAGCGCGAGGGTTTCGACGTTCATTGCAGCGAGAACTACGAACAGGCTATGTCGGCCTTGAGCAGCTTCTCTATCGACGCAGCCATAGTCGATATTCGTCTCAAGAAAGAAAGAAGCGGCATCGATCTGCTGAAGGAGTTCAAACAGATCGACCCCGACATGGTGATCATCATGATTACCGGATACGGCAGTATCGATTCCGCTGTGACCTCGATAAAAGAAGGGGCGGCCGACTATGTGCTCAAGCCGATCGACAATATCAAACTCCTGGACGCGGTGAACAAGAATCTGGAGCTGCGCAGTCTGAAGAGCGAAAACGTGTACCTGCGCAGCGAGCTGTTCGACCGCTGCTTGACCCACCGGCCCATAACCGTCGATCCGGAGTTGAAATCCATCATTCAGCAGGTGGACAAGATCAAGAACAGCCCGGCAACCGTACTACTGACCGGTGAGAGCGGCACCGGCAAGGAGGTGCTGGCTCGCTACCTTCATTTTACTAGTAGCCGCCGTGATGGTCAGTTCGTTTCGATCAACTGCGCCGCCCTGTCCGAGTCACTGCTTTTGAGCGAGCTGTTCGGGCACGAGCGGGGAGCCTTCACCGGCGCGATCGAGCGCAAACTCGGCAAATTCGAGATCGCCAGCGGCGGCACACTCTTCCTCGACGAGATCGGTGATATGCCCCTGGAGATCCAGGCAAAACTGCTCAAAGTCATCGAAGAGCATGGCTTCGAGAGAGTGGGAAGCAACCGGCGCATCCGTGTGGACGTGCGCATCATTGCAGCCACCAACAAGAACCTGGAGGAGTTGATGGCCAGAGGATTGTTCCGTGACGATCTGTATTATCGAATAAACGTCATCTCCTTCGAGGTGCCTCCCCTGCGCCGGCGCAGAGAGGATATTCCGCTGCTTGCGCGTTACTTCCTGGAAAGATACGCCCGGGAGTACAACAAAATCGCTTCCGCTATCAGTCCGGAGACACTGGAAGCGCTGTCCGCCCATGATTGGCCGGGCAATGTCCGGGAGCTGGAAAACGTAATCAACCAGGCTGTGCTTCTATGCGAGGGAGATACGATCAACATCGACGGGCTCAAGACGAGAGTAATCTCAAGCGAGGGACAGCAGTCGTCTCAAGCGGATATCACCGGCATCCGCTCCCTGAGGGAAGCCGTCTTGCGGATCAGCGAGCAGGTCGAGAAACAGATAGTGACGCGCATGTTGGAACGTAACGGTTACAACAAGTCGAAGACTGCCCGTGAGCTGGATGTCACCCGCAAAACTTTGACCCGTAAGATCGAGAAATACGGTATTTCCATTCCGGCCGCCAAGCCTCGGGTATGAACCGCTTGCAGCGATCTGTCTATCAGGTGAACCGAAATGTGCACGATTTTACCCGTGAGCCCTTCCATGGGATTCGTATGGGGACCGGAAAAAAGCACCGGTTTTCTATCCTTTTACCGCTCCACGGGTGAGCCCGGAGATGATCTTTTTTTGAAAGAACACGATGAAGAAAATGATCGGCAGGGTCGCTACGACAGCCCCCGCCGATATTGTCTCCCAGGGGAAGGAATACTCGCCGGGATAGAGCGCGATCCCCGCCGGAATCGTCCGCATCTGGGGTTTGCTGATGAGAATCAGGGCGAAGATGAACTCATTCCAGCAATTGATGAAAGTCACGATCGCCACCGAAGAAAGCACCGGCGCCGAGAGAGGGTAGAAGATCCGCCACAGCGTGCCCAGGCGGGAGCAGCCGTCGATCTTGGCCGCATCCTCTATCGACAGAGGAAACTCTTTGAAGTACGCGAAGGACAGCCAGACGCTGAAGGGAATATTGAATGCGATGTAGGGCAGCATCAGGCTGAAATATGTGTTGAGCATACGCAACCGGCGAAGCACATCAAAAAGAGGGATCACGCTGGCGATAAAAGGAAAGGTGGAAAAACCGAGGATGATCACCAGGATCAACAGGTTGTTGCGCACGCGGAATCGACTGAGGCCGTAGGCTGCCAGCGAGCTCACAGCCAGACAGACCATCGTAGCCACGCTTCCAACCAGCACGGAGTTGAAGAAAAACCGGGCAAGGCGATTCTGGGTGAACACGTCCACGTAGTTCTGGATGGTCAGCTTTGTGGGTATATACACGACGGGAAAGGCGTATATCTCAGTGGAGGTCTTCAAAGATGTGAGGAACATCCAGACCACCGGAAAAAACGAGATGACGACGGTGGCGACCAGGATGATTACGAACGCGGTCTTTCGGAGCATGGTTGCAGCTTTGATGTTCATACTCCCTCACCCATAGTGGATTCCTGGCGGTAGAATCCTCGGATGTACATGAAGCCGAACAGGAGGATCAACACCGAGAGAAGCAGGGACATGGCCGACCCGTATCCGAACTCTGTGAACAGGAACGTCTGCATGTAGATGTTGTAGACAACCGACTCGGTCGCGTCTGCCGGACCTCCCTTGGTCATGGCGTAGATGACGTCGAATACCTGCAGAGCCACGAGACTGCGGAAGATCAATACCACAATGATTGCCGGCCGCAGCAACGGCAAAGTAAGCTTGAAGAACTTGCGGAGCTCTCCAGCACCGTCCACGGTAGCCGATTCATAAATTGTCTGAGGAATACTCTGGAGTCCCGCAAGCAGAATAAGGCCGACCAGGGAACTGACCTTCCAGATCTGAGTGAAGTATATGGCGAAGGTTGCGCCCAGCGGCGAGGCAAGCCAGTTCACGGGTCGGCTTACGATTCCGATGCGAATAAGAATATCGTTGAAAAGTCCAAATTGGCCGTCAAACATCCAGCGGAACAGCAGGGAGTTGATAACCGTGGGCAGAGCCCAGGGCAACAGCACCGCCATGCGAATCAGGCTGCGGCCTCGGAACTGTTTGTCCAAGATAAGGGCGATAAACAGGCCGATGATGAACTGAAAGCCCACGGTCACGATCGTGAACTGCAGCGTATTGAGCACTGCATTGAGAAATCGAGCGTCTGCGAACGCCTCCCGGAAGTTCTTCAAACCCACGTAGATCATCTTCCCGCCTTCAAAAACCCTGTAGTCGAAAAAGCTCATGTTGATCACCCGGATGAGGGGAAAGATCATAACGGCGATCAGAAAAAGAAAGGCGGGAATCGTCAGGAGGAGCCCGAATGTCCTGTCGGGAATCTTAGCCAGAGATCCGGATTTCAAAGTGCGCCACCTTCGATGTGCGTCGGGTAGAATGGACAAGGGGCGGAGAACACCACGCCCCTTGTCAGCAAAAGAGTTCTACTCGGCCTCTTCTTCGAGAATTTTGTTCATTTCCGCCTGCGCATTTGTCAACGCTTCTTCAGGTGTCTGCATTCCCAGCATGGCTTTGTTGAAATGATACTGCATCCGGTCGGCGAGTTTAATGTAGTACTTGGTTTGGTGCGTCGGTCTGGATTTGAGGTACTGGGCGCCTTCGGCGAGAAGCTTGAAAGCGGGATTCTTTTCCAACAGTTCCGGATCCTGGTACACGGCATCTCGGGCCGGCAGGAGGCTGCTGCGGATGGCTCGCTGCTTGTTCCACTCGTAGTTCGTGATGTATTTCACAAACTCCCAGGCTCCATCCTTGTCTTCGGAAAAATTGTTTATTCCGATGGATACTCCTCCCAGACAGGATGCACCGGGCTGATCGTTTCCAACCATGCGGGTAATTCCCACTTTGCCGTAGACCTTGGACTCGGGGTCCAGGTATTTGTTAAGGGCGAAAGGCCAGTTGTTCATGAATATGGCATTTCCATTACCGAACTGGATGCTGTCGTCATTGGGATTGTGGGTGGTCACCGACTCGGGGGCAATACCTTTTTGCACCAGCCCGACCATGAAGCGCAGGCCTCACGATTCTTGGGTGAATCGAGCACGATCTTACCATCCTTCATGATCTCACCGCCAACGCCGGACTGGAAGTTCACGAAGTTGCACACCACTCCTTCGATCTTGGGTGCCTGAAAGATATATCCGGCCAGGTTGGGATCGTTTTCCCCCGCCTTGATGGTTTGCACCTGCTTGGTCAGCTCGTCCCATGTCGTGGGCGGCTGAAATCCGTACTTTTCGAGCAGATCTTTGCGGTAGTAGAGAAGCAGGGCGTCTGCGTACAGGGGTACTGCGTACAGATTGCCGCCTACGGTGTTGATCTCCACTGCCGTCCGATTGAATTTCTCCAACTCCTTCTCGTAGGAGGGATCGTACAGCTGCGAGAGATCGGTCAGCCAACCTGCTTCGGCCATGTGCACCACATCGGTCGGGTACATGCCTACAATGTGAGCACTTCCGTCCTGGGCGGCAAACATGGTCGTATAGGTTTGCCATGATTCCTGCGGTACCGACGAGATGGCCACGGCTTCGACGGATATTGTAGGGTGCTCCGCCATGAAGGCTTCCATGGTTTCCTCGATCAAGTACTGGCCGTGGGATCCGACCATGATCACCACGTTTTGTTGCTCCTTCTCACCCTGCCCCCCGGCGAACACCGCCAGGCCAACAACAGCGAAAAGGAAGAGAAAGAGAGTCAGACCTCTTCCACGATTCATATTGTCCTCCCCAGACTGGTTTTTTACGCCATCAACGATGGCGGATGCTCGGCATTAATCGATGCCGATCTAGATATTCATCTATATTATCGTTAACGTTATCGTTAACATCCCTGTCCTATTCAATCTCCTTCTACAGCAGCTGTCAAGGAGATCGCCTTGCCCATGCCCGGGATCCATGAGTTCCCGAACGCCGGGTTCCAAAGCCTCCTTCGCCCACAAGGGTGCAGCCATGCCTTAGATCAACAACTCGGCCCTTCGGATGATGTGATCCTGATACTCCTTGTCCAGTTCCACGAAGTATCCGCTCCATCCCCACACCCGCACGATCAAATTACGGTGCTGATCTGGGAACTTCTGCGCCGCCATCAGTCGATCACGGTTCACCGCGTTGAGCTGCAACTGGTGCCCTCCCATCCGGAAATAGGATTTGACGAGCATGCCCACCTTGCTTGTGCTCTCCTCGGTCCGAAACACCGAGTCATGAAGCTCCAGAGTGAGGGGTCCGCCGTTGATCACCCGGCCGAGATCCGGCTTGATGAACGAGCGGATAACGGAAAGCGGACCTTTGGGTTTCAGATTTAGACTCGGTGAGTAGTTGGCTGAAAGCGGCTCACCGCGGCGGCGCCCGTTCGCAGAAGCTCCCACCTCGGCCGCATGGCTAAGATAGTACATGGCCGAGCCGGTGCCTGCGCGGTATCTTCCGCCTCGCTCATTACGATGCTGTGTCAACGCGTCGGCAAACCATTCCAGGAGCTCCGATCCGAGATCGTCGACCTCATCCAGATCGTTTCCCATTTTGAGCTCGTCGGATCGGAGTCTGGCAAGCAGCTCCGGTGAATCGGCGAAATCATTATCAACGGCGTCGATCAGGTCTGCTGCGGTTAGCTCTGCCCTGTCGAACACCCATTTTTTAATGGCCGCCAGAGAATCAGCGGCGTCAGCCAGACCTGTACCGTGAATTCCGTAGTTGTTATACTTCGCCCCGTCGGCCACGTCCCGGGTGTTGTCCACCGCTCCATCGGTAAGCAGTGACATCACCGGTGCAGGCTCCATATAGATCGGAGAGAAAGAGCCGGTAAGCTCGTTGACCTGCGTTCGAATCTCCTCCTTCACATGCTTCATGAAGGAGCTGAAATCGGGCGCCCGAAGCAGATCCCGGCGCAAGCAGTTGTCCACCACTTTGACGAAAGACAGTGCTCCGATGTTGGGAATGTCCGCCGAACAACCGGGGATGATGAACTCCCAGCACGCCGCAACCACGTAATCGCGGGCGTCGGCCGGCTCGTAGCCCAGTCTTTCCAGTCCGGGAACGACTACATCATCGTTACAGTATTGGGGGAATCCCAAGCCCTGCTTGGTCAGCCTGCTGGCCAGCTCAAAAACGCGATCCGGCGTGCCGCGGTGCACCCGCAGGTTGATCTTCGGATCGATGACATTCAGCTCCAGGCTGGCCTTCAGACACATCTCGGAAAGCCGGTTATACGCATCTTCGCCACTGCTGTTCACGCCTCCCAACACCATGCTCTGTCCATTGTCCCCCTGCTGCATCCCCGGATACAGATCGCTGTCCCGGTTGAAGCTCAGGAAGAACTCCTCGAGGAGCTCTAGGGCGCTATCTTCTTCCAGGCGTCCCGCCTCCAAGTCCTCCTCCAGGTAGGAAAGCATGTACTGATCGAAGCGACCCACGGTGTTGTGGTAGTGACCGGCACACCA
>Ga0180438_10006968_pt1 | contig 15024 bp, 12 predicted proteins | sample SS_ome_12_FD_132455 | JGI IMG/M metagenome (GOLD analysis project Ga0180438, IMG submission 132455) | Hypersaline lake sediment archaeal communities from the Salton Sea, California, USA - SS_3_D_2 metaG | ecosystem: Environmental > Aquatic > Non-marine Saline and Alkaline > Hypersaline >...
GATGCCGTCTTAATGGGTAACGACTTCGGCTCACAGGACAGACTAATGCTCTCGCCAAATATGCTTCGTAAATATGTCTGGCCTTATGCAAAAAAACTCATCCGGCAGGCCAAAGACTACCGTCTGCCGGTCATTTACCATAGCTGCGGCTCTATTTATGAAATAATCGGCGACCTAATCGAGTTGGGCGTAGATGTAATACATCCCTTTGAGCCGACGCCAAAAAATATGATGCCTGAAAAGCTGAAAAAAGATTTCGGCGACAAAGTTTCCTTCTGTGGCGGCATTGATGCACAACATCTCCTGCCAGATGGCACACCATCACAAATAAGACAGAAAGTCAAACAGCTAAAGAAGTTATTCCCGACCGGCCTGGTCATCTCACCCAGCCGGGAAGCCATTTCGCCGGATATACCACCGCAAAACATACAGGCCCTCTTCGAGGCAATATCCCCTTCAGGGTAGTAACCCTCCACAGGCGGATCAATCGTGAGCACTATACAAAAGAGCAGCGAAAAAAAATTTGATTGCTTAAAACCAATATATTATACTATTAGCCAGGCTCAGCAACAGGGCTGAGTAACTTAAGATAGGAGAGAAAAAAATGACCTCTAATGCAGATTATTCACGACGGAAATTCCTCAAACAGATAGGCGGAGTTGCAGTCGCCGGTGCGGCGGCTACCTCATTTGCCGGGGGCAGCATAGCCGAAACAACGAATAAACACAAGGTAAAATACCGAACGCTTGGAAAAACCGGCCTAAAAGTATCCGAAATAGGTTTCGGAGGCCACAGTTGGGCATATAAAAAAGTTGCCGACGGAAAAGGCGGCTTACGCAGGGCTACCATTGACGAAGCCACAGAAATGATTGCCGAAGGGATCGACATGGGTGTAAACTTTTTCGATTCATGCACCTCAAGATTTGAGTCCATCATTCCAGGAGAAGCTCTCAAAAGACTCAAAGCCAGAGACCGTATTCTCGCCTCCATACGTGTCACGCACAAGTGCAAGGGAGTCAAAGCTGACAAAGACGAGATTTATAAGTGGACCGAAGAGCGTCTCAAACTCTGGCAGACCGATTACTTCGATTTCTGCCTGCTTTGCAATACCCAACAGGATACTCCGCAGTCAGGCTACTGGGATATGTCTTATTCGATCGAAGCGTTAGAAGAGCTTAAAAAACAGGGCAAAATCCGTTTTACAGGCTTCGGCTGTCACTTCACACCGGAACTGTTCCTGAAAGCCTTCGATAAATTTGGCGATTACTTCGATACCTGCTCCATACCATATAATATCCGCCATCGCGCCGCAGAAGAGATACTTCCTGCTGCAAAGAAAAAAGGACTAGGCGTTATCACTATCAAACCATTTGCAAGAGGTTCTCTTTTGAAAAAACGCGACCTCGGAGGCGCCGACGCAGGCCTGCCCAGAGACATGATTGCATTCGTCCTCGAGAACCCTCTCGTGGATATTTGCACCTGTGGCGTCCACACCATAGAGCACGTCAGGGAAAACTTCAGCGCCTCCTGGACACCACTGTCTCCTGAAGGCAGGCAGCGCCTACAAATCGCCGCTGCCACCCAATGCCCTGATGCACACGCAAAATGGCTCGAAAAGGACTGGCTCTATGCCTGAACCTAAAAATCCTGCATCGCTGCTCATCTGCTCCGTTGCGCTTTGCCTGCTCACTGTCACATTATTCAGTTGTACCGCCGACAACGGCAGCAAAGCCAGGCCTTCTAAAGACGATAGTGCCGAATACCAGAAATTGCTCGACGAGTTAAAAAACCCGCACATCAACACAACCCCGTTAAGCCGTACCAACCCTCTGGCCGGATGTATACTCTGCCATGTCGATATAGAAGACGAACACCTTGCAAGCACGCACTGCACTGCCGACAACATGGGTTGTGTTGAATGTCACGGCCAAAGCGTCGGGCACATAAACGACGAAAATAACGAGGTCAAACCCGATGTGATGTTCACCCGGGCCAACACCGACCGATTATGCAGCCCATGTCACGATTGCTCCCGACAAGTCACCCCTGATTGGAAACAAACTCCAGCCTCGAAGCGAAAAACCTGCACCGGTTGTCACCCCGCCCACCGGTTCCCAGCTCTCGCTGGCGCCAAAATAAAACCTGATTTATTTACAAGTCCTAATCCAGCTTCGGCAAATTAGAAAGATTCTCCCCTACCTGCCCCGCATAATAACTCTCCGCGTAAAGCTCCATGAAGCTTTTTAAGGTAGTACGGGTGTCGGCCAGAAGTTTTTCCCTCTGCTGCTCACTCGATTTGTCAAGTTGAGTCCACATCTGAACTTTCAGCCTGCCCAATTCATATAACGCAATTATTCCTCCGTCCCTGTCAGCAAATTTCTTATGCAGCTGCTCCAATCTCTTCTGCCTCATCCGTTCATCCTTAATCAGATTAACCCTGGCAAGGGCAAGATTATCAAACAACGCATCTTTTTCGTTAATATCCTCGAGCAGCCTCTCAATCCGGTGAAGGTAATACAGGCCATAAGGATTCAACCTGACAAACTCTGCCAGACGTTGCGACGATTTCTTGTTCCCCGACCTGTTCTGCTCGCTAATCAACAGCCGTAATTCCTTTATCCGCCGCTCGGCATCGGTCAGCCTATACTTTGTCATAGCCGTATCGGCCGGCGGCTGAAACGGACTCAAAAAACTATCCTGCCCGTTGCCGCCTTCTTCGAATTCACCCAGAAATTCCGCTGCCATCGACTCGGCCTCTTTCAGCAGCTTGTCCGCTTCTTCAAACAACCCTCGTCCCGCCCAGTGTATCGCCATGCGCCACCTGGCCTCCACCGACTCTGCGCTGTCGTCAAACCGCCGATAAAGCTCAGACCATATTTCCCGCGAATGTTCGAATGCATAATCGCTGTAAAAACAAAGCCTTTCCCGCTCAATCAAATTCAAGTCCGGGCTGTACTCGCTCAGAATCCCCTTATAATAAAGAGCTATCCCCGCCCGTTCACTCTTTCCATGCTTGCTTATGAACGTGTTGTATTTGTCAATCAGCTCCTCTCTTTTCCGCTGATATCGCAGTTCTTCGGGCACCATAAACCAGTTAGGCCATTTGTCATACCGCAACTGAGCCTTAATCAAATCTTTCAATTCAGCGCGAAGAAGTATCGGGTCCGTCGGTAGAAAATACGCTCCCACAAGGTCTTTTCTGACGTCAGGGTCCAAAATCGTTTTATCCAGCGCATCGGTCAGGCTGTGAGTTGAAAATTCCGTCACCTCCCGTGGATTATATTCGGCTGTATAAAGCTGATAGTCCAGCTCGGTAAACCCCACCTTGAAACAGAATGTGAAAAAAGCACACCCCAGAACAACCGCGCTGACAATCCAGATAAGGCCTGGTTTATACCTCGTAAAATGACCTATCCCCAAAACCACACCCGCTATTGCCAGCCCAGTCACCAACGCACAAATCCATGGTGCATAAGAAAAGCCCAGCTTAATAAGACCAATGTTATGTACGCCGCCGAAAAAACCCAGATAAACTAATTGTGGTACCGTGCAAAGCGCAATCGCAATAATCCGCGAGCGAAAACGAAACAGGCGAGAAGCTGCACCGATACAGCTTATCAAAACACAAACCGCAAATAACGGCAAATTACCCAGAAACACCAGCCCTAATACGAACGGCAAACTGTACCTAAAACTCATCAACTGCGAAACCAAAGCAGGTACAAATCCCAGCAGGCCGATCAGCAAACCTAATACGAGTATCTGCCACGGGTATTCGAATATTCCGGCTCCGTTTGTCACCGCCCCTGCCAGCGACCATGACTTGGGGTTCATTAAACTTTCCATCTCAAAATCCCAGAATGTCCCGCTGACTATTTTTGACCACAGCACACAGGCCGACAAAAATACAACCAGTGCCAGCAGCCAGCACATCACAACATTCTGATGGCTGTAATGAAGCGTCGGCCCCACCGCTAGGAACGACTTCGAGGCCCTCGGTGCCTTGTTGACTTGCGTATCTACCATAAAAAATCCACCTCACTTCGGACGTATTTTCATATTAACGAACGCAAATCAGGCGTTCGAAATCATATTATACACCCTTATCAGGGGATTCAAAACCTTTTCCAGCAAGCTAAATTACTACCCGGGCTGAAAGCTCCTGTTGAAAACTCGCCAAAACAATCGTAACATACCTGGTGGGTCGGGCAGTGGACACCATTTGCGAAATATGGCAAATGTGAACTTGCGGTGTATTGCAAAAATAGAGGGCAATACAAAACAAAAAAACGGCTTTGTTATGCTGAAAACACCGTTTTCAGGGGCAAACCTGTAACACGCCCGGCAGGATTCGAACCTGCGGCCTACGGATTAGAAATCCGTTGCTCTATCCACTGAGCTACGGGCGCAACTCGCTATTTTGCAAAAGTTTACAATCAATAAGACAGTTATAAAAATTTCTAAAATACACCCCTGACTACTTCCCTTTGCTGGTTTAGTATATTTCTCTGTAATTGAATAACTTATACCCTTTAGGGTAATAAGTTGCGCGTTTAGTTTTTGCAATTAATTATCAGTAAGCCGCTTATGGTGCATTAAAGCGCAATTATTAAACGAGATTGGTATTATTTCTTTGTTAAGGTTGTTAAGTATGCTAAAAACTATTCCAAAAAGAAGAAAAATACGCTCGGATAAATTCCCTCTTACTCTACATCCAACAGGCCAATTCTGCAAGAAAATTAAGGGCAAGCTATATTACTTTGGGACAGATAAAAAAACAGCTATAAAAAGATACCTCGAACAGTCGCTATTTTTGTACACTGGTAAAGGAACTAAGCCAAATTCTACGAATAATAGATGTGCATATGGAATAAAGAATAGGATTTGAATGAACTCCGACCAATTGGAAAAATACAGCTCTGCGATAACGCTTTCAGATATGGAAATCTTTGTATTTCCGGAACTGATGTACAGCCTGGTCTTGGCTAACATTATGAGCCCGGTCCTTTGGCAGTGGCGGCAGCTTGATTGTTTCAAAAAACTCGAAGGAAAAACAAAATACCGCAAATTAATGCGTCTCAAACAATTCATAATGGACGAATTCGACTTTAACCTCGACCTCGAAACATGGGGGCTTACCAGCCAGGCAGAAGAGCTCAGGCGATTTGAAAAATTCATCTCACCTGAGGATATTGCCCGAAGTAACGCACTGTTCGGCTATCACGGAGATGAGTATTATTTCGATGTGGATATACGCAGGCATTTCGGCCTCGATAAATATGACAGCAACATTATCCCATATTGGAAGACAGAGACAATCGAGGCAATGAACGCTTTTGGCTTTAAGGAAAATTACGAAAAGGCGGCCGGCGAATGTGTCTCACTTGCGGCCCTTTATGCGGCGGCGGCTTTCGTTGTCTGCCGAATACCGCTGCAGGATATCTATATGATACTGACACCGCTGCACTCGCAAAATTTTATCGATATAAATGACGGCGTCCTGACTAATAACAGGAGAATCGTCACCAAAACTATGTGGTTCAACGGCACTGCTATCTCTGAAAAGGCCCAGAGGGCACTGCGAAATGAGCAGGTTACGATAGCAGCTCACAATACCGGCTTCATACACTGTTTTTATAAAGACGCAACAATGAAGCGGAGTGCTTACGAATATTTCGCCGGGCAGCTTGGCAGCTATCTTACCGCCGATTTGAATACGCTTACCCTGGCGAATTTCCTGAGATGCCACCGCGAGTACCAGAAAAATTTCCAGTTCTGTTGTAACCAATGCAGGCGGGGGTCGAAATACGCCAAAGCTGAGGTGCTCTTCCATTATGAGCACGGCAGTAATTTCAGAATCGCCGATGAGACATTTGAAAAATTGCTTGAAGAAGTAAACGAGGAGGACCTGGCACCCTATAAACTGCCCGACAGAATGTGCTGCCGTCAGCTATGTGCTTTCACCAACTATGAAAACCTGGATGTAAGAAAAGAATCTGACAGGCCGGCAATCAAAAAATATCTGACGCCATTTGTGCCTCAAGTCGATAAATTCTTACAGGAGCTTGGCTTATTCCTGCATATCGAGCCGAAATTGCCCGGCTTTGACAAAACTTTTGTTGACAGCCCCCCCATCAGCCTTTCAACCGAACACAGCAGGCAGCAGATAATCGATTATCTAAAATCAATTCGCACAAGCAGCACTACCGCCGACCTGGCCTTTTACGCGCATCGTGATATGGAAAACTGCCATTGGCAGCCGTTTGTCAAAGCTGCTTTAGAGCGAAACCCTGTTTCAATAAAAGCTACAGAATCAATGTCACTCGATGCTGTCTATGATTGGCTCGGACAGTTGAAAAACGATTCGATTTACTATGGCAAACGCCTGGCACAACCCGACGAGGTTGTAAATTATAAAAGAGGTGATGGCCTCGAAAAAGCCTTCCTCTTAGCTGCTGCTATCCACCGGAGAAATCCCGAACAGAATATCAAAATGGCAGTAACTGAAAACAATGTGTTGCTGCAGGCACAGAAAAAATACGAGTTCACCTCCGACAAAGACCTTAAAAAAGAAATTATAATCCCAATGGCAAACTCAGCTTCATAAAGAGTGCGAAGGTAAATAGTATAACTCGCAGCTCGTGCCCCGAAAAACGAATATGGCCGAATAACTTAATTTATCTTATCAAAGTACTCTTAGCCGTTTTTTGCCTTATATTCGCTGATTAAATCAGAAACCGGTATTCCGTCAATCTTTAACCCCTCAATGTTACAATCATTAATTTCAACATTTGCCAGATTAACGTTTTTAAATTTACTGCCGTTAAAATCAGCTTCGGTAAACAACACAGGCTTTTGAGGCGGATGGGGCCCGGTTTCATCAGGCGCAGGCCCAATGTGCTTGAACGTGACACCGCCGAAGTTTGCCGCAGTGATAATTGCATCGCTAAAATTGATATTGTGAAATTTAGCGCCTGCTAAGCTTACATTGTCAAATTCCGCATCTCCAAGACAGACATCTTCAAATAGCGAACCAGTCATCTTACAATGATTAGCAAAATGTTTTCCGCATGTGATTGTTGGTTTCATTTTTTCCCTTTTTCCATATCCTTAACTATGGTATTCCTTCATAGGCGGCATTATGGCATAAGAAGTGCAAAATGAAAACTGTAAAATGCAAAATTCAGCATCCGTAAATGCAGAGCTTGACAAAAGATTTCAACTTCTCGATAATACTTTTTATTAAAGGCGGCAAACGGCATATAAGAAAAATTAAAACAGGGCTTGAACGTATTTTTTTAGAGAGGATTAGGTAATGGCTGGATCATATGCAAAGAAAAAGGGGGGTAATGGAGGCAGGAGCCTGGCTACCAGATCGATACACGCTGGTGAGCCGAGACGAAAATATGCCGACTCGTTGACTACACCGATCGTTCAGACTTCCACGTTTACATTCAGAAACAGCAAACACATCGAAGATTACACTATAAACGGCAAGGAGCACTTTGAATACGGCAGATACGGCAACCCCACCGCACAAATCGCGGAAAGACGCCTTGCTAACCTCGAAGGTGCTGAAGATTGTGTTGTTTTTTCGTCCGGTATGAGTGCGATAACTACGACAATTCTTTCGCTGGTCCAGTCCGGAGACCATATTGTCATTACTGACGACAGCTACAAAAAGACTCTCGAATTTTGTCAATCGTATCTCAAACAATTCGGTATAGGCTGCAGCATTGTTCCATTCGGTGATTATAAAGTTCTGGAAAATGCTATCAAAAAAAATACCCGTTTCGTATTCTCAGAATCGCCTACTAATCCTTATCTGAACATCTTTGACCTTGCCAAAATTAAAAAAATCGCTGACAAGCACAAAATTCTAACGCTTATAGACAGCACTTTCAGCACGCCTTTCAATCAAAGACCGCTCGAATTTGGCATGGACCTTGTCCTGCATAGTGCTACAAAATACTTAGCCGGCCACAATGACATATTAGCTGGAGCTGTGCTTGGCAGAAAAGAGCTGGTTGATAAGATACGTAATCTTCATAAATCGATGGGCGGTCTTATCGATCCGCATTGTTGCTACCTTCTTTTGCGAGGACTTAAAACATTTCCTCTACGGGTGGAAAAGCAAAACGAAATCGCATTAAAAGTTGCCGGATTCCTCGAAGCACACCCGCGTGTCAAAAAGGTTTACTATCCATTTCTGGAAAGCCATCCCCATTATAAAGTGGCTACCGAACAGATGGCAGGTGGCGGCGGAGTGGTAACATTTGAAATAAAGGGCACTCTTGATACCTCAAAACGATTTCTTGACGCCCTCAAGTTGTGTTATCTTGGTCCAAGCTTAGGCGGCGTTGAAACACTGATTACGAATCCCGCATTAGTAACCTATTATGACTGCACGAGAAAGCACCGCTACGAATTAGGAATTACCGACACCCTTTTCAGGCTTGCAGTCGGAATCGAAGATGCCGATGATATAATTAAGGATTTGGAAAACGGGTTGAAACGGTAAGTTATTATGCTTGTTTTTGCCAAAACGATAATGATTGACTTTTGGGACACCGTGGCTGAGATGTCACCATACTTGTTATTCGGCTTCCTGGTGGCGGGAATCCTTTCGGTCCTTATATCGCAACCAATAGTGGAAAGGCACCTTGGCGGCAAAGGAATATGGCCTCTGGTTAAAGCATCGCTTTTCGGCGTGCCGCTACCTTTGTGTTCGTGCGGAGTTATCCCCGTATCTATGTCGCTCTATAAGCACGGGGCGAGCAAGGCATCGGCAATATCGTTTTTGCTCTCAACTCCTCAAACCGGTGCCGACAGCATCCTTGTAACTTTGAGCCTTCTCGGCCCGCTCTTTGCCGTCTTCAGGCCATTGGCGGCTTTTGTAACCGGTATCATAGGCGGAGTGCTGGTAAATGTATTCGGCAAAAAGCCGGATAACAAAGAGTACAACTCGCAAAAATGTATGGAAGAATGCTGCCGCGGAAACCAGGACAAAAAAATCGTCAGAGGCTTGAAATATGGTTTTGTTACACTGCCGCACGATATTGGCAGGGCTATGTTAGTCGGACTGTTCATCGCAGCGATTATTTCCGCATTAGTGCCCGACGGCTACTTTGCCGAACATCTGGGTACGGGAATTTTTGCAATGCTGGTTATGATGTTTCTGGGCATACCGGTTTATGTCTGCGCAACAGCTTCCGTGCCGGTAGCAGCGGCATTGATATTGAAAGGCCTGACACCGGGTGCGGCGATTGTTTTTCTTATGACCGGCCCGGCAACGAATGCCGCATCATTCGTAACCATCTGGAAAACGTTAGGCTCCAGAACCGCTATTACCTATCTTCTTACCGTCGCAGGCTGTGCCCTCATAAGCGGCATCATGCTCGATTATATTGCCGCCGGTATTGATTTCGAAGTGGTTACACGCCCGGCTGCAATGCTGCCGCCGGCGATTAAATATGCCTGTGCAATTGTGCTCATTACTCTTCTGGCAGTCGGCGCTATAAGCAAAAAGAAAGAATAAAAACTAAAGAGCAATGGAAGCTGGTCACAAATCGGACAGTAGTGTATTAGTTTAACAAATCATAAAATACAGCTAATACATCCGCTTCATAAAACCGTTACTCGATACCGAGCTTTTTCTGCATATGCTCTAACGAAATCCCCTTTGTCTCCGGCATCACAAAGATGACCCAAATCAACTGACCGACCATACACAACGCAAAAATTATAAAGATATAGGCGCCGAATATCCCGGCAAACAAAGGGAACGTCAAAGAGATAACAGCGCACATGAACCAGTGCGTAAAACTACCCAACGCCTGGCCTCGTGCACGTACACGATTCGGAAAAACCTCACTTATGAATACCCATATTACCGCTCCCTGCCCGAACGCATGCGATGCGATAAATACCAGCAGCCCCACGAGTACCAGAACACCCCCTCCCGAAAAGAAGGCAAACGCCGTCCCCAGAAGACTTACTATGTATCCGATTGAGCCGAGCAGCATCAGTTTTTTCCGACCGAAATGGTCGATGACAGCCATTGCCGCCATTGTGAAAACCAGGTTTGTGAACCCGATAAGCACCGACTGGAACAAGGCGGACTTCGAGCCGTAACCTGCCATCTGGAAAATATCCTTCGTGTAGTAAATCAGAGCGTTTATCCCCGAAAGCTGGTTGAACGCCGCTATCATCACCGCCAGCATAATCGGCGTGGAATACTTCTTACAGAAAAAAGGCTCTTTCAGACTGTGATGTTCGAGGTCCAGAGATTTCTGAATCTCACTGATTTCTTCATCGATATTACCTGTATCGGTCCCGCATCTGGAAAGCACATCCTTTGCTTCTTCTACCCTTGCTTTGGCAACGAGCCATCGTGGACTGTGTGGATTCAGCATCAAAAGAGTGAAGAAAATTGCCGCAGGGAAAGCTTCCATTCCGAACATCCATCGCCATTCGATCTGTCCGAGCTCCAACAGCCCTATGACATAATTTGACAGGTATGCCAGCAATATTCCCAGGACAATATTGAACTGAACAAACGCCACCAGTCGGCCGCGATATTTCGCAGGCGAAAGCTCTGCCGTGTACATCGGCGATACCACCGATGCCCCTCCCACACCCAACCCGCCAATGAAACGGAAAAATAACAATACATACCAGCTCCAGGCGAAGGCACTGCCGACAGCGGAGACAAGATACAGCAGGGCGAGTCCGAAAAGTGCCTTTCGGCGGCCGTAGGTATCGCATGGCCTTCCTACTGCGATAGCCCCGATGATTGTTCCTATCAGTGCGCTGGCAACCGTAAAGCCGAGCCAGAAATTACTCAACTCAAACGTCTCACGCAGCCAGCCCGTTGTCCCCGATATCACCGCCGTATCGAAACCAAAAAGAAAGCCGCCCAGCGCCGCTACAATGGTACTTCTAATAAGTAAACCGGAAATTTTCATCCTAAACACTCCTTTTGTCGCTATATGTAGCAATATAGTTTTTCTCCTTAGAATCGGTTTTCTTCATTCCAACTGAAAACCCCTCTCGTATCTGTGTTGCTATTTCTTGTGCAAATTTTCGGACGGCCTTGTTTTTTTCGGCATCTGAAGCACTATCTTCAATTATGGTGTTCAGTTCTTCAAATACCCCTCTGACTTCGGTTACTAATTTCGGCTTTGTTGTTATTTTCAAAGCAAAAACAGAGACAATTGCTATAATAGTGATTACGATAGGGCTGTTGATTTTACTCCACATAGTTTTACACTCCTTAATATTTTCTGAATAACATAACAGTATTAATATACAATACTTTGTAGATAGAGAATAGCCAGCCAAAGATTAAATGTCAACATCAAAAAAACCATTAGGCGGATTTTACAATCTTTCAGTCTAAGGACGTATAAAAAAATGGCTCTTCGGAATAATTTGTGGCTAAAAATCGAAAGACCTCTTACCGTTTTGCCGTTTCAATTAAATAAAAAAACTGAAATAATCTCAGCAGTTTGCCCGGATTTATGGTAGAGTAACGGGTTCTTTTAAGAAAACTCTGGCTAAAAACATTTTTTTATTTTAACACAGGAGGCCGTATAAATGATGATTGAGAAAGATGTTACAAAAGGTCGTTTTTCGCGTTTGGTATTGAGTATAGGTATTTTCGTTATTTTCTCGGCTGGTATTGTTCACAGCGCGGAGTATTTTGTCGCTACAAATGGTAAAAATACTAATCCGGGTACCAGGAAGAGACCTTTCGGAACCATTCAGAAAGCCGCTGATGTGGCCGGCCCCGGCGATGTCTGTTATGTGCGGACAGGTGTTTATCGCCAGAATGTCAAGCTGCACCAGTCAGGCCAATCGGATGCAGTGATAAAATTCGCAGCCTATGGCGATGAAAAGGTGGTCTTAAACGGGACGGAGATTTTCGAAGGTGAATGGACGGTTCATAAAGGTAAGATTTATAAGAGCAGGCTGCCCAGGCAGTGTAAGCAGTTGTTTGTTGACGGGCGGATGATGCTAGAGGCGCGTTGGCCGAACCTGGATTTCCCCGATGGATTGTGGACGCAAGACAGGTGGGCGAAGGCGGGAATCGGCAGCCGGCACGGCAAGGTTGTCGATAAGGACCTGGCCAAAACCAATATAGACTGGACTGGAGCAATTGCTGCGCTGAACGTTGCGCATCAGTTCTTCACCTGGACACGAACGGTAGAAGAACACGGCAAAGGAAAAGATACGTTTTATTATACCCCGGACCTCCGGAATTTTGTCGAGAAGGGCGATAAATGGATAAGTGGTGAGATATGGGAGGACGACAGGTACTTTTTGTTCGGAAAGCTCGAGGCACTGGATTGTCCCGGCGAGTGGTTTTATGACAAAGACAAGGAAATGCTGTATATCAGGATGCCGGATGATGGTAATCCGTCCGAGCATACGATAGAAATCAAACGCCGAAATTACGGATTCGAAGCGGAGGGGATAAGCTATGTCGAGTTGAGCGGCTTTAGTTTTTTTGGCTGTGCATTCGGCTTTGATAACTGCGACTATCTCTTAATAGATGACTGTCACTTACAGTTTCCTTCGCACGGCCGGCATACTATGGAGCCGGGCCATTATGAAGATGAGATACGTGCCCACATACAAGGCAATTGCAACATCGTAAGAGACAGCGGCTTTGCCTATGGTGCGCTTACCGGGCTGTACTTGGAAGGCAGCGGCAACCTGGTGGACAATTGTGTAGTTCATGATTTTAGCTGGTATGGCTCACTCAAGCACATCGGTATTCGAATGCTCAGTCCGTGGCAATCAGGCAAAGGGCCGAGCGGACCGTGGAAACACGGCGGACCTGTCGTAAGGCACAGCACGATATATAATACCGGCGGGCCGTGTATTCAATTCAAGGGGCCGGACAACGTTATTGAATACAACTATGTGCACGACGGGATGAGTGCCAGATTCGGCGGCAGCCTCGATGGTTCGCTTATTTATACCGCCGGGGAAGATTGTGCCGGAAGTGTGGTCCGTTACAACTGGGTCCACAGCACTCAGCCGGGCACAGTACAATCGACCTGGGGACAGGGTATCGGGATACGCGGCGACGGCGGCACGAGGAGGCTGACCGTTCATCACAATGTGGTATGGGACTGCGGCGGTGCAGGGATTCTTGTAAAGGGCGACAGGAACACAGTATTTAACAATACTGTTCTGGATATTGGCAGGCCTGGGATGCCGGTCGGCAGTTATATAATGCTGTTAGCGGCACCGAAGAGGTATGGAGAACAAAACGGCGGCAGACAGAATGAAAACAGCCGGGTATATAACAACGCCGCATTAACTATAACCGGCAACTGGGAGAGGGATAAATTTCCTGAAGGACCGACCGTATCGCATAACTACTGCGGCAGGGACTTGGGGCTGCGGGACATAGCGGGCCTAGATTTTCGCCCTGCAAAGGATTCACCGCTGGTTGATGGCGCCAAATTGCTCTCTGGTGCATCTTACGGATACGTGGGTGACGCACCGGACATAGGGGCGTATGAACACGGCGGTGTTTACTGGAGGCCGGGAGCCAACTGGTCGGATTAGGGATTACAACCTTCCCGCCGGAGGCAGGTGATAAAACTCCAATATTAATTCAGAAAATTGCATTTATGGAAAAAAGAATGAATCTTAGTAAAACCACAACAGTATTATCCCTGTCGCTGTTTTATGAAATTCTTGCAAGAATCAAACGCTTGAAACCAATACCGATTGGATATGACTAATGCTGACTATCGCTGAAAAACTTGCTTTTACGAACGCCAGAGCGGTCAAGGTCTGTGAAAAAATGAAGGATGTAAGTGTTCCGTTGCATGAAAACCCGTATCTTTACGGAGTTTTCAGGAATATCAGGCATGAGACGGTTTTTATTGACCCTAAAACAGGATTTTTGGTAACATTATTGATGTCTTAAGGAGAAAACCGTGTATATGGGAAATCTCAGTTAAATTATAACAAACCGTCTTGATTATAAAGGTTTCACAGTGTTGGACAAGGCCAAATTTGCAATTTCAACTTTAGATTCTAAGGAGCGGTTAAATGGCTCGAAATTACTGGCTTGACTTGTTTACGGGGAAAACATGGGAGGAATTTCTGAAACATGGTGGCACCGTTTCTGGTTTTCGCCATAGATTGAGACGAATGGCCCGTAAAATTCAAGTTGGTGACTACTTAATCTGTCATGTTACCGGCATTTCACGGATTATTGGTATTTTAGAAGTCAAATCTGAATGTTAGGAGGACTATTCTAAAATATGGGAAGATGCCGACTTTCCAATGAGATTTGATGTCGAAATCGTATGTCAATTGACACCTGGCACTGCTATTCCAATCCAAGAGTTAAAAGATAAATTAACCATTTTCCAAAATCTTTCTTCACCTAATGCATGGACAGGCTTTTTTCGACAGTCGCCTGCTAAATTTAAAGATCAGGATGGTATTGCAATTGTGGAAGCCGCCAAAGCAGCCATGGAAAATCCTGTTACACGAGATTATGACAAGGCAAAATATAACAGAACCCCTAAAAAGTATGAGTCTAAAAAAATTGGAGTTGTGACTGTTCCAGACGAAAAGGATGATGAAGAAGTTACGGTTAAAGAAGAAACAACTGTAACAGAATCAACCCATACTGAGATTCAATGGCTACTATTAAAATTAGGTTCTGATTTAGGTTTAGATGTATGGGTTGCACGGAATGACAAGAATCGCTCTTATAATGGAAATGATTTTAAGGATATTAAAAACCTCCGTTCAGAAGTTCCTCATCAGTTTGATGAAGCTGCCAATAAGACGGTAGAGTTGATAGATGTTTTATGGTTACAAGAGGATACCATAGTAGCGGCTTTCGAGGTCGAACATACCAGTGCAATATATTCGGGCTTATGGAGAATGTCCGATTTGATTTCAATGGTACCTAATATAAAAATTAACCTCTATTTAGTCGCACCGGATGAAAAATATGACAAGGTGTTTTCGGAAATCAATCGA
>Ga0180438_10006970_pt1 | contig 15019 bp, 18 predicted proteins | sample SS_ome_12_FD_132455 | JGI IMG/M metagenome (GOLD analysis project Ga0180438, IMG submission 132455) | Hypersaline lake sediment archaeal communities from the Salton Sea, California, USA - SS_3_D_2 metaG | ecosystem: Environmental > Aquatic > Non-marine Saline and Alkaline > Hypersaline >...
CGGTAGAGTCGGTGGAGCCCCCAACCCCGCCACCGGCCCCTGACCCGGCGATCTATCTCTTCGACGTGACTCCCAACCAGATCGAGGCCGGCAACTGTGTGAATGTCTCGTGGAGTGTGGGCGGCGGCACGGCCTCTATCACCATCAAGCGCGATGGGGCCGTCTACGTGGACGGTATCACCGAATTCAACAGCAGTTTCTGTGATACCCTGGACACGGCACGGGAGGTTACATACCAGCTCCTGGCCAGAGGCCAGGCCAAGGACGTTTCCAGTGAAGTGAAGAGGGTCAACGTCACCGCGGCCCCACCGCAGAACCCGCTGGCCGGCACGCACTGGGTGGTGACATCCCTGCAGGACAGCTTCCTGACCGTTCCAGATGCTCCTCCAACCATCAGCTTTAGCGCCGACGGCGCGGTCACCGGCGCAGGCGCGTGCATGGCCTATGGGGGCAGCTACGGTGCGCAGGGTGATTCGATCTGGATCGCAGTACAAAGCTCAGCGCTGAACTGCAGCGAGTTTGCTGACGTCGAGGCCCGCATGGCGCAGGACGCCGCATTCCTGGACCTGCTGCCCATGTCCGCCAACTTTAGCCTCGATGGTGATCGACTGCTCATCCTGGATCCAGGTGGCATGAGGCTGATGGAGCTGAGCCTAATGCTGTGGTAGACCCTCGAGGAATTGGGCCGGGCCCGTGCCAGGCGTTTGTCAGCATGGGCCCGGCAGGGGTAGACAAGACAAACGCCTCACAGGGGTTCAGCACTGCCTGCTGCATCTAGCCGCTCTTGAGCACCCGTGCCTCTGGTGATCAACAGCCGGGCAGTCATAGCGAAAGGAATTTGTGCATTGTGATCATGAATACCTTAATTTCAAGGGGACGAAGCTGAGCAAGAGCCGCGGCGCATTCGTGGAGGTGCCCTACTTTTTGAGCAAATACGATCCCGATGCCCTGCGGTTCTATCTGACCGCCACCGCCCCCGAGACCCGTGACACCGAGTTCTCCTGGGAGGACTTTGTCGAGCGGAACAACAACGAGCTCGTCGCCACCTGGGGCAACCTGGCGAACCGCATGCTGAGCTTCGCCTACAAGCGCTTTGACGGAGTGGTGCCTGAGCCGAGTGAGCTCGATGCTGAGGACCGCGAACTGCTAGCCAGAGTGGAGGCCGGCTTCGAGACGGTGGGCGACCTGTACAACGCCTGCAAATTCCGGGCGGCGTTGGGCGAGGCGCTGGCCCTGGCCCGCGAGGCCAACGGCTACCTGGACCGCAAGGCGCCCTGGTTCCAGATCAAGGAGGACCGACAGGCCGCAGCGACGACGGTGTACATCATCCTGCGGGTCGTGGACAACCTGAAGACGATCCTATCACCCATCTTGCCGCACACGGCACAGAAGCTGCACGAATACCTGGGCTACGAGGGGCAGCTCTTCGGCACGCAGCAGGTGGTCGAGTACGAGGAGGAAACGCGCACGCACAACGCCCTGACCTACGATCACAGCGGGGCCACCGGCACGTGGGCGAAGAGTGAACTGCCGCCTGGGCAGTCCTTGCGCCAGCCGGCGCCGCTCTTCAAAAAGCTGGACGAGAGTGTGGTTGAGGAGGAGTACGCGCGGCTGGAAGGTTGAGAGGGGAGCCGCGAGTTGAGATTCGGAGATTTGAGAGCCGGGGCGCAGGCCCCGGCTTCTATAAATCCTATTGGATAGCAAGCGACCGGGGACCAGATTTGCCGGCCGACGCATTTCGGTGTGCAATTCCAATGGACAGATTCTCAGGATCTTCTGTAGCCAGGTGCCTGCAAGAGGGCACAGGGAGGAAATGAATGAAACAGAATCTCCACCTTATCCTGTGGATCCTCACGATCGTGCTGATGACGCTGGCCATCGCTGATGAATTCCTGAGGGGACAACCCCTTTCCCTTCTCGGCTTTGTCTTTGTGCTGGCTCTCGCATTGTCGGCCCTTGGCGCGACCGTGGAGGAGTGGACCGGCAGAGACTCTAGTTTCAGCCGCTTCTGGCGCTCACGAGCGTTCAGCACTGGAGTTTTTGCTGCGACCTTTCTTCTGGTGGTCGTAGCGATGATCTTCCTTCCATAAAAACCTTTGGATTCACCGACGATCAAAGTCTTGCATCTTGGTGAAGCGATCTTGGCCCTGGCCTGCTTGCTGGGCTTCCATCGCCCTCCCGCCTGGTCATCTCTTGTGGGATCCAGTGCCACCCTTCAAGAGGCTGGACGAGAGCGTGATCGAAGAGGAGTACGCGCGGCTGGAAGAGTGAAAGCAGGGCCGCGAGTCGAGAGTTGGAGATTCGGGAGCCAGGGCAAATGCCCCGGCTCCTTTCGACTATGGATCAGTGTCACAGTTGCAACCTGGCTGACTTGTCGTGAGGGCACAAGTCGGCTATAATGGTAGACGGAGAGGCAGAAGCTGATGAAGACACTTGGGGAGATCAAACAACTCCTGGAAGAGCAAAAAGAGTACCTTGCTGCCGAATATGGCGTGACAATCGTCGGCGTGTTCGGCTCCTACGTGCGCGGTGATCAAGACCGCGACAGCGACGTTGATATTCTGATCGAGCTCGAACGCCCTCCACGCATCAGCTTGATCGGCCTGGTCGAGCTGGAGCACTACCTGAGCGATGTGCTTGGAGCGGAAGTGGATGTCGCTATCAAAGAGAACCTCCGAAGGCGCATCGGCGAACGGATACTCAGCGAGGTCGTCCCGATATGAGTCATGAGTTTCTTGACTTTGTCGAAGACATTCTGGATGCCATGGACAAGGCCGAAGTCTTGGTTGAAGGTTTCACCTATCACGGGTTTGAAGAAGACTTCCGCACCAATTTTGCCGTCATCAGAGCTCTGGAAATCATCGGTGAGGCTACCAAGCGACTACCCATGAGCGTGCGTGACCAGTACCCGGAGATTCCGTGGACAGGAATGGCTGGGATGCGCGACCGCATCATCCACGGCTATGACACCGTAGACCTCCAGATCGTATGGGACGTGGTTAAGCAGGACATCCCCGTAATCAAGCCGCAGATTCAACAGATCCTTGCCGACTATACAGCATAAACGCCACTTCCGGGAATCACCACCCGCGCGGTAAGAGCGAAGGGAATTTGTGCATTGTGGCCATGAATACCTCACCTTCAGGGGCGGGAAGCTCAGCAAGAGCCGTGGCACCGCTGTGGAGGTTCCCTACTTTCTGAGCAGGTACGACCCCGACCCGCTGCGCTTCTACCTGACGGCCACGGCGCCTGAGACCCGCGACACCGAGTTCTCCTGGGAGGATTTCGTCGAGCGGAACAACAACGAGCTGGTGGCGACGTGGGGCAACCTGGCGAACCGTATGCTGTCGTTCGCCTACAAGCGCTTTGACGGAGTGGTGCCGGAGCCGGGTGAGCTGGATGCCGAGGACCGGGCGTTGCTTGGCCAGGTCGAGGCCGGCTTCGAAACCGTGGGCGAGCTGTACAACGCCTGCAAGTTCCGCGCTGCGCTGGGCGAGGCGCTGGCCCTGGCCCGCGAGGCGCCCTGGTTCCAGATCAAGGAAGACAAGGCAGCTGCGGCGACGAGCGTGTACGTCATCCTGCGCGCCGTGGACAACCTGAAGACCATCCTCTCGCCCATCCTGCCGCACACGGCCCAGCAACTGCACGAGTACCTGGGCTACGAGGGGCAGCTCTTTGGCACCCAGCACGTGGTCGAGTACCAGGAAGAGACGCGCTCCCACCAGGCCCTGACCTACGATCACACAGGGGCTATCGGCACCTGGGAGCCGAGCACGCTACCTGCGGGCCAGGCGCTGCGGGAGCCGGCGCCCCTCTTCAAGAAGCTGGACGAGAGCGTGATCGAGGAAGAGTACGCGCGGCTGGAAGGGTGAAGGCGGAATTGGGAAGCAGGAGATCAGGGAGCCGGGGCACATGCCCCGGCTCCTGCTGTTACTACAGTGTGGGTTGCTACCGACGACGGCCCTGTGGCACCTGCTTCGCTGTCTCCCCCACGAGGGGTGTTTGCTCAGTGATGCCCGTACCGTTCAGCTTGATCCCCGGTTCCCATTGTGGCTCGAGATCGAGGAATTCGAAGCCACCGCCGTCCGACGCACGCCGGATGACTGCGCCGGCCTAGTGCGGATCGAGTATCGTGTCCTTGTAGTGCCAAACTGCCATCGGTGATAGGGTCAACTTTCTCACCCAGGGCTTCTGCAGCCAATGCCAACACCCATAGTTAAGAGGCACGATCGGCGCCTCCTCAACCAGGATCCGATCGGCTTGCCGGTACAGCTTTAGCCTCTTTTCCTGATCCATCGCGCCCTTGGCCGCCGCCACCAGCCCGTCATAGACCTCGTTCCGCCACCGGGTCTGGCGCCGGAAGCGCGACCTCAGGAAAGAGTCGGGAGCGGGATAGTCGGCGAGCCACGTTGCGAGAAACATGTGTGGTGGCTCCCGGTCCAGCAGGTCGAAGAACGTGTCTCCGTCCACGATGTGCCAGGCCATCTCGACGCCCAGGACTTCCCGCCACTGCTCTTGCAGATAGGTACTCCGAGGTGCGTTATATGGAGGTGTAAGAGACTCGATAACCAGGAAGCCGGAGCCTTCCGGATAGCCGGCCTCGGCCAGGAGCTGGCGCGCCCCGTCGGGATCGTAGGGCAGGCCGATCCCAGGCGAGTGGCCCGGCATCCCCAGCGGGATGAAACCGCCTGTGGCCGGGATAGTTCCCCACAGCTCCTCGTACGACAGCGCTTCCCTGTCGATGGCGAGGGCAAAGGCCCGGCGCACCCGGGGGTCGTCAAACGGCGGCCGGCTCACATCGAGCCCCAGGTAGCTGGTGTACAGCGCAGGTTGCGACACATAGATCTCACCATGCTGCTGCTGCAGGGCGCTGTCTATCATCTTCACCAGTGGAAATCCAAAGAAGGCGTCCACGCTACCGACCTCATCAGGCGCCAGCGGATCGCCCTGTGAGGACAGCTCCACCCGCTGTATATTTCCCGGGAACCGGCCACGATACCCGGGGTTGCGAGACAGGACCAACGACCGCCGTGGCTGCCAGGACTCTAGCCTGAAAGGACCGTTGGTGACAATGTGCTCCACCTCCGTCCAGGCTTTGCCGTGCGCTTCCACCACGTGCCGGGGCAGGGGATAGGTGAGTGAGCCGGTCAGCAAGTGAAGCCAGTACCCCGTTGGTTCTTCCAGTTCTACCGCCAGAGTGACCTCGTCCAGGGCGCGCACTCCCACATCCCCCCACTCACCCTCTCCCCGGTGGAAGGCCCTGGCCCCCTTGATGTCGTACAGCAGGCTTGCCTCGCGCGCCCCTGTGGCCGGATCCAGCAGCCGCTTCCAGGCATACGCAAAGTCCCCCGCCGTCACGGGGGCACCGTCGCTCCATCGCCCATCGTTCCGCAGGTGAAAGACGTACTTGCGCCCGCCTTCCAACACCTCCCAGGAGCGCGCCACGTCGGGCACGACGTCCATCTCCGGGGTCAGCTCCACCAGCCCGCTGAAGAGCTGCATGACTGCAACACTCGAGACGGGGCCAGCCATGGTTGGATCCAGGCGCGTGGGGGGAGTTGTAGTCTTCATCCTGAGAGCATGCGGAGCCGGCGGGAGCGGGACGGCCGGTTCCGCCTCCCCCGCCCGCTGCCATAGGGCAAAGCCCTCCTCGTAGGCCTGGCGGGATGCCCGGAACTCGTAGGCGTTGTGATAGGTCAAGCCAAGCTTCATCAGCGTGCGCGCGGCACGCCGGAGGTCCCGTTCCGGCTCGTCCGAACGCGCTGCCTGCTCCTGCAGATAGTGCAACGCCTGCTGGTAATAGTCTATCGCCTCCCGGTGAGCGTAGAGGACGCGCGCCTGGTCTCCTGCCTGCAGCAGATAGTTCGCTGCCTTTTCGCCCTCGCCTGCCTCGCTGTAGTGATAGGCCAGGGCCTCCAGGCGAGAGCTGTCGTCCGGGCGCCGGGCCTCGATGGCCGCAGCCGCCCGGCGGTGGAGCTGCCGCCGCTGCAGGGTGCGGGTGCTCTCGATCAGTGTGCTGGCGATCAGACCGTGGACCAGGGCAAAGGTCCCCCCCGCCTCCGGGCTCACCTTTTCGACCAACAGGGCTCGCTCGGCGTCCTCCAGCGCTTCGATCAGCACCTCTTCATCGTGGTCACTGGCCTCGGCCAGGATGTCGAACTCGAACTCACGCCCCAAGATGGCCGCCAGGCGCAGGGTTTCCTGGGCCTCGGCGGGCAGCACGTTGAGCCGTGACTGGATCGCCACCCGCACGCTCTGCGGAACTCCCAGCTCCTCCATGCTTGGCCGGTGCCAGCGCCCATCCTGGAAGTACAGTTTGCCGCTTCCCACCAGGGCCTTGCACACTTCTTCGATGAAGAACGGATTCCCTTCGGTCTCAGCGTAGATGCCGGCCAGAGACTCGGGGGCTATCTCCTCGTCAAAGAGGATCTCCAGCAGCTCCCCTGTCTGCTCGCGGTCGAGCCGGGACAGGTTCAGGCGGGTTGCCAACCGCTCGCGCTGGAGATCCAGCAGCACCTCGTGGAGGGGCCGCGCGGCATCCAGCTCCACCTGGCGGTAGGTGGCGACGATCATCACCCGCGCGCGCTGCATCTGCCGGGCCAGGTGCCGCAGCAAGAAGAGGGTACCGCTGCCGGCCCAGTGGGCGTCTTCCAGGACGAGCAGCAACGGGGCCTGCTCGCTCAGCGCCGCGAAGAGGAGTACCAGGCTCTCAAAGAGGCGATGTTGCTCGGCCCGGGGATCGTCGAGCGGTGGGCTTGTCCTGAGCGGGGCCGAAGGGCCTGCCGTAGCAGCAGGGAAGCGGAGGCGCAGGGCGGGCGCGAGGGTGAACAAGTCGGCCAGCACAAACTCGGGCAGATTCAGGCTCTCGTAGACGCCAATATCGAGGGCCTGCTGCAGGATCTGGGCAAAGGGCGCGTACGGCACGCCACCCTCAGCGTAGCAGGCGCCCAGCAGCGCCCTGCTCCCCGTGACCTCAGCCTGGGTGACCAGTTCGCGCACGAGCCGCGTCTTGCCGATGCCCGGCTCACCGCGGATGAGCAGCGTCCGTCCCTGGCCCGAAAGCGCCTGGTTCCACAGGACCCTGGCCTCGTGCAACTCACGCTCACGCCCCACCATCCGGCCCCGCTCGATCCGCTCCAGCACCGAGATCTCTTCCCCGGGAAGGTCTTGTGTGTCCAAGAGTTCGGGCGAGTCGAGCGAACGCAATACCTCGGCTGCAGAACTGGGACGGTCGTCCGGGTTCTTGCACAGCAGGTGGACGATCAGGCGGTCAAGTGCGGGCGGGATGCCGGGATTCTTGGCGCGCGGTGGGACCACCGGCGCGTGCAGGTGTTGGGAGATCACGGCGACCGGATCGTCGGCAAGAAAGGGCAGGCGGCCGGTCGTCAGTTCGTACAACATCACGCCCAGCGAATACAGGTCGGCGCGGCCATCAAAGTCCTGGCCCAGCGCCAGTTCCGGCGCCAGGTAGAATGCAGTGCCAACGATGGTGCCTTCACTGGTCAACCGCGAGGCCAGAGAGCGGGCCAGGCCAAAGTCCACCAGCTTGGCTGTGCTGTGTGTCCCCGTTGAGGGATCTGGCGCCAGCAGCACGTTCTCCGGCTTGAGGTCACGGTGGACGATGCCGTGGGCATGGGCGTGTTCCAGAGCGGCACACACCTGGCAGGCGATGGCGAGAATATGATCCAGAGCTTCCGGGCGCTGTTCATGCAGCGATGGACCCTCCACGAGTTCCATCACAATAAAGGGTGAACCATCGGTCTCGCCTGCATCGTAGACAGAGGCGACGTTGGGGTGATTCAGACGGGCGGCGGCTTGGGCTTCACGCAGCAGGCGGGCGCGCTTTTCGCTATCCAGCGCAGCCTGCAACAACACTTTGACCGCGACGTTACGGTCCAGCAAGTTGTCGTGGGCGCGGTAGACCCGGCCCATGCCGCCCTCGCCGAGTTCGGCTTCAAGGCGGTAGCGCCCATTGAGCAGTGTGCCGATCATTGCGGGCATGCTGTCACTCCCAGGGCCATCAAAGGGCAGTGTCTCGGTTCCAATTCAAGCGATCTATTCCCTATTGTATCACAATCTACCCGCAGTGCCAACTGGCTGTCAGTGGGCTATGGCCTAGCGGTCTAGCCAAGTTGGACCGCGAGCAGCGATCCACGAAACCGACAGTGATTGAGTCTGCCCAACCCGCCGCTAGTGTCCACCAACAGGTTCTACAGGGCACCGGTAGAGGTTGTGGCAAGTCCTCTACCAACGATGAGCCGCGCACTCACACTGAGAGGGTTTTGCACCCTGTGTCTGAGAATACCTCAACTTCAAGGGAACGAAGCTGAGCAAGAGCCGTGGCGCTTTCGTGGAAGTGCCCTACTTCCTGAGCAAGTACGACCCCGATGCCTTGCGCTTCTATCTGACCGCCACCGCCCCCGAGACCTGTGACACCGAGTTCTCCTGGGAGGACTTTGTCGAGCGGAACAACAACGAGCTCGTCGCCACCTGGGGCAACCTGGCGAACCGCATGCTGAGCTTCGCCTACAAGCGCTTCGACGGCAAGGTGCCAGAGCCCGGCCCGCTGGATGACGAGGACCAGGCGCTCCTGGAAAAGGTGGAGGCTGGCTTCGAGACGGTGGGCGAGTTGTACAACGCCTGCAAGTTCCGGGCGGCGTTGGGCGAGTGCCTGGCCCTGGCCCGCGAGGCCAACGGCTACCTGGACCGCAAGGCGCCCTGGTTCCAGATCAAGGAGGATCGGCAGGCAGCGGCGACGACGGTGTACGTCATCCTGCGCGTGGTGGACAACCTGAAGACGATCCTGGCGGCGATCCTGCACCACACGCCTGTGCTGTGCACAGGACACAGAAGCTGCACGAGTACCTGGGGTACGATGGCCAGCTCTTCGGAACTCAGCAGGTAGTGGAGTACCAGGAGCAGACGCGCTCGCACGGGGCGTTCACCTACGACCACAGCGGTGCCGTCGGCACACATTCGCTACGCTCAGTGCAGGCCTGGACGAAGAGTGAATTGCCGCCGGGGCAGGCCCTTCGACTGGCTCAGGGCAGGCTGCTGCGACAGCCGGCGCCGTTGTTCAAGAAGCTGGACGAGAGCGTGGTGGAGGAGGAGTACGCGCGGCTGGAAGGATAAAAGCAGAGTTGTGAGTCGAGATTTGAGAGCCGGGGCCCATACCCCGGCTCTTTCAGACTCGCAAGAGATTGCGCAGCTACGGGAACCATGGTAGAATACAGGCAGGAGGAAAGCACTGTGGCGGGTCTAGACGCATTGCCCATAAATCCCGACCTTGTATGGGATTACGAGATACCGGACGACGAATATCAGGACGAGGCATTCCGGCGATGGTACATCGCGCGAGTGTTGACTCGGGGACGCCTGGAAGACATCCGGGAGCTCGGCCTGCGTACCATCTATGCCTATCTGCCCCACCTAGTACTCCCCGATAGGGTTCGCCAGTTCTGGGAATGGTATTTCAGCTTTCCGGATGTCAGGTTGCGCCATGGATTTGCTGACACCCCTTCAGCGTAGGCTTCTCCGCGAGATTGGCCAGTCCCCACTTCGGGAGGAGTTCTTTCTCACGGGTGGTACAGCGTTGGCAGCATTGTATCTGCACCACCGCTACTCGGTGGATCTGGACCTCTTCACAGAGAATCCCACAGCCGTGGCACAGGTGCCGCCAACAATGCTGGAAATTGCCAGCCGGCTCGGCCTAGAGATCACATTCACCCGGACATTGGGCACGTTTCTGGAGGCATTTGTTGCATCTCCTGGTGGCGAGCGGGTTGAATTCGATTTTGCCCAGGACAGCCCCTACCGCCTGGAGCCAACTCGCCTGGACCCGGCCCTAAATCTCTGGGTCGACAACCCCACGGACATTGCCTGCAACAAGCTCTCGGCGCTATTCGACCGGGCAGAACCGAAAGACTTTGTGGACGTCTATTTCGTTGTTCGAGAGTTCCTACCATTCGACCAACTGGTAAGACTCGCGCGTAGAAAACATGTCGGCATGGATGACTATTGGCTGGCCATGGCTCTCGCACAGGTAGAAAGTGTCAGAGTGCTTCCCCAGATGGTCAAGCCGCTGTCGTTGGACGAGCTAAACACGTTTTTCCTGGCTCGGGCGAAGGAGTTGATGGATCAAGCCGACGCTGCACCTAAATGAGCGTACGGAGAGAACCTGCATCCGAGACGTGCGACAACCTTCCATATTGTCAGGGAGTGCCAGTGTGAAAAAGGAACATCACTGCAACTGCAAGACAGGCTGCCAAACCTATCGGTGCAACTGTCTCAAGAACAACGAACCTTGCGATGAACACTGCGGCTGTACGGATTGCCAGAATCCACTGAACGGGGTCGATGTCGAAAACCTGACCGTCTGCACGATCCAAAACATCGAAGCGTGCAAGGCCCTAACTGATCGAGAGCTGAGGACAGCCTACGAGCTGCCCTGTGGACACGAGAGTGTGCCTCTAGAGAAGCTGTTGGGCATGCACATCTGCCCAGAATGCGGTGGGGGCTATTGGTATTCCTTCTGCTGGAACGACGTAGTAGAGGATAGCTGCACCTGGCATTGTCAGGTGTGCCGCCAATGCCGCGACTGGCGGGAGTGGCACTGCAAGAGCTGCAACAAGTGCACCTATGGTGTCACCATGCCCTGCGAGCATTGCGGAAACGACGAAGGTGTTCTAGCATGGTGAGGACTTGACCGCTCCTTCACCGTCTCCGCTTCTCACGTGACGGAACGGCAAGGCTCATGGTTCCCCTCATCCACCGACTGGGCGAGCCGACGTGCCCGCTCCCACTGGTAAGTCCGAATCAGGCATTTCCAAGTTGTTTCTGGCCCAAACCGATCGCCAGCCGGGCAGTCAAGACGGAAGCGATTTGTCCCTTGTGACCATGAATACCTCAATTTCAAGGGAACGAAGCTCAGCAAGAGCCGCGGCGCGTTCGTGGAGGTGCCCTACTTCCTGAGCAAGTACGACCCCGACGCCTTGCGCTTCTACCTGACCGCCACTGCGCCCGAGACCCGCGACACCGAGTTTTCCTGGGAGGATTTCGTCGAGCGGAACAACAACGAGCTGGTGGCCACCTGGGGCAACCTGGCGAACCGCATGCTGTCGTTCGCCTACAAGCGCTTCGACGGTCGGGTGCCGGAGCCGGGCGAACTCGATGCCGAGGACCGGGCGCTGCTGGAGAAGGTGGAGGCCGGTTTCCAAACGGTGGGCGACTTGCACAACGCCTGCAAGTTCCGGGCTGCCCCTTCGGCGTTGCTCAGGCCAGGCCTGGGCGAGGCCCTAGCCCACGAGGCCGCAGTTGCGAAGCAACTGCCCAGCTGACGCGCAGCGTCAGCCCTGGTTCCAGATCAAGGAGGATCCGGCTGCGGCAGCGACGAGCGTATATGTGATCCTGCGCGTGGTGAACAACCTGAGGACACTACCGGCACCGATCCTGCCGCACACCGCCCAACAGCTCCACGAGTACCTGGGCTACGAGGGGCAGCTCTTCGGCACGCAGCAGGTGGTCGAGTACGAGGAGGAAACGCGCACGCACAACGCCCTGACCTACGATCACAGCGGCGCTATAGGCACCTGGGCGAAGAGTGAACTGCCACCGGGGCAGGCGCTGCGTCCGCCGGCGCCACTCTTCAAGAAGCTCGATGAGAGTCTGATCGAAGAGGAGTATGCGCGGTTGGAAGGTTGAGTTAGAGCTGCAGATTGGAATTTGGTAGTCCCCAGAGCCGGGGCATGTGCCCCGGCTCCCTGCATGTCAATGCGATGTGGCGTCGTGCCTCTCCTGGCATCCTCGGTTCCGCCTGCCGGGTAGCCAAAGAACCTCGTGATCAGGCCCCTCATCCGGCTGATCTTTGACTTTCCCAGGCATCGATCTGGGGTAAGGACCTTGACAACTTGCCAGATCCTACTTCTCCGGGGCAGGCTGGTCTCCATCAGCCCCGTGATTGGCCCAGCTCTCCGATTGGGCATTTGCCCCAAATCCCAAATACAGGTACAATGTATGACGCACGGCCAAGCTTTGCCCGGCAAAGCCTTCAACTCTGGATTATGTGGCGGCTGCGCGGCACATAATCCTTTTCGACCCGCAGTACTGGCCCTGGAGATTGAGCAATGACGAACGAGCGACCCGCGTGGCCCCACGAGCACATCGCCCTAGACGCCGCCTCACAGTGGGTTGCTTCTGCCTGTGCGCGCGAGGTTGATACCCCGGAAATCCTCCAGACCAAACGGTGGGGCGTGACGGCGCGTTTCGGCAGTGTCGTTCTCAAGGCCAGCTTCACTCCGCTGTTCCCGCAGGTGACCGACGTGCACGCCCTTCTCGAGAGGATCGTGCCCGAAGGTGCACCGCGACTGATTGCGAGCGAGATGGTGGACGGCCAGCTCTGGACGCTCTTTGAGCACCTTCAAGGAGCCACTGCCGAGGAGATGGGAACGCCCGCGGCGCTCGAGGCCACGGCGCGTGAGCTCGCACGGGTTCAGGCGGCCGTCGCGAAGCTGGATCTCACGCGGTTGCCGGTCTTCGACGTGCGCAGGGTGCCGGGTGCCCTGCTCGAGGACGATCTGTCGGACCAACCCGTGGAGTTGGTCCAGTGGCTACGTGACGCGCAGCCGTCGCTCCAACTCGACGCTGATGCGCTGGCTGATGTCCCGCCGTCGCTCGATCACCCCGACGTGAACGGGAGCAATGCGATCATGCTGGACGACGGACGCGCGATACTGCTCGACTGGGAGGAGGCCACTGTCGGCTGTCCGCTCTTCAGCCTAGACCGACTTCTTGACGAGGCGCACGAACTCTCCGCTGTAGAGACCGTGACGGACGTGTATCTCGAAACCCTCCGCGCGGGCGGATCGGAGCAGGTCGAGCGTGCGATGCGTCTCGTGCCATTGAAGCTCGCGCACGAGTTTCGCGCCTACGCCCGAGCCCTGGGTTGGCCACACCCACACACTCGCCTGACCACACTTCTGCTGGAGCTGGCTCAGAGGCGAGCAACGGATGGCTACCTGAATACCTGGCTTTCCGATCTCCTTGCACCATAGGCACGATCGCCAATGGCACACTTCCGCATCGCGCATAACAGCCCGTGAAGCTGACCGGCTTCGCCGGCAGCCTACGGGCCAAGCGTTAGCTGACATCTGCTGACATCGCTCGTACCATCCAGTTGGACGCTCTTCCGGGTTCGATCCCACTTGCACCCCTCTTCGGTTCACACCGTGAGATTGCTGAACGATGCTGATTGTAGCCTTCTGCTGGCCTGGAGCAGCCAAAGGCACGCCGTAACTCCGCAGAAGAGACTCGCGCGGCATGGTGGTCCTGCGGAAGCACTAGCCGCGCAGTCAGACTGAGGGGATTCTCCACCCTGTGTCCAAGAATACCTGAACTTTCGCGGCGGCAAGTTCAGCAAGAGCCGCGGCGCCGCCGTGGACGTGCCCTACTTTCTCAGCAAATATGACCCCGACGCCCTGCGTTACTACCTCACTGCCACCGCCCCTGAGACCCGCGACACCGAGTTCTCCTGGGAGGATTTCGTCGAGCGCAACAACAACGAGCTGGTGGCGACGTGGGGCAACCTGGCGAACCGCATGCTGAGCTTTGCCTACAAGCGCTTCGACGGGGTGGTACCGGAGCCGGGCGACCCTTCGAGTTCCTCAGGGCAGGGCCTCGATGACGAAGACCGGGCCCTCCTGGAGAGGGTGGAGGCCGGCTTTGAGACCGTGGGCGAGCTGTACAACGCCTGCAAGTTCCGGGCGGCGCTGGGCGAGGCCCTGGCCTTGGCCCGCGAGGCCAACGGCTACCTGGACCGCAAGGCGCCGTGGTTCCAGATCAAGGAGGATCCCCAGGCCGCGGCGACGACGGTCTACGTCATCCTGCGCGTGGTGGACAACCTGAAGACGATCCTGGCGCCGATCCTGCCCCACACGGCACAGCGGCTGCACGAGTACCTGGGCTACGAAGGGCGGCTCTTTGGCACGCAGCAGGTGGTGGAGTACCAGGAGGAAACACGCAGCCACCAGGCGCTGACATACGACCACAGCGGGGCGGTGGGCACCTGGGCCAAGAGCGAGCTGCTACCGGGCCAGGCGCTGCGAGCGCCAGCGCCGCTGTTCAAGAAGCTGGACGAGAGCGTAATCGAAGAGGAGTACGCACGGCTAGAGAAGTAGCCGCGCGCTGAAAACCGGAGAACCGGGATGCATACATCCCGGTTCTTTGTAATCGGAGCCAAAAGGTGATTCGACAGTGTGGTCCCCCCCCACAGGCTCAGTTGACCTGCAACTGAATGTGGAGTATAATATGGATTATACTCGACATGAAGATAAGGGGGGGGCAATGAGAACAATCCAGATGACAATTGATGAACCTTTGCTGACCGAGGTGGATCAGGTGATCCAAACATTGAACACGACCCGCTCTGCCTTTATTCGTGAGGCTTTGGAACTCGCTCTGCAACGGCACGCCATAGCTGAAATGGAAAAGAAACACGCCGAAGGCTATGCCCGCCATCCTGTCGAACCTGGCGAGTTTGACGTGTGGGAAGATGAGCAGGCCTGGGGTGCGTCATGAGACGCGGCGAAGTGCGGTGGTATACCTTCCAAGCACCGGACAAGCGCCGCCCAGTGCTTATTCTAACTCGAGACTCGGCCATCGGTTTTCTTAATGCCCTCTCTGTCGCCCCTATCACGACGACCGTCCGTGATATCCCGTCCGAAGTTTTCCTGTCTCCCGAAGACGGACTGCTTACTGACTGCGCTGCAAATATGGACAATATCCAGACGGTTCCAAAGCAAAAGTTGGGTTCGCTGATCGCCTACCTCTCGTCCGAAAGGATGGAAGAGGTGAATCAGGCGGTTGCTTTCGCTCTGGGCCTCGATGCCCCTGTCTTTGGGATGTAAACCTCACAGACCGACCCTTTGCTCAAACCACTACGCTTATTCCCCGCGCTCTGAGCATGTCGGCCATTGTTGAGTTGGGCTCTCTATTGCGTTTTTCTGGCCTGGAGGGTTGCCAACCG
>Ga0180438_10006973_pt1 | contig 15014 bp, 18 predicted proteins | sample SS_ome_12_FD_132455 | JGI IMG/M metagenome (GOLD analysis project Ga0180438, IMG submission 132455) | Hypersaline lake sediment archaeal communities from the Salton Sea, California, USA - SS_3_D_2 metaG | ecosystem: Environmental > Aquatic > Non-marine Saline and Alkaline > Hypersaline >...
ATAAGTGTGTGCAGGGGACGTAAATATGAACATATTTGACAAAGTCTGTGCGGTTGTGGCATTTGTTCTCGGGGCAATATTAATCGTGCTCGGCGTGGTGGGACTATTCACCGGCTGCAAGGCCAATTTTACGCTGCCACCTATACTCGGTGCGATTCCTGCTTTCGTGGGCTGGGGCATTGTCAAGGCGGTCATCGTGGCGTGGAAGAGTTCTTCGCCGGCGCAAGTGCCGCAAGAGTGAGAGCCTTTTGTTTCGGGCCCCGGTTTTTACGGCCTGAGCTTCGCAGGTCGAGTAGTGACCGGACTGTATTAAGGAGCGATTATGAATATTATTATCGTTGGTCGAAGGGCCGAGAAGCGACAGGTTAGGTGGCTGGCCTTTCTTACACTTGCTATCACGCTGTTCTTTTTTGTAGGCCTTTGCAGTGGAGCCACCTATTTTCTGCTTTGTGGCCGTTGGTCGCATGCTGCTGTCTTAGCCGGCGGCTTAGTGGGTATAAGCGTGGTGGTGGTCGGCCTTTATAGCGGTCTTACTTCGCCTCTGGAGAAACTGCGCGAGCTGCCCCCGCGTAGGAAGATTGAGTAGGCAATAGTTTTGACCTGTATTCGCGCGCCCTTTTGGTGAGATTCCCAAAGCCGGTGCGCAAACGACGGATTCACTAATCGGGTTTTTTCAGCTCTTCGATTTTTGGCAGGTCTTTGAGGGAGTTAAGGCCGAAGGTTTCGAGGAACTTTTTTGTGGTTCCGTAGAGCATTGGCCTGCCGAGGACTTCGGCGCGGCCGACAATCTTGACCAGCCCTTTGTACATCAGGTTTCGCACTATGTCGCCGACGGCGACGCCTCTGATGGCTTCGATATCTGCGCGCATCACCGGCTGCTTGTAAGCGATTATCGCCAGCGTCTCCAGCGCGGCGGCGCTGAGCTTGCTGTCGTCGCGGACGCGAAGGAGCTTCTTTAGCCAGTGATTGTAGGGGCTCAGGGTGAGCATCTGGTAGCCGCCGGCAATCTGCTCTATGCGAAAGGCATTTTTGTTGGCGCGGTATTTTTGGTTGAGGCTCTCGATGTACTGGCGGATTTGCTTGGCGCTGGTTTCGACAATGTCAGCCAGGCGGGCGGCCGTCAAAGCCTCATCGCTGGCAAACAGGATCGCCTCCAGCACGGTTTCGGCCGTCGGCTCAACACCCTCGTCCTCGCCGGTTACGTCCATTTGTTCATTGGTTGTCTGCTCGTCAATCTCCAATGTCTCTTCGTTCTCTTCTGTCATAGTTCTTTCCAGTTAAATGGGTCGGCGTCTTTCAAACTTATCCTGATTGTTACGTTTTTCAGTTGCTTTTGCAATTGTCTGGTGAATTTTTTCAGTATGAACCGTTCGGAAATGCTGTGGCTCAGGCAGATGCAGGTCAGGTGTGCCTCCTGTGCGGCCAAGGCGTGGTGGTGCTTGAGCTCGCCGGTCAGATACAGTTCGGCTCCGGCTGCGATGACCGAATTGATTATTTTGCCGCATGAGCCGGCACAAACCGCGGCCGTTCGGACGAGTCGCTTTTGGTTTCCGACGATGCCGAAGGCCTTTGCGCCGGTTTGTTTCTTTATTCTTTCGATAATCTGCTGGACTCTCATAGGCTTTTCCAGTTTGCCGATGCGACCCAAGCCGAATCTTTCCTGTTCGTTGTAGAGTCTGTAGCAGTCAAAAGCAGGTGTCTCGTATGGGTGGGCCTTTTTCAGTGCGTCAACACAGTCAGCCAGTTTTGCCGCCGGGACAATGGTTTCGAATCGCACCTCGGCTACTTTTTCTACCTTTCCCCTTTTGCCGATTGCAGGCTTTGCGCCTTCGAGGGGCAGGAAGCTGCCCTGTCCCTGGGCCTGAAAGCTGCAATGGCTGTAATTTCCTATGGCCCCCGCGCCGGCGGCAAAGACTGCGTTTGCAACTTTCTCCACTGCCTCAAGCGGAATAAAGACAACGAGCTTGTAATTGCCACCGGCGGGGCTTTCGACGTAGTCGCCGATGGGTTCGCCGTCCTTGATGCCTATCATCTCGGCCAAGCCGTCGTTCACACCGCCCGGGGCCGAATCCAGCGCGGTGTGCATCGAAAAGACGGAAATCTTCGAGCGAATCAGGTCATAGACAACGCCGGTGGGTCCGTCGGCGGTGATTTTCTTCAGGCCGTCCCAAATCGCCGGGTGATAACTGATAATCAGGTCGGTCTTTAGTTTCTTCGCCTCGGCGAGAACCGCGTCGGTAATGTCGATGGTCAGCAGGATGTTCTTCACATTCTGCTGCGGGTTGCCGATGAGCAGTCCGACATTATCCCAGTCCTGCGCCAGCTTTAATGGAACGATTTTCTCAATGGCATTAGCAATATCTTTTACCTTCATTTTCTCTTCTCGCATTGGCTTTTGATACATTCCTCGAAATGTTTCATCAGCTTTTTTGTCGTTTTGCCGACCCTGCCGGTGCCGACCGTGTGCTTTTCCACGCGGGTGACGGGCATCACCTGCATTATGACATTCGTCAGAAAGACCTCGTCGGCGTCCAGCACGTCGGAAACGTACAGGTCCTTCTCAATTAGCTTTACAGAATTCTTTACTGCAATCTCGCATACGGTCTTTCTGGCCACACCGGCTAAGACCGGGGTCCTTATCGGGGGAGTGCAGAGTGCTGAATCCTTAACCAGAAACACGTTGCTGATGCAACCTTCTGCCAGGCGATTATCCACGGTGAACCACAGCGCTTCGGCGGCCCTCTTTTGCCGGGCCAGGTTCAGGGCAATCATCCGCGAAAAGTAGTTCGTCGTTTTGTGGCCGTAAATCGGTTCGGCGGGATTCTGCCGGAACGGGCACAGGACCACCAGCACGCCGTTCTTATAATACTGTGCCGGATAAGGCTCAAATTTCGTCGCGGTAATCAGCAGCGTCGCCCTGCATTTCTCATCCTGCTCGACCATTGGCCCCGCCGTGAGCGTCAGCCGCAGACGCGCGTCGGTTAAACTGTTCGCCTCTAACAGCTTGTAGATGGCATCCGTGATATATTTGCGGTCGTAGCTGTGCTCTATGGACAGGGACCTTGCGCTAAAGAACAGCCGGTCGATATGGTCCTTCAGACAGAAGACCACGCCCCTATGGCTGCGCATCGTCTCGAACAGCCCAGCACCGTACAAAAACCCGCTGTCGGCCGCTGAGATGCAGGCGTGGTCGGAGTCGACTAACTTGTCATTTAAGAAAACCTTCTCGGCCATCCACCAACACCCAAAAAGACTCTTCGCTACGTAAATTCCCTATCTTGTACGGCGAAAAACATATGCTCTACCTGCAAGGTTGTCGTAACCAATCAAAAGGGCTTGGTCCCCTTTCCGGTATTCGTACTTGTACCCGCGCGTTATTTCCTTCATTTGCTTTTCAGCCTCTGAGCGATCTTGAATTTTCAATGACTTGTATGTCTCAATGCAGAAAGGATCCTCGCCATTTATTGTTTGCAGCTTCCAACCATGCTGCTGAGCCCATTTCAAAAATGTTTCTTCTCGGATATCGAACTCATACGCAGTTGCCGGCCATAACAAACCGGCCCCAAAGAACGATATGTTCTTAGCCCCTTGTGGAGTACTGACCCACAAAGTGGAAGCAAGATTCTCTCCCGTCTTGGGTTGCATCCACTTATAGCACGCTATGGGTAAGGATATCAACAGAAAGAGCAGTATGCCGAACCCAAGCCGCTTGCGCCATTCTTTTGCATTCACTCTAAAGCTCCATTTAAGCAATGGATTGTATCAGTTGGCCACCTATCATTTTCTATTTTAGACCATTGTGAGGCACTTGGCATTTTAGATCTTGTCTGATCTCCTACAATTTGCTTTCGTCAATATACGCTATCCGCTACCCGCTGAACGCTACTTCTGTTCGTCCTGACTGTTCCACTTCAACTTACCGAGCTGTCTGAACCTGTAGAGTAACCACTTTGTGTGCTGTCCTGGCGGCACATATTTGCGGTTGCCTTCATTAGGCCCATCATCAGGCAGATGATTATTATAGCTAAGGGCAGCGCAACAAACACCAGAGGAAAAACCAAGTCAGGCAAAACATGGCAGATTCCAGCGGCCGCGTATATGACAATGGTGAAGCCGACGTACAGCCTCCTGCGGAAATCGGCCCGCTCACGGATAACGGTACTGCCAACTTCTGCGGCCATATCGACAATTACGCCGCAAAGTCGCCAAATGGCATAAGGGTGAGGATTAAAGTAAAAATTCCGATGAGAAACATAGGTGCAATCCAGCAGCAGGATATCTGTTCGGCGTCTTTGAGTGGTATTCGGATTTCAATGAGGTCGAACATAGAGAGGAAAATGAGCCAGTGACTGAGCGTTCGAAGCTCTTTTATCTCCGAATGCAGCTCCAATATCCAGCCAAGTGCCGAAGCTATAAGAATCCATCCGATGAAGTCCGGGATTATGTCAACGTGTACGTTGTTGATTCCCAGTCGAAAGTCAAAGAAGAACAGAAAGGCCCAAAAGAGCCTTTCAAAGGCGCGGATACAGCGCTCCGAATGGATCATGTCTCGGTTAAGCAAGCCCATGTTGCTCTCCTGCAACTGGTAAGCTGTTTCTATTGACGCTGTTTATTCCTGCCAGTAGTGCTCTTGCCTTTGTGATGGTTTCATCCCATTCGGCGTTGGGGTCGGAGTCGGCGACGATGCCGCCGCCGGTCTGGGCAAAGGCCTTTTTGTCCCTGATGATAATTGTTCGAATGGCGATGTTCAATGAGGCGCTGCCGTCGAGGCCGATGCAGCCGATGCTGCCTGTATAGACGCCTCTGGCGGTGGGCTCGGTCTCGTCGATAATCTCCATCGAGCGGATCTTGGGAGCACCGGTAATCGAGCCGCTTGGGAACATTGCCTTTATGATATCGCAGAAGGAAATACCTTCGCGAAGCCGGCCCGCCACCGTTGCGACGGCGTGGAAGACCGTCGGATATGCCTCAATCGTGCGGGGCTGGACAACTTTTCTTGTGCCGTATTTGCAGATTCTAACCAGGTCGTTGCGCTCGAGGTCGATTATCATATTAAGCTCGGCCTGTTCTTTTTCGCTGCGGACCAGGTCATTGAAGTTCCGGGCGTTGATTCGCTCGGCCTCGCCGGCGTTCGGGCCTGTTTCATCGAGTCGCCGGCGTGTGCCCTTGATGGGCTTGGTGCTGATTACATCGTCTTCAACCGTTATAAACATTTCGGGCGAGGCGCTGACGATTTGGAAGTCGCCCGCATCAATATAGGCCGCGTAGCCGCTCGGGTTGTAGTAGTTCTGCCAGTGGAAAAGCTGCACGGGTGCCGCGCCGTAATCACATTCGAATCGCTGAGAAAAGTTTATTTGATATACGTCGCCGTCGTAGATGTAACGTTTTATTCGCTCGATTGCGCGCAGGTAGTAATCGCGGTCCATATTGGATCGAATCGACGCAAAATCTATATTGTCGAGGTCGGCAGGGTGCGGCGACGGCATGTTAATCCTGTCGGCTTTACTGAGCAAGTTTTCGACCGATGCTAATTTCTGCTCCGGCGGCTCAGTATCATCCGGAAATTGCAGGGCGATTAGCCAAAAGGCATTTTCAGCGTGGTCATAGCAGATTAACCTGTCGTAAAAGCACAGACTAATCAAAGGCATTTCGAGGTCGTCTATTGTTGTCTCCGGCAGGCGTTCGATGTATCGGCCGAGCTCATAGCCGAAGTATCCAATCCATCCGCCGCAAAACATTCCTTTCGGGGGCCGCCCGCAACAGTCCTCTTCGATCCTATATTTGTCGAGGGCGCGCTGGAGTTTTACGAATGGGTCTTTTTGGCGTGACCTGAATTCGAACACCTCTTTCGGCCCGGCCGCCCAGTAGCTGAATCTGCCTGCATCTTTCTTAGCCGCATTACCGCCGAGGATTGACGGCAGTTTCAGGCGGGCAAACACTTGCGTCAGGGCCGGCAGGTCTATCGACGCGCAGATTCTCTTGTGATGTACTCTGCACAGGATGCTCTTTTCGGTTTGGGTTGCCGCTTCCGGCATCATTGTGAGTGTCCCGCCCTGAATTCTCTTACTATTTGCACGCCCGAAGAAGTTCCTATTCTTTCTGCGCCGGCCTCTAACATATCGAACACCTGCTTTACGGTTCTGATTCCACCGGCCGCCTTTATTCTGCAGTTCGGCGCCGACTCCTTCATCAGCCTTACGTCCTCGACGGTTGCGCCGCCGGCGGGGTTCATCCCGGTGCTGGTCTTGACGAAATCGACGCCGCACCTATCCGCGATTTCGCAGGCAAAGATTTTTTGTTCGTCGGTAAGCGCGGCGGACTCTATTATGACTTTCAGGAGGACCGGTGGTCTCATGGAGCGAGATACTTTCAGTACCGCATTGATCTGATGGGAAAGGTACGGCGAATCGTCTTCTATTATCGCCGCCAAATCCGCGACCATGTCAATCTCATCGGCGCCGTCAAAAATCGCCTCTTTGGCCTGCGCGACCTTTATTTTCGTTGAATCGGCGCCGAGCGGCAGGCTCACCACGCCGCCGACCCTCACGCCTGAGCCGTGCAGCTCATCGGCGGCCGTCGCCACCCATCGCGGGTTTATCGATACGGCGCAGAATCCGTATTCTTTCGCCTCGCGGCAAAGCTGCTTTATCTGCTCGCTTGTTGTCGTCGCGGCCAGCAGCGTGTGGTCGATAATTCCTGCCAACTGTTTGTCATCGGCAATTGTCACTTCGTGCATAGCCTTCTTCTTCGAAAAACTTTAGGGCACGCTCCGCATCGCTAAAGACCTTTGTGGCGGTTTGGGTGACGAATACGGACGGGTGCTGCTTTGCCGTCCAGATGACGTAGACTTCCTTGGCGGCTTCGTGCGCGTGCTGGAGCTCTCTTTCGACGCCGCTGGATATTGCCGCCCTGCCGTCCGGCAGCGCGGGGACAAGGCTCACTATCATGTCCGACTGGTCAATCAGCATAAAATCCCGCGCGTACGTCTGGCTGTTGATATCGCGCTCGACCTGCCGAATTTCAGCCAGGTTAAGGCGGACGGCTTGACCCAATACCGCCAACTCGATGTCATCGGAGCCGGCTCGCGCGGCTTTTGAGGCACGGCTCGGCAGATAGGATTCCTCCAGATCGCCGGGGTCAAAACATATAAAGCACCGCTTCATCAGTCTTCGGAAATCGTCGATTTGCTCCCTTACATCCTGCAAATCGGCAACGTGGGTCATGGGAAAGCTCAGATATGCCTTCCTGCTCGTGCCGTCGAAGACAAGACCGTAGAACGCTTCGATGGTCTCTTTTTCGGCGCCGCGGGCCAGACAATAAAAGGGTATTTTGTCGTTAATGCCCTTGCAGAGCATTTCGGTGCCGATTATTTCCTCCTCGCGCCAGACAAGCAGGTCTTTGAGGGTGTGTTCGATTGAGTGCTCGGTTGAAAGGCGGGCGTGGAGGGCAGCGATGCCGTCAATCAGGCAGATATACATATCGGCGTTGAGCTGTCGCATCTGGTCGAAGTCCACGGCGGGAAACAGGCCGTGCCGCCAGCGGAACGTGGCATGAGTATTGACGATAAGATTGGGGGCATTTTTGGCCCTGGCGATAATGTCCTTGAAAACACTGCGGCGAAGCGAGTGCAGTCTTTTCATTGAAATATCGAGAATCTTGCCTGTCGGTATATCGGGCGCTTCGGCGTACATCATATCGCCGACATTACACAGGAACACGTCCCTGCCTTTATCGGCTGCAAACCGACATACCTTCTCAAGGTAGCTCTTTTTGTCAAGGCCAACCATTCCGGTGACCACAACAACCATTAGTGAATCCCCTGGAAAAAGACACAGGACTCAAGACACAGGACACAGGCCTTGAAACTCAAACCCTGGGTGGTTCGCTTGTTAAGTGGTCTGCTTTCCCGGTCTCTTTCTTGACTGAATTTGTTAGTCCGTGCAGCGTTCCGGCCGCTCTCTTTCTAAGCTCTTCGAGCTTTTCATATTCGTTATTTCTCAAGTATCCTACACGTTTTGAAAAATGCAAAAGGTATTCTATCTCGGCCATCGAACCCTTGGCTATATTTGGAAAATGGAGGTACTCCGTTCGGCTTTTTCTGCTCGCACCTTCAGCAATATTGGCAGGAACCGAGATTGCCGCTCTTCTCAATTGGGATGTCATCCCATACAACTCTTCTTTGGGAAATGATTTGGTCTGGGAACAGACCAACACAGCCAAATCATCGGCATATTGCCATGCTCTTATATTCTTGAAGTCTCTGACCATTCGGTCTCGACCCCCTCTTGTCGCTCTTGTGTCTTTGGTCCCGGGTCTTGTGTCTTCAAAGGTTCCTCAGCCTTAGCTGCCTGTCGTAGTCTTTCAGGGCGGCGATAAGCTCTCCCATGTCACCTCCCATTATGGCGTTTAGATTATAAAGCGAAAGGTTGATTCTGTGGTCGGTGACGCGGTTCTGCGGGTAATTGTATGTTCTGATTTTTTGAGACCTGTCGCCCGAGCCGATCATGCTCTTGCGCTGTGAGTCGCGCCGGGCCCTTTTCTTGCTTTCAAAGTGTTCATATAGCCTGGTTCTCAGGACCCGCCAGGCTTTGGCACGGTTTTTGTGCTGGCTCTGCTCGTCCTGCATGCTGACGGTGATTCCGGTTGGAGTGTGCTCGAGCTTAATGGCACTGCTGACCTTATTGACATTCTGCCCGCCCGGCCCGCTTGCCCTGCTGACATGCTCTACGACGTCGTCCGGATTGATTTGAATATCAACCTCTTCGGGCTCGGGCAGCACCGCGACTGTTGCCGCCGAGGTGTGAATTCTGCCCTGCGACTCGGTGACGGGCACCCGCTGAACGCGATGACCACCGCCCTCATAGCCCAACTCCGACCATACGCCGTGGCCTTTGATGTTGAATATCACCTCGCGAAAACCGCCCATCTCGGTGGAGCTAAAGTCGAGCTGTTCGACCTTCCATTTGCGCCTCTCGGCGTATCTGACGTACATTTCGTAAAGGTCGCGTGCGAACAGAGCGGCCTCTTCCCCACCCGTGCCCGCACGTATTTCCATGATTACCGAACCGACAGCCGCGTCGTCGGCCATTACGAGCGTGTTCTTGATTTCATCGAGCAGCGCGTCTTTATTCTGCTGGAGCTCATTTCTTTCTTCCTGCGCCAGCGCTCGGAAATCTTCGTCAACAGTGGCGTCATTCAAGATTGCCTCGGCGTCTTCAATGCCCGCGGCGGCTGTCTTGTATTGCCGGTATTTTGTCACCACGTCTCTTAGCTTGCTTTGCTCTTTCGACAATGATATCAGCCTGGCCGCATCCCGCGCCACTTCCGGGTCGGCAATCTGCGCCTCGAGCTGGGTGTACCGCTGCTCGATTTCGTCCAGCTTTGCCAAAAAGACGTTTTCCGTTTCCGCCATGATAGTGCCTGTGCCCTAAAGCAGAAAATAGCGAGTAGCAGATCAGCAGTGCATTAGTTTCCTGTGGGGTCCTGTGCACCGTGTATGCTAAACGCTATTGTCCCTACTGGTCCTTCTTGGCCTTCTTGAAGTAATCTTTACCGTATTTCTTCTGGAATCGCTCTATTCGGCCCGCCGTATCGATGTACTTCTGTTTGCCCGTGTAGAACGGGTGGCAGACCGAGCATATTTCGGCGTGGATTTCTTTTGCGGTGCTGCGGGTCTCAAAGGTGTTTCCGCAACCGCAGTGAACCAGTACCCGCTGGTATTCCGGATGTATATCTTTTTTCATAGTTACTTTGCTCCCAAGAATCCAAAAGCCCAATTATATCCGCCGGTCTGAGTTCTTCAAAGACTTTTTTCGCAATTCTGCAAACGGCGAACCCCGGGCCGGCGAAATGTTTCGCTTGACCAAAATGGCGTTATCGGGACAATAGGCCGTGTTTAACCGGAACCAGATGCCGAAAGATACGAGAGATTCTGCAAATGAAAATGCCGGCGGGGGCGGCAAAGCAGGAAGAAAGCTGCGTTTAAGGATTGTAACTCGCGGCTCAATCGTGAGACTCGCCGTCCTGGCGGCGGTTCTTGCCATATTCTACTTGTGTGCGTACTCGGCGATGATAAGAATGCCCGGGAAAAGCTACGCCGGCCCCCTGCCGGCGATGACCGACGAGCAGGTCGCGTTGCGCGACGAGCTTATCCGCGACGTCGATATGTTGGCCTCGCAAATCGGCGAGCGAAACATCTGGACCTGTGCCAATCTTACCGCTGCGGCTGATTTTATCGAGGCCTCCCTGACCAAGGCAGGATATAGGCCTCGCCGACAGAACTTCACCGCCGCCGGCAAGACCTGCTGCAATATCGAAGTCGAAATCAAAGGTACCGCCCTGCCGGATGAAATCGTCGTCATCGGGGCCCACTACGACACCGTGCCTGGCTCACCCGGCGCAAATGACAACGGGTCAGGCGTCGCCGCGGCGCTGGCACTGGCCCGCCGATTTGCAAAGCAAAAGCCCACCCGGACGCTGCGGTTCGTTTTCTTTGCGAATGAGGAGCCGCCCTTCTTCCAGACCGGCGAGATGGGCTCGCTGGTTTACGCGAAAAGCTGTAAAGAAAAGGATGAGAATATCGTCGCGATGCTCAGCCTCGAAACCATCGGCTACTACACCGATAAGCCGAACAGCCAGCAGTATCCCTTTCCCTTTTCTTTGTTTTATCCTTCCACCGGCAACTTTCTCGGCTTCGTCAGCGACTTAGCCTCGCGCGATTTACTGCACAGGACAATTGCCTCTTTTCGCCGCAATTGCAAATTTCCATCCGAAGGCGGCGCCATCCCTCAATTCATCCCCGGCATCACCTGGTCCGACCAATGGTCCTTCTGGCAGCAGGGCTACCCCGCCATCATGCTCACGGACACCGCCCCCTTCCGCTACCCACACTACCATTCACAAGACGACACCCCCGATATGATCTCGTATGACCACCTGGCAAGAGTAGTTGCCGGCCTTGAAGCATCAATCATAGACGTAAGCGGGCGCAAATCGGACACTCAATAATCATTGATCCAGCCTCCTCGGTCATTCGAAAGGGCCTGCGCGGCGTCACAAGTCAAGGCCATTATCAACGAATCACAATCTTCCGCGCATTCTCGAATTCCGCGATTTGCCTCGGCCCTTTTCGCTCTTGAATTTTCGCGCTTCCTCAATGAGACGCGAGACAGTCTTAGCGCCGAGCCCTGAAGAGTTTAACCATCCGCTTATATATGCCAATCACTCGACAAACCCAGGTCAAATTGTACCTTTCTTGCTTCACCACCATTTGTGAATTCTTCGTTTCTTGCCTTTTCTGTGCTGGCTTCGGTGCAAGAATTTGGCCTTTGACGGGTGGTGGTCTTGACAGAGGGGCTTGTTTTTCGTAGAGTACAATAAGATAAGGGCGAGCCGGTTACCAAGGCCGCCGAGGTCGGCGGTTTTAGTAATCTGCTCGTAAGTTGTTGCAAGGACATAGCTTAGATGAATGAAGAAACTCTGCAGCAGGTTGAGCAGATAATAGGCTACAAATTCTCCGACCGGTCTCTTCTGGCCAAGGCGTTCACCCACGCTTCTGGGGTTGAAACGCGTCTTCTCAGCAATGAGAGGCTCGAATTCCTGGGCGATGCCCTTTTGGCGGCGATCATCTGCCAAACGCTTTTCGAGCGTTTTCCCGGCTATCTGGAGGGTGAATTAACCAAGATGAAAAGTATGCTGGTCTCGCGCAGGACATGTGCCCGCGTGGCCAAGCAATTGGGGCTGCATCACTATCTGCAGGTGGGTAAGGGCATGGCCAACAGCCGGGCGCTGACGGGCTCTCTGGCGGCGGGAATGTTGGAGGCGCTGCTGGCGGTGATTTACCTCGACGGCGGATTCGAAGCGACCCGCGATTTTGTGCTCAGGAGCTTTTCGTCGTTCATCGAGACAGCCCAGACCGAGCGGGCGCAGGGCAACTTCAAGTCGCTGCTCCAGCAGTATGCTCAGCAGCAGCTCGACGCGACGCCGGGCTATGAGCTTCTCGATGAAAAAGGCCCGGACCATGACAAGTGTTTCGAGTCGCAGGTGGTTATCGCGGAGCGTCACTTTCGAAGTGCGTGGGGAACGAACAAGAAGGACGCGGAACAGAAAGCCGCATTCAACGCCCTGCTTGAGCTGGGGGTGCTCGAAGGTCCTTCGCCGGACGCGGGCAGTTAGGGTAAAGCCCCGGAGCAGACGTGGCGGCAGTCACTCCACAATCAGCCAGGTCAAAACGAATCCGACGATCATAGAGACAAATACAAAAACGACGATCGACCCGAACAGTACCGCGGATTCCTTTATGAAGCTGCGGGCGGTGATCTTAGGCACCTTGGTGGCTTTATATACAATGGCTATCGAGGCGGCCAGCGGCAACACCCACAACATCATGGCCGGGCCGGTCCCGATTTGCTCGGGTCGGGTGAAAGCGGCAACGACAACAAAGACAGCCATCGGTGACATTTCAATCTCCCGTCTTTTGCGCGCCGCGCAGATAGGCCAGATAGACGGCATTGACGATACATAAAAGGTTAAGCAGGCCGGCGGTGCTGGTGTATATCTGTCCGACCTCTTTGGGCCAGCCGAAGACAGCATAGCCTCTGGTCGTGGTCAAATGCCCAATGGCCGCAACCATCGGCGAGTTCATAATCTGGGCCACATACCATGGCTTGTCTCCGACGGGGTTAATTACGGCCACCGAGCCGACGAATATCCCTATGCCGAAGGTCAGCACTATGGCTGTGAATATGATGAGCGCACGTTTTTTTTCGTTGACAAGTATGTGACCGGCCCCCGGGACCACCCACGCGGCCAACCCGACAGTCAGCAGCAGGACCAGATTATTGCTGGCCGAAGACCGGGGCATTATGAGGTCCCTCCGGTTTCTGCCGGTAAGTTGGCATCAGCCGGCTCCCGGTCCCGGGTGACGAGCTTGAACTTCATACGCTTGGCTATGTTCTCAGGATTGAAGTGCACGGGTGCGAGGCTCTGAGACTCGACGAAATCGGTTCTGTAGCTCTGTCGGACTTTGGCAATCTCGTACTGGTCGCGACTGATGCGTCTGACCAGAAGGCTTTTTATGCAATAGTAGCTAAGTTCGGGCTTAAACTCCAGAATGTAAGGCACCGCGTCAAGACTGTTGCTGTCCGGCGGCACCAGTGAGTAAAGCGTGTCCCGCAGCATGGCTTCTTTCTCAACGGAATTTACGGCCACATTGGCATCGGGGCTACCGGCCTGCAGCGCTGCGAAGGTGACCAATCCGAGTTCCGGGATTCTCGAGAGCCTCGTTAGCTGCTGTAGTCGGAAGGTTCTCTGAGCACCGGTGGGGAGGTCCTCGGTGGTGGCATTGGGCTCCGCTTGATTGGAGTCTGCTTCATTAGTCTCCACCTGATTTGGTTCGGCCTGACCATAGAGCCTGTTGAAGGTATCGAGGGCCTCATCCCACCCCTCGTTGGCCACCAGCACCTTGAACTGCTCGGCCCTGGCCTTTGCGGTATCCATAGCAGCAAGTCTCCTGAGGTTTTCGACCACCTGTTCCCTGACCGAGTAAACATCGTTGGCTTCTGAAGTCTCTTGCGGGCGGTTGGAATCCTGCACGTCGGAGGTTTCGCCCGCCGGCTCAAGCTTGAGCGTGGCCTTGCTGACAGTCTCATTCAGGCCGTTCGGCTCAGAAGCCTTCTCGGCCTGAGTTACCCTCACAATAGCCATTATTTGCTCGGTAACATCTCTGACCGGCCCTATGTTTTCATACATTTCGGGTTTGGGGACATCGAAAGGACCGATTTCACTGGCGGCGACCTGGTCAATCGCGAAGACGACCTGAGGCAACCTGACCATGTTGAAGCCATAGGCCCTGACGTAGAGCCGGCCAAGATATTTGTCGGCCCGCATCTCGGCAGCGGTGAGCAAACCTGTCTGTCCGGTATAAATGTTGACATCGTACGTGTGGCTCAACTGCTCGGCGGCCGCTTCGTAATCGCCGGCCATCTTCCTGAGCTGCTCGGTGCTCAAAGTGCCAGCATCTGTGCCGGTATCTTCAAGAGCCGCCTCGGTGAGCGTTTTTGCTTCCTGCAGAATTGCGTCGGCCCTGGCGTCGGTCCTTTGGCTGAGGAGCATCTCTGAGATATCCGCGGCCACCTCGGCATAGCTTCTTGTTCTGTCCATCAACGGGCCGTTCGGGTCGTTAGGATCGGGAACCTGCTCAATGAAGAAACTCCGGTTTCTCTGATAGTACTCTTCCACCTGTTGCTGTGTGGGTTTTTCAACAGTCTTCGAAACATCATCCATCTTCAGGGCGAGGTACTCAAGGCCGATCCTGTCGAAATGCCGGTATCCGAACCCATAAGGATTCCCCTCGGTGACGGCGCCGGGGTAAGTGTTCTTGTACTTCTCAAAATGCTCCTCAACTGGCCGCTCGTTGGGCTCGGGCTGCTCCTCAGCGAAAAACGCGGTATCAAACCTGACAAATTCGACATCAATAGTCTCTCTGGTCGAGCTTATGTTGTGCCTTAGCTGCTGAATGGTGACATCTTCTCTGGAGCAGACCAATCGGGCATATTCCATGACGGCCATTAGTCTGCCGAATACGGCCAATATCCGGTCTTCGGGAATACGACGCCGGCTGACCATCGCCCCAATCACCTGAGCATATGTTGCTCCGCGGAAAGCATCAGGGTTCCGAGCGTATGTGCCGGCCAGAAGTATGCGGGCTTCCTCATTGGAAATCCTGATGCCGGCGCTGTCGGCCTCCCTGCTGAGCAGGAGCCAATATATCTCACCGGGGAATGGCCGCCTGTAGATATCGTTTATTTGTTTGTCGGTGATTCGGTACTCGTTCCTCCTTATGATCTGTCGGATGTTTGCGACCAGGGCGGGCGAGGCGGTCCTTTCAGAGAACAACAGCTCTCCCAGCATAAGTCCTTTCAAATCCAGCAGGCCGAATACCCTCTCGGTGGAACCCCTGAGCATGGTGTCGGCCTGCAGCATTCTGAGGATTTCCAGTTCCTGGCCGGCGATAA
>Ga0180438_10006976_pt1 | contig 15008 bp, 29 predicted proteins | sample SS_ome_12_FD_132455 | JGI IMG/M metagenome (GOLD analysis project Ga0180438, IMG submission 132455) | Hypersaline lake sediment archaeal communities from the Salton Sea, California, USA - SS_3_D_2 metaG | ecosystem: Environmental > Aquatic > Non-marine Saline and Alkaline > Hypersaline >...
AAAAAAGAACCCGTGTTCGTCTGTGTCGATTGTAATGACCGCCGACATAGACCTCCTCCTAAAATTGCTTGATGAACTCGATCTCCGCGACCGGAGCCTTTCGGAGATCCTCAACGATCCGAGCGTCGGTCGTCTTTCCGCATGACCCACACTCGAAAAACCGACTCGTCCCGCCGAGCGTCTCCGCCTCATGATAGACCATCGTTCCCGACTGACACGTCGGCTCATCACAAGGTCGGAAGTTGACCGCGACGAGTTTGTGTTTACAGACGATCCCTTTCTCCCCGGCGTAACAATCGCAACCGATATGCCGACCGAGGCGACCCGTCAACGAGACCTCGTATCGTGTCCCGTCCGGCTTGAGGACGCTCAGATCCCCGTCCGCGATGAACCGGAACCGATAACCCTGATTGATCATCCGGGCGACTTTCTTTCTCGTTTTCTCTGTCATGATACTCTCCCCTCTCTCTGTGAGCGTTTCTTGAGTCCCGAGGGACTCTCGTCAGTGTGTCGATTCACAGACGCTCGGAGGGCGACCGGAGCCGCCCTCCCGGGTCGTTCTATTTCGGATCGAGTTCTCGATAGGTCACTGTCCCGACCTCTCCTTTTACCCTGAAATTATCGTGAATACAAGCGAACGACGTCCGGTTCCCTGTAATCTCCGACGTGTATCGATAGATCCGAATGTCGAACCCCGCCGCCGCGAACCGATCCGGATCATCGATGATGATCTGTTCCGCCGACTTTCGCCGGAGCGTGATCTGAGGTTTTCCGTACTCCGTGAAAGTGTGTCCGTTGTATGTCCGCCTGATCCGCTCGGTCGTGACCCTCAAAAGGCTCCTCGGAATCCCGAGGGCGACGAGTTTGTCTTTCGCTGTTTTCGCTTGAATAGTCATCGTATCACCTCTCGATCTAAAAATTCGACTTGAAAACCGTCCGTCGTTTTGAACCCGTCAACCGACAAGTGTTTCGACATCGACCGGAGGACGTCTGTGACGGCGACTATCGGATGTGAACCCGGGACCCATGTTATGACCCCGGTGTCGAGGTCGATTCGACCTCCGCCCTCGTAACCGTTCTTATATGCGAGAAAACGTCGGTATGTCATTTCGAGATCCTCCGGATATAGAAGTGATACGTTGAATACATCGACGACCAGAATCTCGCCGCGTTGATCGCTCCGTCCTTGTGAGCGAAATCCGATTGACCCTCGCTCAACTGATCCTCGGAGGGTCCGTATGAATGATATAAACGATACAGTGTCATGATTCACCTCTCTGTGAAAAAGGTTTTCTTGATCCCGGATGACCTCGGGATCTCGTCAGGATGTCGATTCATCGAACCTTGTCACATTTCCGCTCGGAGTTCCTGCTCCGCTTTCTCCCGCTTGCTCGATGAGGGTCCGAACTGAGACCGTCAATTCTTGTGCGCCTGTCAGGACCCCGGGTCGATCATGCTGACCCGGAGCCTTTCTGATCCTCGCGCCGAGTAGTAGGGCGAGACCTTGTGACTGTCCTCATTCGCTCACTAAGGACCGGGAGGAGTTCGGGACCCTTGAGTTCAAGGCTCAAGTTAATCCCCGCGTTTTTCCGGTCGGGGTCTCTCTGTCGAAGTGGTCAGGTTTCTCTCTGACCTACTATTTAATATAAGGATTCTATTCCGTTTGTCAATACCCGATTTCCTAATTTTCAAAGGAAACGGCGATTTTTTTTCGTTTTCGCTTATTTTTTTTGAGATCGGTCGGGAAAACGGACAAAAAGAAAACCCCGGGGACGCCTCCCCGGGGTCTCGCCTCAACGATCAGGTTCGTCTCAGGTCTCAGATATTATCCTCCTTTCTTTCGATCCGCCGATTGAGCCGATTGTCCTCATCGACTTTCCTCTGACGCTCCGCCCGGATCTCCGCGAATCGTTCTTGACGCCGTTTCTCGATCCGTTCGAGATCCGATTTCGTCGCCGGACCGACGATGACGTTCCTCGGGAAGTGTGTCCCGAGGGTCGCGGCGAGGTTCGCCCTCGCGGAGTCAACGTCGAACGCGATGACAGGTTGAATATACTCGACCCCGTTCGGATCGAGGACGAGGAAACTGAACGTCGAGAACAGGACGTCGCCCTCTTTCGCCCGAGACGCTCGTCGAGGGAGATCCGCCTCCTCCGCCGCCGAGGGTCCGAGATGAGTCATCACGCCCTCCGGTTGACGCTCGAACGACTGACAGGAACAACACTGAACGCCCGAGAGCGAGTGAGCCGCCCGAGTGTGACCACAGACACAGAGATCGACCGAGGTCTCCCGGAGGTTCTCGGACCGATAGTCACATCCGTCGTCCTCGCCCGGGTCGCCCCAGTCCTCCGCCTCCCGATCCGCGACCTCGTTGTCGGCGTCGTGCATCTCATCGTATTTATGAGCGATCTCCGCCGCGATCTTGAGGAGGTTCGCGAGATGATTGATGTCCGTCGCGTCTCCGGCGTTCCGGACGACCTTGATCCGGGATTTCATCGCTCCGAGCGGCGGAGGTTTCATAATGTGAGCCGCTCCTCGATAAATACCGTCAGCGTCGATACTCGATCCGATCCGCGTCTCCGACGTCCCGTCCTCGATCACGACCTCCGGCGAAAACGAGAGACCCGTGTCCTCGAACCGGGGATATAAGCCTTTCATGATTTCCTCCTCTGTGTGCCGTAAAGCGTCCAGAATCAAAAAAGGGAGGATCAGACGACTCCTGACCCTCCCCTCGAACGTGTCGTCGATTACAGAGCGTCAGGGACCGCCGCCGTCGCCGGATCGAGGTTCGCCGGACGATACTCATCGCCGCTCTCGATCAGTCCCCACGATCCCCGCTCAAGTTCCGTCCCTCGCTCATAGGACGAGACGAAATTCTCGTCGTGAGCCGTCGCCGTTACCGCGTTGACGAGTTCCCACACGGAACAAACGCCGCGATCCTGACGGAGAGACGGAACGACATCGAATCCCGAGACGAGATGCGTCTTGACCCCGTTGACCTCCTGATCGGTCAGGGAGAGGCGTTTCTGAGCGAGTTCGACCGCATCGTCGAACGACGGAATCCGGACCTCGTCCGCCGCCCGGAGCCGCTCGATGATCCGCGTCTCGAACTCGGGCGAGAGGATCGCCTTGATGACGTCGCGGCATTTCAGAAAGAACGCCCGATCCTCCGCCTCGATTGTCTCCTCCGAATAGAACCGACCGAGTTCGCCCTCGGACTGACGTTTCCCGAGATGAACCTGAGAGATCCCGCCGAACGCCTTGTCGGAAACGATCATCCCGTTTGAACACGCGAGACGATACACGAACGGCTCGATCACAAGGCGGGAGAACCCGACCTCGGAGTTCCGGATATAGACGCCGATCTGAACCGGATCATCGACCTTGAGGGCGACGTGTTTCTCCGGATTCAGGACTTTCATGTGAAAGTGAACCGGATTCAGGTCCGCCGACTTGACGATCCCGTTGACGTCGGTCCCGCATAAAAAAGGATAGAGTTGATTCATCAACATATCATTGTCGCGGCGTTTGTACTGATCCGAGAGGAACGCCCGGGCGACCGGGAGAGGATCGTCCCGGAGAGCGGGAGTCCTCGGATGAGGGAGAGGCGTCGGATCGAGCGTCCGGATCATCCTCATTTTCGGCTCCGTAAAGAGCCAGTGATTGACGTTGCAAGAAAGGAGGGACGGGGCGTCCTGTTCGAGCCGCCGCATATACGCCCGAGGGATTCGGAGTTTGTCGCCGAGTTGATCCCTAAAAAACGGGGTCGTCTCGAACGAGGTCATCGACCCCGATCCCGGAGCATCCGCGAAAATCTTTCCGAACGCTCGAATCCTGAAATCCTCGGACAGGCTCAGACGATTCGACGGGACGATGAAATCCCGTTTCCGTGAGGACGTCGCGTCTATTTCGAGGGCGATGTCCTGAATGTCTCGACCGTTTAACATGATAAGGCTCCTCTGTGAGAGGTTGACCGGGATCGGCGAATCCGATCCCACTGAGTAGAAATATAATATCCTGTATCCCATACGTCAAGGATTTTCACTGAGCGGCGGGGATGATCTTTTCGATTTTCTCGTCCTCGTCCCGGATAAACGCCCGGACATAGTCATCAACGGTCGGATAACCTCGATCCTCGACATACTCGTCCGTATAGGTTCGGACCCGATTTCGAGTCAGGTCATAAATACAGACGGCGACGCCTTGATGAATCGAGGACCCTCGGACATGAAAACGCCGATCAAGACCCGTGTCTTTCCGGATGATAATCATCTCAGACATTCTCCGGTCTCGAACGTGTCGCCTGTAGTGCTGAACCCGACCGATCCGGGCGATCATCTTTCCGCAATATCCGCATTGAACCGGAGGACCGAGGAGATACGGTTTCCGATCCTTTCCGTATTTCATCGATCATCCTCCCCGAGCCTCGCCCGGATGAACGTGTTCACGTTGAACTCTCCGAGCCTTGCCCGGATGAACGTGTTCATCCACTGACGCGAGACCTTGAACGCCCGAGCGAGATCCGCGACCGGGACGCCCCGTTCATATCGGGTCATGATTTCCGTCTCATGAGCGATGAGCCGCGAGAGGGGAGGTTGAGTCCCGGGAGGACGTTTCGTCTTGATAGGTGTCAATCCTGACGGTTTCCGTCCGCATTTCGGCGGGTTCGCCGCCCGGACCTCCGCCAGTTTCTCGACCTCCGCTCGACGATAGAGAACGGCGTTCTCTATCGGTCGCTCGATTTTTGCCCTCTTGAGGATCTTGAATACTGAGGGATAAGCGACATCGAGGATCTCCGCCGCCTCGGACGGCGTGACATATCGACTCATTATTCCCTCCCTCGATCTTTCGGGATCAGGACGATTCCGCCGCCGACCCTCACTTTTTCATGTTGAGTACAGAGACCCGAGGGGATCGGCTTTCGGAGCCGACGACATTGATGATATGTTCCCGAGGTCACATCTTGAACCTCCGCGAGACAATGATCCTCGTCCTCCGGATAACCGTCCGTGTTTCCCGCCCATACTCCATAACGTCTCATAAAGGAAAACCCCTTTCCTGTTTGTCATGACCTTGAGAGATATTGAAAGGGAGGTCGGACCGGATCGCGGTCGCGACCTCCCTCACTCACAGAGAAGTGATGACGCCTGATAGAGACCCCATCACGACAAATATAATAGATCCGATCTGAAAGGTCAAACGAATTTCTGTTCGGGACCTTTCCGGACCCGTCGAGGCGTCTGTTTGATCTCCGCCTCCGCCTGACCCGTCAGTTCGCCGAGTTGATCGAGCAACCTCTGACGCCGAGCCGGATCATGCTCCGTCTTGAGTTTGAGTTTCAACTGAGCGACCCGGGTCAACTGACTTTCGAGCATATTCACGATGTTTCCTCCGTTCCTCGAATTTCGCCGCCGCCTCCGCGAACCTCCTGACCGCCTCCGTCGCTTTCGACATCGCCTCCGCGAACCTCCTGACCGCCTCCGCTCTCTGATCAGGCGTCATATACTTGACCCGTATCTCGCGATTGATCATTTCGGCCCTCGCCGTCTGAGCGGTTTCACGATGTCCTCATACGCCCTCGTCCCTCGGAGTAATCCGAGTTCGTTCGCTTTTTTCGCGATCTCGGTCAAAAGGTTGTTTCGTCGCTGACTGAACGTCCGGATGTTCGCCTGTAGGGTCATTTTTTCGCCTTGTCCTTTCTCGGCGGGAGAGCCGCCTTGATCTCCGCGAGTCCCCTCGCCGTCGCCTCCGGATCGACCGGAGGGAGGTCATCGACCTTTTGATGTTCCGGGAGACGGGATTCGCCTCGATGATTCTCGACCCTCTGTTTCTTTTTCCCGGTCGGGATCTCCTCGAACCGGAGCGAGACCCCGGTCTCGACCGACGCCCGATCTGAGTCCGGCTCCGCGTCAGGATTCGGTCGGGTCGATTTATAATACTGACCGAGCGGATGATCATCGACGATCTGAGGTTCCGCCCATGACTTGATGAAATACGGCGGCGAGACCGTCCGTCCTGATTGCTCGTTCCGGAGGACGACGCCGTCACACCACAGAGCGACCGCCTTTTTCACGTCCCGCTCCGCATCATCGCCGACCGTCTGTTTCGCATATCGGAGAGTTTCAACGAGGATCTCGATGATCGCCTGTCTATATCCCGGATCGGTGTTCCCGGGAAAAAGGCGAGGATATATCGACTTGTCCGTGATGAACTCGGCGAGAGGGATGAACAGAGAGGGTCCGGTTTTTTCATTCGACGGAGTCGAAAAATCGTCTTTTTTCGTCAAGGAGGGTAAGGGAGGATTTTCATTCTTTAAAGGCTCATTCAAAGGCTCATTATAAGGGTCGGCTCTTTTTGAGCCGAGGGTCGGCTCATTTTGACCGGGGTCGGTCGGCTCAAAATGAGCCGGGTTCCTTGTTGCCCTATAAAGAGAACGCTCCCCGGGTCGCTCGATGACTTCGAGGAGACCCTCGTCGCCGAGTTTTTTGATCGCTCTCTTGACCGTATTTCGCGACAAGGAGCATCGTTCCGCGATGTGATCGATCACGCCCGAGGCGAACCATTTTTCGTCGATAAACATCGCCTCGTTTTTCTGATCCTGATTGTATTCTTGAGCGTCGAAAACGTAATCGAGGAGGATCGCCGCCGACGTTCCGACATGATCCGCGAGAGGGATGAAAACCTTTCGATATTTGAGGAGTTTCTGTTTCAAGTCGTCTCTCCTTATGCTCAAAGATTATAGAACGGGGCGGAGGAGCATCTCCGCCCCGTCCCTATATCCGAGGATGATCAATCCCCGGCGAGACCGTATCAAGGGCTGACACGGGATGGGCTGAATTAAAAGTATACATCGACCCCGCCCGAGGGTCAAGGATTAATTCTTGATGAAACTGAACTCCCTATTCAACGACTGACCCCGGGGCGTATCGAGTCCGACGATCTCAAGGGACCCACACGTCGAGCATACACTGTACCGGGACGAGGATCGCCACACGGAATATATGAGACCCGGGAGGATGAAACATAACCACAATAGGACCTCGATCACGAACGACCCCCTCGTCATCCGTTTCGGCTTTCCGACTGTTCCGCAAGTTCCACAGATTGACTCTGACATGATGTTTTCTCCTCAAAATGATCACAGAAGTCCTCGACATAGACGTAAGCCGGGAACGCCCATCGATCATGATGACAATGTCCTCCGACCTGTTTCTTGATGAACGACGGCTCATGTTCATCCGGCGTGAAATGACGACATCCGGAGCATCGACCCGGGACCTGTTTGAACGCTCCGCAAGCCGTCCACTTGAGCCGGAAGTCGGTCCCGGCTCCGCATGAGTCCCCGTACAGACGACACTTGAAATATGTCCGGGCGTTATACAGTTTCCTCCGGAGGTTCTGACAGTCGCCGCATTTCTGACCCCGCTCGACGCCGTAATATTTATACATCGTCCGCCGTTGTCGGGGATAACCGGGGAACGTCCCCGAGTTGAACTCAGGCGGCGGGAGAGGAAAGAGGGTCGGTTGAATGAGTCCGCTCATACATTGACCTCCTCCGGCGTCGGATAACCGAGCGCGGCTCGGGCGACGGCGATCACGCTCTCGCCGAAATTCGCCCCGGTCCTCGTCATGTGATATGTGAACACGTTCCCGCCGAGACCGCAGTTGAAACAGTGAATAATCTCTCGATGATTGTTGATCATAAGTTCCGCCTGTTTGCATCTCGGACAGTTGCTTTTATAGTTCCGCCCTCCCGCATCGATGGACTCTATCGCCGCGAATCGGGCGACGAAATCCGAGACTCGAATCGAGCGTCGGATCTGATCTATAAGATCGTGTTTAGCGTCGGGATCGGTCTCTCGTTGTATTCTCCCGCTCAGATCGGCGTCGTGAGCGTCCTTGATGATGTCACTCATCGGCGACCTCCTCGGGGAGTCCCTCGGTCATCAAGACACGGAGACCCTCCGCCGAGACCCGGACGTGTTTCCCGATCTTGACCTGACCCGGGATCGTCCCTCGGCGTGATCGCTCATAGACCCATCCCGGCGAGACCCGGAGGATCTCAGCGACCTCCTTGAGTGTGTACATCTCTTGAGCCTGATCAGATTTCATACGGATTTCCCTCCTCGTCGATCCCCTTGAAATCCGCCCGAGGGATGTCGATCATCGGTCCCGTATCGTTCGGATCAGGGAGTCCGGTCCGCTTGTCGATCCGGTCCGTCCGTCCGCCGAATCGGATTTCGTATTGCTTGAACTGATCGATCTCCCATCGACAGACCATCCGCTCCCCGGGCTGACTCCCGTCCTCCGCGAACACGAACCCGACGAACAGACAAGCGGGATGACCGGACGCCTGAGAATACATCCTCAACTGATTATATTTGTAATAGTCGAGCATATACGAATCGAAATCGAAAAACGACCGTTTCTCCGGGTTCTTGAGTTCCGCCCATGCGTAAAAGTCCCCGGGTTCCTCGGAGACGATCTCCCCGTTGAACCGGAATCGTTTCGGGACATATATCCCGTAATCGAGCGAATATTTATTCGGGAGTTTCCGGAATAATTTGTCCCCGACCCCTTCGAGCCATCGGGCGAACGCCGTCTCTCGTTCGAGATGTTCCGGGGTCTCCCTCCCCGGACTGTTCGGATGATTCATTGACTCCTCCTCACTCCCCGAGGGCGACGTCGAGCGTCCGCCCGACCCATCCTCGGAGATACTTGATTGAGACCTCGCGACGCTCACAGATCCGAATATAAAACATGATCCGCCGCCTCATGTAATCGTGAACCGAGGCGTCCTGATCGAGACTCGCCGACCGGAGCCGAGCGAGGGTCTTTCTCCCGATGAGTCCGTCTGTGATCAGATCCGGGCGGAGATCCGAGACGGCGTTGAGTGTCTCCTGTAGAAACATGATCGCCGTCCGGACGCCGGAGTTGACCGCCGTGTCGAAAACGAGATGAGCGAGGCGGATCGAATATCCGTAATCGTCGCCCCGGATCGCGTCATAATAATCCGCCTTGTAAATCTCGACCGCCCTCGCCCGGGTCAGTCCCCGGATGTCCTCGTTCGGATAGGACCGTTTCGAGATCCCGAAATTCGTTTCTCCGCCCGGGTCATCCGGGTCGGACACATATCCGCCCTCATGACTGAGGACCTTGTCGATCAGTTCGTCGAACCTTGCACTCATCAATTTCCTCCCTTGTAAGGCGAGACCCGTCTCTCAATCCTGCGGATCTCATCATGAACCTCTCGACGGGAGATCGGGTCCTCCGCCTCCTCGCCGTTGATCACATATCCGACGAGGTTGAGATCCCGCTTGAGCCTCGACCGATACCGGATCGGACGCCACTCACAGACGATCCGCATCGCGACCGCTCCGAGGATCGCCCCGAGGAACGCCGCCGCGAACCCGTAACCGATCAGAAAACCCGTTGAGAATATCGCGTCATTCATCGCCTTGACCCCTGACTGTTCTTGACCTCGAACTCGTTTTCGAGATCGTTGTCCTCGACGCATCCCCGACAATAGATCGCCTTCTCATCCGGAACGTATAGAACCCGATCCCCGGGAGACGAGGTCAGAGGGTCGCCGCCGATGACCGCGACGCCGCATTTCGTACACTCCGAGGTAAATTTTGCATTGATCCACACAGCGTCAGTCATTCGCCGCCTCTCTTTCCGCCGATCCTCGATATTCGCTTGAGAGACTCGCTCTCAACATCTCCGCGTGATCCTCTTTCATGCGGAACGTCACTGTAACATCGACGAGAGGCTTTTCCCACGAATGAACCTGTTCCCACTCGAAAACGAGTCCAGTGTTTTCGTGATCCGGGTCGATCTCCGGATCACACGTCAACCTCAACTCAATCATAGGTCCGATCCCTCCTCGTTCGACCGTATATCAGTGTGTATCATAGTTCGATCCTTTCGACTGTGAACCTGATCCGATAGTCGCCGAAAACGGGGTCGTACTCCTGACCGAGTTCCGGCGACCACTCCGACCGATAACCGTTGAACAGGATGACGACCTGACTCGAATCCGCGACCTCGACGGTCGGTCCGAGGAGCGAGTCGATTTTCGACCGGATGAACGTCGCCTCGCCGAGCGTCATCGAGTACGTCTTGAATGAGATCCGCCCCGTATACATCGACGAGGTCGGGACCGTGATCGCGATCCGGGGTTCGGACTGAGCCGCGACCCGGGACCGGAGGAACATGACCGCGAAAATAATCGTCATGACGATGACGATGACGAACAGGAAAACCCCGGGACGCCGATCCGTAATCGGCTTGATGATGTCGCGTTCCCTTGTTGTTCTCATGCTCTGACCCTCCGATAATAAAAAACCCCGGGAGAATCGCTCCCGGGGTCGTTCTCGGTTAAATTAGAACGGGAGGTCGTCGGTCGCTTTCGATCCGTCATCGACCGCGAGTTCGGTCTGAGCCTCGCCGCCCTCGTTTTCGACCTCCTCACATCCCGGATGATAGATGAACATCCGACCGCCGTCGATCCGTCTCGCGAGTCCCGCTCCCGCTTGAACGATCTCGCCGCAAAAACGACACGCTCCCGAGCCTTTATTCGGTCGAGGAGTGTCAGAGGTCGTCTGAGGAGGAGTTTTCGTCTCTCCGTCGCTCTTTGACCCCTTCTCGGTCGTTTTTCGCTCCTCCGGAGGAGTGAATGAATCCGGAATCGGTTCTTGATTCGCGATAGATGAGTTCTGACCCTTTTTCGATCCGAACTCCGGAGCGTCGGAATCCCGGGTCAGATAAACGCTCAGACACGGTTTATGAACGGCGACCTTTCCGGTCATGTTATAGTATCCGTTCCCCGCTTTGACGGGTTCCTGACAGACCGGACACTCTTTCCCGGGATATGTGTCGTGTTTCGAGACGATCCATCCTTGAGGGAGACTCCCGTTCGCGGAGGCGGCTCCGGAGACGGTCTCCTTGTCGTATAACTGTAAGCCGACGCCGAACAGGGTCGCGCATTTCTTGAGACAATCGGACGCCGCCGCCTTGAGTTTGTCGCCCGGGTTCGAGATGAACTCGCCGGAGTCATTGTTCCCGTACTGACCCTTGACGATCTCGACGCCGTCGATCATGACCTTGAGCCGACCGAACACGACGACGACGTCGTCAATAAAATAATGCTCGACCGGATCGAACGACCACGCATGACCGAACGCCTCGTTGAGCCGTTTCGTGACCGTCGCGTGATCGACATAATCGCAAGTGAACGACTTTTTCCCGTCGTCATAATCGACCTTTTTCTGTTTGACCTCGTCCGGCTCGAACGGTCGGTCGAGGACATCCCGGATCGCCTCATCGAACATCGGCGGGATTCCGAGTGATTCGACAAACTCCCTTTTCTTGACATCTGTCATGATGTGACTCCTCTGTGAGAGGGTGAAATATAGCCCGGGAAAAGGGAGGGTCCTCGGTGATCGGTTCCGAGTCCCCGGGGAGAGGCTCCCGTGTATTCTGTTTGTCGGCTCTCCCTTTTTCCCTCCGATCATCCCGGGCGTCTCCGTAAACGTGAAAAACCTCCGTATAGTAAGATAATACGGAGGTTCATATGTGTCAATGATAAAATATAGGAAACGTCGTCAGATGATCTTTTTCCGGTTCCGGATCTCAACGACGACCCGATATATCGCCGCAATCGCCGCGAGGATGAGCGTCAGGAGAGGGTCGCTCTCCGAGGGTTCCGGGGTCGTCGCTCCCGCCGCCGCCTGTATGATCTCTCCTCCGACCCCGCCGCCGACCGCGAATCCCGCGACCCGGGCGAGAGGTTTCCCGATTTTTTTGAGTAATCCGATCATTGATGTAACTCCCTGTTTTGTTCGTGACCGCGTTGACGTTCCCGGCTCTTTTGAAGTTCCGCCCGGAGGTCATCGATCTCCTCTCGATGACGCCCCGTCCGTTCCGTGTTCGTATGATGATGAACATTCGCCGCCGCCTGATACTCCGCGAGATCGGCGAGATCCGCCTCTCGATGCTCCTCGATGAGAGCCTTATCATCCTTATGTGTCTGACGGATGTCCGCGAGGTCTGACTTTACGTCCGCATAGATCGCCCCGATCAGAGCGAACAGGACCGCCCCGACGAGCGAGATGATCCACGTCGGAGGCGACTTTTTCGATCCTCCGTTCTCGAATTGCTTGAGGGCTTTCGTGAGTTTGAACACTTTCGCGAGTTCAACGATCTCCTCCTCCGGCGTGTCATGCCGGGAAAGCGAGTCGGACATAATGATTGACCGCCTCCCTTAATGCCGTGACCGCCCCGAGAGCATCCGGTTTTATGAACAGTGAGTCCTCCGCCCCGAGGGATTCCCTCAGACATTCGAGTTCCTCCTTGTCCGTGATCCCGGTCAGGACCTTAACAGGGATCGACGGGGCGACGTGTTTGATCCGACCGAACGTCTCGATCCCGGAGGAGTCGGTCAGGTTGAGGTCGAGGAGGATCGCGTTGAAATCGCCGGAGAGGATCTTGACCTCCGCATCTCCCGCCGTCCGGACGGTCTCCGTGAAAACCTCCCCGCCGTTCCGGATGAACAGATCGATCATGTCCTTGAGGACTTTCGCCGAGACATGATCATCCTCGACTATTAATATTGAGACGGCGTCTGTCATATCGTTTCGACCGAGACCTTTCTTTTTTGTAGTCCGACTGTAGGGAGAAAAGTAAGAGGGAAAGTGTGATCGGCGACCTCGTCGTATTCCTCGACGGTCGCCCCGTTCGTCAGTTCGAGCGACTTGAGCGAATTATAAATCGCGTTCGTCGTCTCAGCACACGCCCAGTAATGAGAGACCGGAGCGTCAATCGGTCCCGGAAAAGGAACGAGTTCCGACCTGAAATATTCGCCCCGGACGTCGTCGTGAGGATGAGTATCGACCGGACCGAATATCGCCTTGACGAATCCTTTCGCCTCGACCGCCGCTTTCTCCGCGACCGGGATGATGACGACGAATCGCTTGTTTCCGGGTTTCGGCATGAGTCCCCTCCTTACGGATACCACTCGTTTTTTATGCGAGTGACGAGAGCCTGAATCGTCGAGTTCGAGTGAATCCCCTCGTATAAGATCGCCGCGTGTAAGAATCCCGCTTGCCAGTGATTCGACGCTCCTCCCGCCCATGAATCGCCGCCGAATATCATCGTTGACCACCGATGCATTGAGTTCGTTACAATGTTCGAGACCGAGGCGAGATGCGCTCCCTCCTTGTCGGTATATCCGTACAGAGGTTGAACATCGTTCGCGACCGTATCAAACGAGACGCCGATGACGTGAGGTCCGGGGTTGACAACATAGTCATACGTTCCGGATTTCCAGTGAACGCCGTTGACCTCCGACGCCGCCTCCTCTCGGACAAACATCCCGATAGAACCGTCATCCGGGACCGTCTGATATTGCCATATCGACGAGTGTTCGTTTTGATTCGGGACCCCGTTCAGACTGATCGTTCCGTATGTGTTTTGTTCCTGCGGATACCACACGACATATAATGTATATCCGCTTGCGTCGATCTCCTCAAATGCGAGTTGAAAATTATAAAACCGGACCCGATCATCGACCCCGTCGAACTCAAGAGCGGGATAACCTGACGAGTAAGCGTCCGCCCGATAAATCGGACGGGCGTTGTTGTTGTCGGCGTTCCACTCGTCGATAGGATTCGGCGAGAGCGGGATCTGATTGACAAGCGTCCCGACCGGATCGCCGTCGCCTGACGGCGTCGTTTTCGAGCCGAACTCCTGATACATCTCCGCCTGACCGACCCTCACGAAAGCGTGTATCACTCCGAACGACTCAGGGATGATCCCGGGTCCTCCGTAAAGCGACGCCTTTCCGGAGGGATTGAGCGGATGATTCATAATGACCCTCCTCTATATCTTCTCGTAATAGCCCTCGAATCCGCCGAACACGGAGGCGTTGACCGCGTCTCCGAGAGCGCGATAGTCAAGGTCAGTGTGTTGAGGGAACATAAGCGGGAGTGAATATACATAGTGGTCGGAGGACTGTTTCGCCGCGAGATCGAACCCGACCGGACGAAAGACGCCTCCTTTCGGTCTCTGATACATCCTCGCCGTACATCGGACATTGTTCGCCTCCGCGAGGACGAACGCGACGAGATGAAACTGAAAACCGTCCGGGACCGTAAAGACACACATTTCTGTTTGATTCTCTCCCGCCCGGATCTGAGCGAGAACCGTGTCCGAATCGTTGTTCTCGATTGAGATCGCTCCCGCATTGACGCCGCCCGATCCGGCTCCCGGGACAAACGCCCGATTCCGACCGAGGAGAGCGTTCGTCATCTCGACATCGGAGGTCCCGTTCAAGATGACGTATTCCCTGACGCCGACATAAGCGGCTGTATGACCGATTACAGCGACACATGACGCCCCGGTCGAGGCGGGAGTCACGACCCGATAAGTGTCGCCTGAGACGGGAACATGACCCTCGAACGGGTCGATCATAGAATCGACCGTCAGGACCGTATCAGCGACCGCCGACACGATGCCGTGTCTCGATTGCGTGTCGTTGATCACGACGTCGCCGACCGAGACCGGGGTCGCCTGAGTAGCAAAAAGAGCGGACGCATCGACGAACGTCGTCCTCGATCCGCCTGTCAACGTTCCGGAGGCGACAAGGGTTCCGGTGTCCGCCGCCTCTCCCGAGACGACCTGAGACTTTTCCGCCGCCGATAGGTGAGGATAAATTCCGCCTGGGGACCAGATCGTTTCCCGGGCTGTATCGACATCCGTGTTGACGCCGAATTTCCTCAGAGGAAATGACCCCGGGACACGACCCGCCGCGACCTCCTGATAATGTTCGAGGGTCCCGACATAGGTTGAGGGTTTATTCATCTCACTCCTCCGTCCCGTATAGTGTCCCCGTCATCGTGACCGTCCCGGCTCCGGTCGCCGTCGCCTTGAGGATATTGTCCGCCGCCGCCGAGAGGACGCCTATCGGACCGAGGTCGAAAAAATAAGGCGTATCGACCCCGAGCGTC
>Ga0180438_10006978_pt1 | contig 15007 bp, 26 predicted proteins | sample SS_ome_12_FD_132455 | JGI IMG/M metagenome (GOLD analysis project Ga0180438, IMG submission 132455) | Hypersaline lake sediment archaeal communities from the Salton Sea, California, USA - SS_3_D_2 metaG | ecosystem: Environmental > Aquatic > Non-marine Saline and Alkaline > Hypersaline >...
AATATTTATTCTCCTTTATCTGATTTGTATGCTAAGGGCTACGTTGGTCTTAAGAAAATCGAGGAGATGCAAGCGGAGAGGGACCCGGAGACGGCGAGGACGGCGGCGGCTGCGAGGATGGCTATGATTTACGGCCCTGCGGGTGCGGTGTCCGGCCCGTTATTAAGTGCTGGCGTGCAATACACGGGTTTGTTGGGGCAATCGATTATCACGATTGCGGCTGCGGGTGCGACGGTTAAGTATGGTTATGATATTGCTTATTCTAATGATCAGATGAAGATAGCTAAGGAGACGGGGGCTTTTATCGGCTTTGTTGGCGGCTTGGAAGCTGCGGCTCCGATGTCGCAATGGATGACGGCGGGTATTAAACAGGCTAAATGGGCGGAAGCGGCGGGTATGTATTTGCGGAATGTGCAACCGCTCACGATTGCCGAGACGGGAAAGATGACGCCGGAAGGGTATAAGCTTACTTATCTTGGCATAGGGACGAAGCCGGGTTTTGGTGGTAAGAATATTATAGGGATTGGCAAGACGCCGCCCGGAAAAGGTCCTGGTAATGTTTACGAGACTTATGGCAGCACTTTCAAGACGGCTGAGCCGGACGTTGGCTTTCCACAATCAACAAAAGGGAAGTGGAAGGTCATGATTGGCGGCAAGCAGTCGGTTGATGTCATACCGGGCGAGGCAAGGTTTTCCTTTATCCCGGAGACGGGGGCGGAGAGCAGGCTTGTGCGCACAACGGTAAGAAGCGAGTATCCGGAGCAGGCCGAGCTTGTTGATTTCTGGACTAAGGACGTTTTACCCAGGATGGAGACGGCAGAGCCGCCTTTTGAGCCTACGGTGTTTACCAGGGAGAGCAGGGTGTGGACGGAACCAGAGGTAGGTAAGCTGATAGAGATTAGTCAGAGGTATCCAGAGGTAGAGATGGTTTTCGGCAGCCCGGTGCAAGAATCTTATATGCCGCCGGCGGATAGGCGGCCTTTCGGGGATTGGGATATTCAGTTCAGGGTTAAAGAGGCTAATCTTGGCGATTTCAGAAAGGCGATTATGACGGAGATGCCCCAGGTGGGCGGCGCTAAGCTTAGGGTCACGGAGACGGGCGGCGTGGAAAAGCAGGTTGGCGGCGAGTGGGTGCATGGCGTTGATATTAAGGGTGCGGATTCCGATGTTGGCTTTAGCGGCGTGGCTCAGAGCAGGGCGTGGGGTGCGAGGATGGACCAGCCGAAGGGCGAGCTTGAGGGCGTCCCGACTATCAGCTTCGGCGAGCAGGCAGTAAGAAAGATTGTGAGCGCTGCGTCATTGACGGGTCCGAGCAAGGGTGGCAGGGTGATTAACCCGTTGGAGCATAGGAGTAAAGATATCGTTGATGCTTTCAGGCTTCTTGAGGCGAGGTATCCAGACTTGGCGCCGAGAGCGAAACAGATTAAGGAGACTTATTATAAGGATATTGATTTCACTAAGGCGCCGAGGACCGAGGTGGCTTTTGACGTTGGCAGCCCCCCTTTTAGGTATTCGACGTATGGCATGCTTGGGGCGCCGCCTTTGCCTGGTAGCGGGGGCGTGTCAAGCCTTAGCACGGGTAAGGGGGTGTCGAGCTTGTCATCCCCGGGAAGCCCGTATAAGGTGTATTCTCCGAGCATTTTAAGCCCGACGAGCCGGGGGACTTATCCTTCTAAGCCTTCGCCTTCGGGTTCTAGCAGGGTTATTTTGCCGAGCCCGCCTTCGCCTTATGATTACACTTATGATTATCCTTCTACTCCGTCGCCGCCTTCTTATCCTAGCGGGTCGAGCATAAGTCAGTATAGTTATTTGTCTTATTATTCTTATCCTAGTTATCCTTCTTATCCCGGGGTCGGTGGTGGCTTTTTTCCGGGGGCTGCGATTCCTGGGGAGCCTAAGAGGAAGAAGAAGAAAAAGAAGGCGAAGAAGCTTTATCGGCCTAGCTTAGTGGCTCAGGTGTTTAAGGTTCCGGCGATTGCGAGGGCGCCGGAGTTTGCTCTCACGGGTTTAGAGGTTAGGCCGAAGATCAAAAGAAAGTCTAAGAAGCGGAGGTGGAAGAAATGAGGTTTGACCGTGATGCTTATAGGGAGCTTGATTTGTGGATTGATAACACAGAGCTTTTATATCGGCGGAAGATGGCTTTGGGAAAGAATTATGCCGGCAGAATAGAAAAAGGTAAGTATGATAGACGCAAGGCGAGAAAAGGCATTTTTAACTTGGTTGTTGTGCCGGCGGCCCGACAGTATGATAAGGAATTCGGCTCAGGTAATAAATCTATTTTTGACCGTTCAACCAGGGAAGCGGTTGCTAAAAGTCATGAGAGGCAGCTTTTCAAAGGCATATTAAATAAGGAGTATGATTTCGCCACCCCAAAGAAATATAAGGGGCGGAGAAAGACTAAAGTTAAAGGGTGGAATCCATTATTTTAGAGGTGGTTTGAGATGAGTTATGAGGAGAAGATGAAGAAGTTGGAGAAGGAGCTTGAAAAGGCAAAAAAAGAGAGAAAGCTGAAGACAATGCAGGCGAAGGTTAAGAAGCTGCGGGGCGAGCGAAAGGGTGTTAAGTGGTTGCGTAAGGCCGGTAAAACTGTTAAGGAAGTGGCTAAGAAAATGCCGGCGTCAAAAGAAGGGCCTTTTGGTCAGCCTAGCGGTTTCGGTGGCGGTATGGATAACCCGTTTGAGCCGCCCAGGGCGCCAAAGAGGAAAGGGCGCAGGCCCAGGAATCCATATGAAGGCTTTGGATGGTAAGGGTGAATCATGGACGAAAGCGATGTTTCCGGATACCCGGGCGATATGATAGCCCGGGAAGCTGCCATGTTCGGGCACATGCCCGGGCAGCAGCGTAATGACGATTTTTCTAAGTGGCAGCTCGAGACGGAGATGCTTATTGACACCATAACTAAGACGCTTATGGGTTTTGATAGGATTGAGAATCCTAATACCAACGGTTTCGTGTGGGCGAAGGACACGAACACTAGGCCGTTGCTGTCTCAGGAAGGGGCTTTCATGTTGAAGAATCAGCTGCGACCTATAATGGATAAGGGCGTGTTTTTGAGCAACATTCCTGAGGACAAGATTAATCTTTACACCAGGGAGATTATAGGAGAGGTTACCATCACGCTTTGCACGGATATGGAGCGTTATGGATTGGTGGATGATAATGGCGTGCCGGATGAGAATAAGCTGTATCAGATTAAGAGCATGTTGGAGACGCCGGTTTACGCAGCTCTTTGTCGTAGTAATAGCTGGAAGACTTTTGAGGGTATGAATAAGCAGCATGAGATTAAGACGTTGATTACTGCTCCTCAGAGTAAAAAGAGGTTTCAGGATGAGAATTATTGAGGTGGTGCTGGATGGATATAAATGCGGAGATGTTTACGGGGTGGATTCCGAATATTGGCTGGATTCCGATAGTGGAGTTGATAGGCGCTTTAATACTAGCGATTTTTATTTTTATACTGATAAAGTATCGGCATAAGGCTTTTGTGTTCGGATACGATAGTGATTGGCACAGGACGCTTAAAAAAGTTGAGATGTGTCGGGTCGTGAGGGATAAGAAAAGTGGCAAGAAGCAGCTTGACTTTTTGTTGTCAAGGAAGCGTATCAGGGACGAGTTCAGGCCGTTCAGCAGCGGCTTTCGTCAGGTTTATCTTTTGCTTCTTGACAAGGACGGTTATTATCATCAGATTGGGTTTGCTGAGGAGAGCATTAATGACGTGGAGACGGTTAAGGCCATCCCGAGCAACGTCTTGGGGACGCAGATTAACATACTTAAGCAGCTCAGCATCGACTATCAATCAAAAACGTGGTGGGATAAGTGGGGTCAGTATGTGGTCCCCGTCGCCCTGGTAGTGGCGGTTATTGTCATGTGGATTTATGGCATTGACAAGATAGAAGCGATGCACAATGCGGGGCAGGCGCTTTTACAGAAGGCTATCGAGGTCCATGAGACGACTATGATAGCAAAGTAAGAGGTGGAACGAGATGAAGAAGCATACAAAACGTGGATTGAAGCAGGACAGTAGGTTGAGAAGTAAGGAGCCCTGGGAGCGTGGCAGGGGAGCTAAGAGAAAAGGAAACCCCAGGTATAAGCCGGTAAGACGCAAGGGAAGAAAGGTTTACGTTCTGAGGCGGTGAAGAATGAAAACCATTATCGAGATGGCCCGGGATTTTGAGAAGAAGGGCCGGCCGGTCAAGGTCAAGAGGGGCAAGCATAAGGGTTATGGCAAGAAGGAATACCCTAAATGTTGTGTTTGCGGCGGGTTTGCGATGTGGAAAAATCTTAAGACAAAAAAGTATGTTTGTTCTAAGTGCAGAAAAAAGCCCTCTTATCGTAGCATGACGAGGATAACGCTCTAATGTGGCAAATAGCGGCTGTGATGGTTGGCGGGGCGGCGACGGTGATGATGACGTCGTTAGCCTACTTGTTTAAGCATTACGGGAAAGAGTTGGTGATCTTGAAATACGCATTTTTAGGCTTGGCCATAATCGCAAATCTGATAACGGCTCATGTTGTCTTAGGCATTGGGTTGAGTTCGGAAGTGGGGCTTATTAAGGTTGGTTCTTATGCACTTTGGTTTTTCAGCCTAGCTTTCCTTCTCGGCTCAGGTTATGTCATGTTAAGGGGCGTTCCGGAGATTGTTGAGAGGTTTAGAGCATGGAAAAGGGGGTTTTAATATTGGTGCTGCTGGCGGCGTTGCCGGCGGTGTTGGCGAATGACAACCCTGTTGGTATAGATGTTAATGCTTCTTCTGTGAGGTTGTATAATGACTTTCACAGCTACTATTTTAATACTTCAAGCATGATTCAGTTCACCAATAACTTTGAGGAGTATTGGTCAAAGAATAATCTTTGTCTTGGGTGGGAGGGTGCTTCTTGGCAGTATTATTGTAAGGATAGCATTAATATGAGTTGGTCGTATGATACCGATAATTTTACCTATGCTTGGATTCAGGGCTTAAAAAACCTGAGTAAGGGCGGTAAGGATGCGAGGTTTAATATTACTTATTGGCTTGGCGTTGATGACGAGTTTATGACAGTTTGGGTGGGCTTGGAGAACACAGGCGTATCCGATATTGATAATAGGCTTAAGTTTGCGTGGATAACAGACAGCATCAGGATTGGTGCTGATGTTGAGGATGATGTTGTGCAGGCGTGGCTTAATGATTCTTGGATGGTTGAGAGGTATCTTAATGAGAGCTTGAATATCAGTAGGGATTATGTGTATGGCAACAAGTTTATTTTGCAAGACTTATCTACTTTGCAGAAAATAGAGATGTGGTGGCAGTATAATAATTATACTGTCAGCGTCGTGAGTGACCCTGCTCAGTATAATGCTCCTGTTGAAGTTCGCTTAAATTACGATAATGGCATCCCTGTTGGGCAGAGTAGAAAGACGGCTTTTTATTGGGTTGATGACATTAACTGCTATACCATGTTTGGGGATAAGTATGAGCCTGATTTCCCTGAGGGTGGCTTTCCTGATGGGTCAAAGTTTTCAGATGGTAATACGACTTGGGGTATGACCTGCCATATTGACCCCGATAGCACAGCCTGTTCTATGCAGAGCGGCCCATCTCGTTGCCCGACGGGGGATTATACGAGGTGTCGGATTTATAGGCGTTTAGGGGATGGCGGATGGGTTGGGGTAGCCACCAGTGCTAATGGGAATAATTGCGAGGATGATGATGGGGTAGTAAATATCGGGCATTATGCTGATTATACTCCTGCAAAGATGGCTTTTAGGAGTGACCTCAGGCATGATACATTGACGGATTATCGTTGTGTGCTTGAAGATGTAACCTTTGTTGGTGTTGGGTGTGCGATTCAGACCCCGGGTCAGGCCACAACACAGATTAATGATTATTGGTATAACAATCATACGCCTCAGGCGAGTTATGTCGTGTTTAATGCTACTCCGACAGGGGAGAATGATATTCATTGTAATTATTCATTTTCTGATATTGATAGTGATGCAGAAAACCTGAGCATCAGCCCTAATTATGTGTGGTTCAAGAACGGGGCAGAGCAGCCTCAGCTCGCTAACCTGAGCAACATATCAGCCTCAAACTTCTCAGCCTGCGATTCTTGGAGCTGCGGAGTGAGAGTTTATGATGACGTATTCATCACGGGCAGGGAAGATTTTAATCTCAGCCAATCTTATAGCCTTTTTTGTGAGGTTTTAGGTAATGCTCTCGGGTTTAAGTTCTTTGGCTCTTTATGGGGTGTTTGTGAATGGGACTAAAGAACGTGGCGGTTGTAGGCATTCTGCTGTTAATAGCTTTCCTTCCTTTGGTTGCCGCCACGTTCAGTTACTCTTATGGTGAGAATAAGACGATATACCCCAGGTGCTTTAATGCTTCAAGCGGAGCTTTTTACGGGTCTAATGCTAATCTGACGGTGCGGAATGAAACAGGGATTTATTATATTGTGGACGATTTAGAGAATGTTGGGCCTGGATTGTTTAAGCATCACGTTCATAATCTCAGCTTGGACAGGTGTTATGTTTTTGACCTCGGCTGTGAGGACCCAGGCGCATGGCGTAACGAGTGGGGCGTGGTTTGCGTGAATTCCAGCACCCTCGCAGGGCTCCATACTTTAAATCAGGGAGTGGCGGATTTAGGGGGGGTTTTCGGGAGCGTCATCGGGGTATTCCTTTTTGTAGGTATAGCCTTTTTGGTCAGGAAAACTTACCCTGTTCTTTTATATTTCTTAATCCCGATTAGTGGGGTCATGCTCCTGGTGGGTGCTAATATCGCCCTTAAGGGGGCTGAGGCGGCGGCAGCAGGAAGTTCAGCGATTTCGGCGATAAATATACTTTTTGGTTTTGTGGTAACGGTATTGGTGCTTTTGTTTACGGGGACGGTGGCCGCCGCTCTGATTAAGATCATAATGTGGTTTAGGCTTAAGAACGATGGGGGTCTTAGATGAGGGAGTTAAGGATTTTGTTGCAGGAAATGGATGGTAGGGTTTTTGAGGAGCAGTATCGTCGTCATGTTGAGATGTTGCGCAGGGCGGGCATGGTGCGCCGGGTTTCGAGGCAGAGTTTCGCAAAGTTTTTAATAATCAGAGGTATAGATAATCTTGTGGGGCGTAGAAATGGGAAAAAAAGGTAGTATCATAGATTGGCTTTTCATATTCATAATAATGTTCGTCCTGGCTATCGTTTTCGCTGCGGTTCAGTTCACGCAGGAGACGACTATCAAGGAGATTAACGCCTCGGGGGAGTTGGGGTCCGAGGCGGAGCAGATTCTTGGGGAGCGTAACTCGGGGTTGCTCTCGACTTTCGAGACTATCTTTGTCATCCTGGTTTTTGGCTTGGGCTTGGCGACTATATTGTTGGCTTTCCAGATTAACACGCACCCCGCTTTTTTCTTGGTGTTCTTGCTCATCCTGTTTTTTGTGGCTTTGGTGGGGCCGGAGTTCACGAATACTTATGAGGAGTTTCAGCAGGATTCTGATATTTATGAGGCTACGTCAGGCATGGGTATGATTAATTTTGTGATGGGGGCTTATCCTAAGATAATGATTGTCATCGCTATACTTATCGGCGTGGTGATGTATGCTAAGGGGGGCGGAGAATGAAAGCGATAATTACCCCCTATGTCTTAGTTTTGCTTTTGCTCTCCGTTCCTGTCTTAGCCGACGACCTTTTTAACGCTTCTAATCAGCTTGATAAGCCGGTTGATACAAAGTATTTAGAGGTGGATTCTTATTATGGCTCGAATGTTAAGGAGAACGCTGTTGATGGGGATGCGGCGACGGGGTGGGTGAGCAATAACGCTTTCCCGGCTTATTTCCAGATTAACTTTACGACTTTAACCAACGTGACTTTTATCGGGTGTGACCCGTGTTATGGCGCTGCTGGCGTGACGTGGGGGAGTTGGGCTGTGAATGTGAGCAACGACTCGGTAAATTGGGATGTGATAGGGGAGTGGTATAATATCGTGGATGGTAATCAATCCTGGAATTTTACGATTAACGGGCAGTTTCCCCCATTTCAGTTTATGAGGATTCAGTTCAACGAAACAAGGAACGACACGGCCAACGACGAGGCGATTATCAAAGAGATTTTTGTCACTAAGGACACGGCTTATTTGCCGCCGAGTGGTGGGCTTAACATTTCGCTGTATAATTGCAGTTACGGCTCGCCGCCGAATTACACCATAACTTTTTATTTGAATGACGAGACTAAGGACTTGACCCAGGCCGTGACTTTCCAGGCGTGGTTTCAGGTGTGGGAGACGGACAGGGCTGATTACTTGAATTTTAGCTTTAATTTTCCAGCCACGCAGCCGCACCGGATTTGCATAAATCCTGTTAATGCGAGTTTGCATACTGAGGCGCACCTCAGGTATAACTCGGACACAGTAGCCGGTTTTAATAATGATTACAGGACCAGGAATTATTATTTGCATAACCTGACCCTTAACGGCACGGAGCAGAACATGACCCTTTACCTGGCGAATGTCAGCTCCCAGGCGACGTATATTTATGTTAAGGACCTTAATGATTTTCCCATTGTAGGGGCATATCTTCACATTCAGCGCTTCTTTCCAGGCTCTAATGAGTGGCGCACGGTCGAGGTTTTGAAAACCGACTTGAATGGTCAGGTCGTGGCTTACCTTTTCACACTATCAGAGCTTTATAGGTTTAATGTGTGGAGCGCCGGCTCAGAATATGTCGTTGGAGAGCAGGTTATCGCAACGACTATAATAACCATTAACGTGGACACAGAGGGGTATTACGCCGACGACTACCTGGTTGTTGAGGGGGTGAGGCATAGCGTCGTGTTCACGACGGTTGATTCTACTTTTACTTTGCAGTATGATGACACAGAGGACAAGACGGGCAGCGTGTGCTTGAAGGTGTCTAAGCTTTTACCAGGCTCCGAGCATGTTTTCGGCGAGGAGTGTAATTCTGCGCAAAGCGGCACTATTCAGATACCGGTTTCGGAAGCTTTAAACGGGGTTTACATAGGTGAGGCATACGCATATATTGACGGCGAAGTTTACCCGTTGTCGGAGCTTGAGGTTGTCGAGACGTCGGGCAAATCCGTTTTCGGGGCTTTCGGGATTTTCCTGGCCATGCTTATCATAATGGTGATGAGTTTTGTCGGGTCCAGGTTCGGCCTTCTCGGCATGGGCTTGCTTGGGAGCGTGGCCGTGATTGGGGTTACGGTCATGGGATTGGTGAGTTGGAAGATGAGCAGCGTAGCGTTTATCATAATCGCTTTAGGCATGCTCATATTGATGAGGCGGCAATGATGGCACAGCTTAGCAGTATTATAATCGGGTTGTTGTTGTTTAGTTTTATGATAGCGGGCGGCGTGTCGGTTTACTCGGACCTTATTTCTCAGTATGAGGTCCAGGACGAGCTTAATGCGAGCCGTTACCTGGCTACTTATGACGTGAGCAACGAGTCGGAAGTTATCGCCTCGACGGCTTCTGATTACGTCTTGAATAAGAGTATTACGGAAGGGGATGCCTCGGACAGCTTTGCTAAAAACATGTTTGGAGCCATAAAGCTTATTTATCGCACGCCCGGGATTATTTACAGGCTTACCGGGAATGTGATACAGGACCTTAACCTGGGAACGTGGATGAGGCATTATTTTTGGGCCATGCTTTTGGTGGTCATAACTTTCAGCATCATAGCTTTGTTTTGGAGATACAAAAATGTTTAACACGACAAATGCAACGACGAGCGGCGACCTTTTGGGTATCGCTCAGTATGGTAATGAGGTTACGGGCGGTTGGATGGGTGTTTTGATACTTATCGCTATTTTTGTGCTGACTTGGCTGACTAGTGCAAGGTATGAAAGCACGGGGGGGAGTTTTGGTATCGCAGGCGTCTTATGTATGATTTTCAGCGTGTTGTTTTACACTATGGGATTGGTCAGCGGGCATGTTTTGGCGTATTTCTTGCTTATCGGGGCGGGCTCGGTAGTGGCTTATTTGTATCGGTAAAGAATGGATGAAAGTTTATATATTAATACCGCTTAGTATGGGCTTATGAGGCTTTTGGGCTCTCAGATATGGAAAGATTTGGAAAGGTGGTTTTAAGATGGACAAGAAAGGTATGTCTATTTGGATGCTGCCGGGTATAGTGGTTCTTTTGGTTGTTATCGCCATTATACTAGGCGTGGGTTCCGACGTGACCCAGGATATTAGGGATGACAACACAGCAGGCAGTTATGCGTATAACGCTACTGACGCCGGCTTGCAGGGGATAAGTGAGGTTGCTGATTGGCAGGATAACATTGGTAAGATCATAGGTGTTGTAGTTATACTTGGTCTCATAATGGGGACGCTTGGCTACATGGCTATGAGGCGGTAATGATGGACAAGAAAGGCATGTCCGTGTGGGCTTTGCCTGGGATTATTGTCTTGTTGGTCGTGATTGCCATAATAATGGGTGTTGGTCAAGATATCAACACGGACCTGAGAGATGATTTTGTTGATGGAAGTCCAGGATGTAATTCTTCAACGGTTGATGGCTGCAACTATGCGTATAATAGCACAGAGGGCGGTCTAAACGCTGTTAAGGAGGTCGCTGATTGGCAGGATAACATTGGCAAGATTGTCGGTGTTGTAGTCATACTTGGTCTCATAATGGGGACGCTTGGCTACATGGCAATGAGACGGTAAGGCTGAGGCAGAATCTTTTTATTTTGGCCCCGTTTGGGGCCTTCTTATTCTAAACCACAAAACATAAATAGTAAATACTACAAGGTTGTGTTAAGGGACTAGGGCGCCGAGCCGTTATATCACCCATCCTTTAATGGATTAAGACACGGATTTAAAACATCCCAATATTGGCGGCTGTGGCGCCCAAAATCCCCCGCTTTATAAACACAAAAAGGTGGTCGCACAATGACAGAACAGCACGGAGTATGGTTTAATTCTGAGCAAAAAGGATTATATGAGGATTTGAAAGGGCAGGGCTTGATAGCAGAAGAATGGCCCGAGTTTGTAAGATCCGCATATTATAATAAAATCAACGGGATAATCCGGCAAATGAGCAAAAAATGACATACTCCCAAATAAATCACGCTAAAGCGTGGGGTTTCCTATGGTAAGAATACTATTGAACAAACAGGATGTGATGAATGTACTAGCTTGGGCTGGAAAAGCACAAGTTGATGCAGAAGAAGTGGGTATTCCATTTGAGGTGGATGAATTGGAAACTGTAAAGAAATTTAAGGAGGTGAAGCCAAATTCCTCCCAAGACTGAAGTCATGGGTATCCTTTGGCGATTTTTATGAAACCAAAAAAAGATATTGGGTTTAAAAAGGACAGTTTAAAAAGGGGTGGGCAACCTCAAGAGGTTGCCCACCACCAGGGATTAACCCCGATTCAGACCGAAATTTACCGCTTGATCTACGAAGAAGGATTATCACATAGGAAGGCAGCACAGCGACGAGGATGCAAAAAATATGCCATCACAAAAGCCATCAGACTTATCAAAAAAAAGTTAGGGAGTTGCCCACCCCCAGGGTGCCCACCCCTTTATAAGGGAAAAGGTTGCCCACCCGATGAGGAAATTAGGCTACACGGAGAGCAATATGTTGCTAGGATTCTTTACAGATTCCCCAGGTATGATAAAGTAAGAAAAAACTCGCCGATGATAACGATTAAAGGCTTTAAGCTTAAGCTTAATAAGAGAACAGTAGAGATTTACAGCCTTAACAGCTATATGGGTAAGGACGCTTCTGAGGCCACTATGAAAAGCCTGAATCATCTTTCAGAAATTATTAAATATATTGAAAATGACGTTGGAGCCGTGATTATAAAGGATCGTTATCATAACCTTAGAAGGGTTAAGGCTCATTATTCAGAGATTAATAACGAGTTGGCCCAGGATTGTGAGAAGAAGAAAGAGAAGATCAAGATTTTTGCCCGTGAGGATGGTAAGCTTTGGTTTCAGATTGATAACAGCTTTAACCTGCATGAGGCGGAAACGCAGCACCCGGCCACGGCTAAAGAGGATATTGATAAGGTTAAAGTTTTCTTTGATGACTTGAGGGAGTTGGATGGTCTTGTGATGTCGGATATTCTTAAGGTGATGCGTGAGAGTGTTTTGATAAATAAGGAAACGGCTGCCGGGCTTGGGGCCGTGGTTAAGATGTTGGCTCCTCGGGAGCCGGCGGAGCCGGAAAGATTAGGCGAGGCGGATTATATTGGATGAGAAGGCGTATATGACGGCGGTTTTTATTGGCTCTACGTTCATTTTTGCCATGCTTAGGGAGTTTGAGATGTGTATCGCTTCGGCTTTTAGCTGGAGCCTTATGTGGGCTATGATCCAGAATGAGAGGCAACAAGATGTTAAAGCATGATGAGAGCTTGATTTTGGAGAGGAAACACATGCGCCTCTTGGTTCAGGTTTTAAGGCAAAGGCTTGAGGAGTCAGAGGCTAGGATTGCGGAGATTGATAAAGAGCTTGAGGTGTTGTAGGATGAATGAGTTGGTATGTGTTGTAATCGGCTTTTACTTTGCGACTATATTATTTTTTGCGTTGTGGATTGATGCTTGGGTTAAGAACCGACTTTATAAGAAGTTTTTGATTGATGGCAAGGCTTATGCCGATTTTGTTGAGTGGCGAGAAAAGAGGCGGCTTCCATGAATGCTTACGGCGTGGCCTTTTATCTGCTCCTGGTGGGTGCTGCAATGGCGTATTTCGGCTTTGACGTGGGGGCCAGGATGGGTTATGAGCGTGGCTTTGAGGAAGGTCTTGGCTGGTATAAGGTGGAGTTTGTTGCGGGTTGTTTTGAGATTGATGATAGTTTTGTCTGGGGCGGGCCTGGTGCGGATGTTAATGCTGTTGATGTTGTGAACAGGACGGCTTTTAATCCTACTGTGCCGTTGGCGCCTGCGGGGGTGTTGGGTTGAGGTTTGGTTTTTGGGTTGTTTTCTGTTTGGCTGCCGTGGCTACGCTGCTGGATGTTTTCACGGCGGCCTCTAATCTCGGGGTGGAGATCAACCCGGTGTTTTTGCGCACCGGGAGCTTTGCCGTCTTGGTCTTGTTTAATGTGGCTTGGCTCCTGGGCGTGTTGTGGCTGGCTTTAAGGTATGGGGCTGCGCCGGTTGCAAGCTTCTTTTTTATTCATACGCTGCTTTTAGCGGTTCTTTTGCATGGTTTTGGGGCTTATACTAATTTGCGGGCTTCTGAGGCGAAGGTGGAGAGCCCTGAAGCTTATGCTGTGGCTGCGGCACAGCCGGCTGAGGTTAAGGAATCTTCTTATTTTGGGGTGGTTACGGCGTTGTTAGCGGTGCTTTATATCCCTGGCGTGGTTAGTTTTTTGTTATGGTGGTTGGATTTTCGTAGGGTCATTGGGATTGGGTAGGAGCAGGGTTTTAGAACCTCAACTTTTTCCCCACTTTTGCCCTTTCCCGACCAAAAACCTTAAATAGTAGCTAATATTAATTACTATTATTAATTATTGGGGATGGTGATAAAAATGTGTGAGCATGAATATGTTGTGATGTATGACGGCTTTGATGCGATTAGCGGAGAAAGGCATGTTATTCTTGGTTGTTTGAAGTGCGGAGAAGAATACTCTGATAGGTGGTTATGATGTGTTGTTATACTGCGAGAAATGAGGAATTGCCGCCTTTATGGCTTGTTTTGTTGGCGGTGTTGTTGTTGCCATTAGCGTGGATATATGAAAGGTGGTTTAAATGAATGAGATAAGTAAACAGATAAAGGAGATGGAGAAGAAAGCGGAGAAATACGACGAGTTGAAAAAGCAGTTAGATGACTTTTTTAACGGTTTTAAAGAGCATGTGAAGGACTTAGAGGATTATGTTAAGAATAACCCTTTCAGCATTCCCACCATGTCGATTAAAAGCATGACGTCATCAGCTGAGATTAAAGAGCAGGTTAATGCCGTGCTTGGGTGGTTGAAGGAGGGTAAGCATATGAGCCGGGATGACGTCACAGCCATGCTTAACATTAAGCGTCATAAGGCGATTTATGTCTTTAATAAGGTGAGGGAGAATCCTAATGTTGAGGAGCGTAAGGATGGGCGTAGGGTGTTTTTGTATTGGCAGCCCAGGGGCATGCGGATTAAGATGCCAAAGACAAAGTTGTTGAGGGAAGAAGTTAAGCAGGAGAAGCTAGGCGAGATTCCGGAAGGTGGTGTTGTTGAAGAATAAGGCCATTGCCATGTGGTTGATTGTTTTTTTTTTCTTATTGTGCGTTCCGGCTGCGTGGCTTGAGGCCCGTCTGGATTGTTGTTTTTGGCAATATCTTTATAAGTGTGTGGGTGAGGTAATATTATTTAGTATTGGCCTGATAATAGGTTATATGATGGCTGCGAAAGGCGACGTAAATGGGTGTACCATTGTTCCCGAGTTACCATGCAAAGGAGCGTCGTCTCGCAAGAGCCAACACAAGGAGGGGAAAGGATGAAGATTTTGGAAGCTGATTATGTTGAGACCGATGATTATGGTGTTAAGAAGTGTGCGAATTGCGGAAAGATATTGAAGTTGAGACTGCCTTTAGATACTCAGACAAAGAGAAATAAGTGGGTGTGTAAGGATTGCTCTGAAGAGTATTTTGATAAAGTCATAGAAGGTGAGGGCATGACAACCGAAGAAATAAGGCAGTTAAAAGCGGAAGAAAAAGAAGAGATTAAAAGAGAAGAACGGCAAGAGCCAACACAAGGAGGGGAAAGGATGAAGATCTTGGGTGATTATATTGAATAAGAATTATCTGATTTTAATAATCCCATTAAGCATATTGTTAGGATATTCTATTGGTCTATATTGGGGTATTCCTGAGCGGATAGAATTTATAGTGGACTATGGGGATAACATAAATGAAGTAATGAAATGGATGAATAATACTATAAACGAATCAAGAGCCAACGCTCAGATAACATACAATAAATGTTGTGATGGATACCCCTGCACCGACACCTACTACGATCCAGAAAAAGATATATGTATATTGACCGCTTGTAGAGCACTAGAAATATATGGAGTAAACTGCACATATAAACCGGA
>Ga0180438_10006980_pt1 | contig 15002 bp, 14 predicted proteins | sample SS_ome_12_FD_132455 | JGI IMG/M metagenome (GOLD analysis project Ga0180438, IMG submission 132455) | Hypersaline lake sediment archaeal communities from the Salton Sea, California, USA - SS_3_D_2 metaG | ecosystem: Environmental > Aquatic > Non-marine Saline and Alkaline > Hypersaline >...
AAGATTGAAGAATAGATACAGCATGACAACGATGGTAGCGAGAATAATAGAACGCGATCCGGACAATATCATACCTAATAGAAGAAAGAACGAGGCCGCACCATATGCTACCCGTTTTGCAACCTCTTTGACAAAACAAAACTTACATAAAGCAAAAGGAATACTTATTGCCAGAGCATAAGAAAACATATGCGTAGAAGGGAGGAGACCTGATTTCCTGTAATTTCGAATGGCCTCAGACACATCAAATCCAGAAATCGTCGAATGTGCTATAAAATAAGACTGTAAGCTATAGCCAATCTTGATCTGCAAATACTGTGTAACCGCGAATGCTGAATTTACTATCGACCCAATAAGGAAGGCTAGCATCACCCCCACAAACTCCTTTCTATTTGTCACTATATTCGGCACAAAGACAAGATACAGAAATCCTAACAAGTAATCACGGTAATCATCTCTCTTCGCGATTTCATAAAATATATTACCACCAATAGAAGCACCCATAAGAGCAGCAATAAGCGCAATAAAGACCGCGAGAGCCGGATCGATGTAAAGTGGACGGAACAAATAAGGAAGGAAAACCAAAATCAGAAGGATCGTTAGATAAAGTTTCAAAGGAAAAATCCATATATATAAATGTGGTAATAATTGATGTGAGAATATCAGTAAGCATAAAATTTTGTAGGCCTTTTTTCTCATTTTTACCACTTTACCAAGCTTATTATTCCCAACCATTCGGCGTTTCCAAAAATGAATAAATGCCGAACATTTGTGCCGATTCTCCTGCAAAAGATACCGAGTAAAATGATTGACCTCAGGCTATAGTCTATACCTGATGAAATAGCACCCCCTTCATCTCAAATACTAGGATGAGTAAGAATGCATGGAAAAATAGACCAATAGGAAATAAAGATACGGTAAATTTCCTCCTGTCTTCGATATTAAAGCCATCCTATCCCCTCGTTCTATTTGAATAACCTCTAGAACTCCTCCAAATCTTTGGTAATCCAACAATAACATTACTATACCTAGTTAAAAACCTACAAGAGCGGCTTGCCTCAATCCATTCACTATGTTAGCAGCGGGAACATGCTCATTATGGAATCCTCTCTTAGATAGCCTGATAAAGACAAGACTTGATAATAAGCCTAATGACCCCAACCAAAAACAAAATGCACTCTGCATATTTATCTGTTCAGGAGAAACATCCCATTTCTGTCTACCTAAAAGAGGCGGACACACACCGTAAAGAAGAAAAAGGACAACAAATATAAATCTAGCATCTGTGATTTCCAATCCTTCCCTTATTTTCAAAATTAATAGATACATACCCACGGTCAAAAACAGTGCAATCAAGAAACATATGGTAAGGGTATTGGATAATGCATGAGCACTGCTATTATATATTATGAGGGAAACACTTCCTCCCACACTAGTAATGAGCAAACAACCGATAAAAGCCAAAAACCGACCGTCACTAAAATCTACAATTCTTCCAGTATCCTGAACCATATTTCTTTACTCTGTTTGGAAACTACATGCTTTTAGAAATCCCTGTCTGTGTCTGTAGCAAGTATCATCGCTTCTCTACTTGGTCGATTTATTAACTTAGAATAAACCGCTAAATCGCTCCTATTTATTATTAGAAACTCGGACAATTTAACTTCTCTATCCCTCCGGAAATATATCAACAAGATAATGCCATTCAAAGAATAGCTTATTGCTGCACTTATTGCGGCACCGTAAATGCCCAAAATAGGAATAAGTATGAAGTTTAAAGATAGATTTAGACATAATGTCACCGCAATTACTCTACTAACCAAAAAAGGACGTCCAGTCCCCTTAAAATATGAACTAAGTGTTCTAAAAATAGCATCCATCATCAAGCCGGGTAATAATATTAGAAAAACAGAATATGCCAAGATAAACTTTGTGCCATAAAGCAGCTCTATCAGGAAATACCCGGTCGTAACAATAAACAACCCCGCTAAACCACAGAGAAAGAGCACGTTTCTACATATACCAGGTAAAAACTCAGCTGCTTCAGATTGTGAAACACTGGAAATTTCTGGAAAAAGAACAGTGTTTACCGAATTGGATATGTACCACAGAAGGTGAGCTACGGTTACACCTACAGAATAGATGCCCACATGAGCAGGGGTCAGAAAATAATTTAGAATAAAAACATCAAATCTATACTCCAGCTCGCTGAGGACAACAGCAATATGAACAGCAAAACCGTATATAACGAGTGACCTTAACCCTTTCCAAGAGAAAGATATCCTTTTCTCACAAAGAATAAATAATATCCCTATAAAGGCTAGGATGCTAACGAAGAATACTAAGACATAAGCGCTTACGGCTCCTTTGACTCCTGTGCCAAGAATTATAAGTGCAGTAAATATGGCGCAAAGAAAAATGCCTCTGGAGAGGATGCTTAGCACATTGTATAGTTTAAACTTTTTAAACCCTTTAAAAGTAGATAATGACAAATAGTCTAATATTATAAGAGGCATAAGAAGGAAGGAAATTCTTAGTATATCTAGGTCAATGTTTCTTAAGAGGGTTTTAGAAAGATATGGTAATAGATAAAAGTAACTTATAAAAATGATTGCACTAACTGCAACTGTAAAGAAAATGATATTCCCAAGAATTTTGTTTCGTGGAATTTTTCCCTGGCCGATATTATAAATAAGGGCTTCTCCAATACTGAGATTACTGAGTGTAGCCAGTATACCAGGCATCTGAAGCGCAAGCACAAAAATCCCTTTTCCCTCTGGTCCCAAAACACGAGCAGTGAGTACCCCTATGGTTAGCTTTATAATGATCAAGATAACTTTAGTAGTGAAAACTGCTAAAGTATTCTTCACAAGCAATAAGGATCTTGATTCTCTTCCTGTCATAACCTTTTATTTCTGTGGTTTCTGTCAATTCTGACTGACAATTCCAGAGACACTCCACTAAAGCTACGACTATTAAAGCTCTAATAGCCGATCAGCAAGTTGTAAAACAAAATGTACTCCCAAAAAATGAGGGTAATCCAATCTTGGATTTACTCTTTAATATTAGCCGGCAATTATGGGTAGAATTAGGTAAGGATATAAAGTTGGGATGAGTATAAGTATCTAAGGGCGAATGAGCAGCTATGTACCGATTTTTTCATATCGCTTTTTTGTATTCACTTTATGCAGTAATACTATTGATCCAGTATCCATTATAACATTTAGTGATTCCGGATGACTTTCAAAATAAGATCGAAGTTCCTTGGAGCCTAGGGTGTCCAGGACATTGAAACATGCGGATACCTGTTTATCAACTTTATAATTAACTGTTATTTTCGCTCGTTGTTTCCATGGCCATACTGTTGATACGCTTCCATTCGAAAAACGCAAGCCCATTAGTGTGGCTTTTTCGTTGACTCTTGTTGGCATTAGTTGAAAGCAATTAATGGAGTAATCTGATAGCTTAGCAGATGGGGAAAGCCAGCCTTCATATCTTGCTGGCACACGAAATTGAAAAGTGGGCTCAGAATAGACATCTGACTCTGGAGAACGTACGGAAATATCAACATCGAAAGACTCCCCGGGATTCGAAATGAAGACCTCAAGTTTTCCAAGGTCCTCAGAGATCATGGATTCGTAAGTAATCGTATTGATATTGGCGAATAATAGCACAGGCGGGTATCTCTCCCCCTCCATGGCTAACTTGCGAAAAGGGTTGTTCCAACCCACAATATAATCTATCTTTTTCATCCAATGTCCTTCTATGGAAGAATTCCTTATTGCAGGATAATAAATTGCCCCGAATTTGTGGGTTCCATTAACCAGGTGGAATAGCATTGGTATTTCATCAGTATAAAGAACCTTCTCTTCATGAGATGCCTTGCCTAAGAGTTTTGATGGCTGCATTTGGTCCAAGGTGAATGGATGTTTCTTGATCCTGACATCAAGGCGCCTTATAAGTTTCGGTGTACCGTTAACAAGTTGCCAGACTAATCCCCCTAAGAAAACAACACCCAATATCATGCTCAATATTTGCTTCCAATCAAATAGGCCAGAAAAGTGGATTCTGTTCCTTGGATCTTTGTGTGCCAAAATTCTAAACGCTCTCTTCGCCTGTTTAAAAATTACTCCCATAGCATCACAGAGGAGGTGTGCATAAGCCCCTGAAAAAAAAGCTACAACAGGTATCCAGATACGATGAAAAAGCTCTGCATGGTAACTAGGAACAACATAGAACAAACTGGCCAGACCAAGGAGCCCCAATAGAATTCCTGTTGCAATGACCTGACGTTTTTTCCCAACATCGAGTGTAGAAAAAACTAGAAGAAAAGCACCCAGTCCAGCTCCTATGAGTGCCATGTTTTTAATAAACTGTCCGCTACCAAAAGAACCAAATGCAGCACTTATATTGCCCTTCACTCCCTCTATCCAGTTATAGTCCGCAAATTTTGTGAACCTGTTATAATCCATTAAAGGTCTATCAACAAAATAAGGAACCAAAAAAGCTGTTGCCAATATTCCCACTGTAATCAGCGCGCAAAGTACATTTTTATAGGACATCTTCCTGCCAACTACTATAATATATATTCCTAACCCCACTGCAGCATACACCTTGCCAATTGGATGCATCATCAGGGCAGCAGTGCTACACAGCGGTAATGCAAGCCACGTCCGATGTCCAGCCTGACTAATACGCCCCCACGTCAACGCTCCGATTCCAAGAGCCAGATTGGATGGAACTACCATTTGAAGTCCTTGAGCCTCAAAGATCATGGGCGAGATGAAAATCAAACTTATTCCAGCTGCCATAGGGCCCCATGTCATGAAAAGCCAGTAGGTCAATGCACAGCAAATAAAAAAAATGCCAATTACAACAAGTGTACGATAGGCATTTAACCAATTTAATCCAGTGTTGTGAAGGAGGCATAGAATCATAGAATGAAGTGGAGTGCTAAATATAAAAAGCTCACCAGCTGTTCGTCTACGAATCAACTCGGTTTTTTTATCTGCAGCAGGAATGAATACCTGATTACGGAGATCATTTTGTGCATGGCAATCATTAAGAAAGCAATTTGCCATAGTCACAGCCTTCCATGTATAGACATATGAATCATCAACTTCAACAGGCTGGCTTCGCATCGCAGTAGAATAAAAAACAAAACCTGCTCTATAAAAGAGGAACACTGAGACTCCGATAAAAAATAAAATATACTGAAGATTTTTGGGCAGTATCAAATCAGGCTTCCCCATGTCGATCATTCTTTATACCACTTCATGCTAGTAAATCAGGATAATTATCTGGATACATCCAATGCATGAGCTACGGCAGAGACAACCTCTAAAACTTTGGCATTATCCATGCCTATCCATAAAGGTAACCTAACAATGCGATCAGACATGGAGCACGTAACCTTCAAATCCCCATGTGCCCGACCATATTTTTTACCAGCCGGGGAACTATGGAGCGGAATATAGTGAAAAATAGCATCAATTCCCTGGCGTCTCACATTATCCAGTAGATAGGTCCGTGTCTTGAGATTTGGTAAAATAATATAATACATGTGTGCATTGTGACGGCACGTATCCGGAACAACTGGCCTCGTCAATACACCCGCATTCTCCATTCTCTCGAACCCTTTGTTATAATTCTCCCAAATCTGCATACGTCTCAGGGTTAATGTCTCCGCTTCCTGCAACTGGGCCCACAAAAAAGCCGCAATTAACTCGCCGGGCAAATAGGACGATCCGATATGTTCCCAGGTATACTTATCCACCTTACCTCGAAAAAATTTACTTCGATTTGTTCCCTTTTCCCATATTATTTCAGCTAACTCTTTAAAATGATCATCATTTACTAACAGTGCTCCACCTTCACCCGAGATTACATTTTTAGTTTCATGGAAGCTATATGCACCGAGGTGGCCAATACCACCCAATGGTAGATTTTTGTAACTGGCCAATACTCCCTGCGCTGCGTCCTCGATCACCAACAATCCGTGTCTTTCTGCAATTTCCATAATGGTATCCATTTCACAGGCTATACCAGCATAATGGACTGGCACTATTGCTTTAGTCTTAGGTGTAATTGCTTCCTCGACTTTGGTTTCGTCTATATTCAAAGTATCACTTCTTATATCGATAAATACTGGAACACCGCCACGCAGAACAAATGCATTTGCTGTAGAAACAAAGGTATAGGACGGCATGATAATTTCATCCCCTGCCTGTATATCTGCGAGAATTGCAGCCATTTCTAATGCAGCTGTACATGAATGGGTGAGCAATGCCTTACCACAGCCTATCCGCTCCTCCAACCAAGTATGGCATTTCTTAGTAAATGGACCATTTCCTGAAAGATGGCCCTTCGCATGCGCTTGCCTGATAAACTCAAATTCGTTATCAGTCATGTATGGTTTGTTGAAAGGTATCTTCATTTTTTGCATTCCATGATAATATGAGTGTAAGGAATCCTAAGCAGATCATGATGAATGAATACTTTTATATCGGTAAATGATTTGCTGGCTAGACCAAGATACTGATCTCTGGTTCTCACATACTTGCCGCGATCGATTGATAATATAAAGCGTGTAAGCCAGGATTGTCGTTCTGTATAACACCCATCCAAGGTAATTAGCCTTCCAGCAGGTTTAAGCGCGGATCTCGCAAGCTCAAAGAGCTGCAGGGCTTCGTCGTCATCTAAATGATGTACTACCCCTGTGGCCAATACCATGTCAAAATCAAATATGGAAAGTTCGTTAATTGTCCCCTTGTTTACTTTCTTAGCCAGAAACTTGCCCCTGCTACCAAAACGTTTTTTAGCTGAGTTGATGTATGCCTCATTCATATCTAAGCCCACATATTCGACATTTGGCAAATATGAAAGAATATCAGCTGTTCCACAACCAATATCCAATGTTTTACCGCCATCTTCAGGTCGAATATATTTTTCTACATAAAAAGAGCGGGCATCACCACCAACTATGTATGAGAATAATCTATAAATCGTAGGAAATGCCAAAATAGATCGCATATCATGTAAAGGAATCTCTAGGAACCATAATTAGGAACTTTGCGCGCAATTAGAAGCAAGGACCCGCCAACCGGAAATGATAGCCCCAAGCGAATCATCCAGCGTTCTAAATCGAGAACTCTTTCTAGTATTCTATTCATCAAGCTATTAATTTTCAGCTCAGACGTTGGATCAAACTCTAGATTGGGCTTTCGTCTTTTTAGACGGGATGCAATCATTAAGGGTAATAATATTGAGACGAAGGAAGTCATCCTCAACACTTTGAAGCCTCCATGTTCAACCTTGGCCTTCAATTCTCTTGCTTGATAGCGACGGATATGGCAGCTATACTCGTCTACTGCACTCCAAAGAAAAGGGTGCTGTGGAACAGTTAAGATAATTCCCCCATATTGACGAACCGCTGTATACATCTGTCTTAGTACCGCTTCATCATCTTGAATATGTTCCAAAACATCAAAAGCACCGATTACGTCAAATTCATCTTCAAAAGGGATATTGTATGCATCCGTCTGGAGGAAATAAGCTTCCGGTGAACGTTTCTTTGCATACATCAGCCCTTCAACAAAAATATCACTACCATGTAGCAGAAGCTTTGGAAATTCTTGGTGAATGCCACACAAGACAAAACCCGTTCCACATCCGATTTCCAAAAAATTACGAGCATTGGTGAAATATCGTCGCAAAGCCCAAATCACAACACGATTGCGTGATTCAAACCAGAAATGCCCCTTTTCCATCCTGGCGAGACGATGAAAAAACTGAGCTTCAAAGCCGCCATAAGCATCAACAAGCTGAGGTGCAAAAAACGGATATCCATCATGCATTTCTGGCAGATGTCCACACTTCGGGCACTGCCAGTCTTCTCTCCTAAACAGATGCCCGCAGTTCAGGCAAATCTTCATCCGCTGCTCCCGATAATAACCCCGGTATAATGAAAAGTACCCCTAACACGTTATGTACAGTAATTGCCTTATGAAAAAATATAGCAATTAATCCCAACACCATGACAAAGAGAGGCTGCTAAATGGATACGTATGCCTCAACTCAAATTTTGTCATCACCATCATCGAAAAGAGGAAAGCCAAAAGGCCCCACCAAGCTGTCCATGAACCAATGATTGAGCCCCAAACACAGCATGAATCAAATTTTTTCTATTGCATCAACAGGAAAGTCACCAGCGCAGGTCACCTGCCACTTTCATACCCAGCCTAACAATTTCAGTTCGCTTCTGATAACTCAGCTAATCCTATGCCTGTCTTGCCATAACCATTACCATTGTAAAGCATGTATCTCTTTCCTTTACAGTCAAACACGAAAGGATACTCGATCATCTCCGAATCCCAGCCCGACTCTGACACATCTATTCCGACCTCTTTGTCCTTTCGTTCCCAGCGTATTCCATCTTTAGATTCTGCATAACCGATCCTGTAGTTCCTGCCTCTGTAAGAATACCACATCTTATATATATCTTTCTCTCTAATGACACAGGGCCGAGCAATAGCATATTCATCTGGAGACTGATAGTCTATGCAGATTATCCCTTTTCTATCCCAATGTATTCCATCTTTAGATTCTGCATACTTGATATGGTAGTAGTGTCTTGGTTGATTTTTTTCAATCTTCCAATTGGTGCACGAGGTGTACCACATTCTCCATACACCGGCTTCAATAAGCACACAAGGAGAAGCGGTCAAATATGGATCGATTTCATTTCTACCTAATATGGGAGCTTGTGAAATTTTTTTGAAACTTTTACCCCCATCTTCACTCACAGCCAAACCAATGTAAAAATAGAATGGGACTGTGACCCCAAGATTCCAACCCGTATAGTATTGGTATTTCTTATCATTGTGATTGACTAGCCAAGAACTCGTCACACCATTATCATCAAACGTACCCAATGGGCCCAAACCAACCACAGGCTTATCACTCACACGCAAGATCTCTCTAGGATTAGCCAGATCAATCTCAAAGTAACCGATTTGAGCTCTTTCCCTTTCATCTCTTCCACTGAAATAGATTCTATGCCAATCTCCGACTGCATGGGCAAAGGGGAGAGCAGCATATGCAACCATCCAACCGAGATTCCCTGGTGGTTGAAAGATTAAGCCTTTCTTTACCCATTTCATGTGTTGGTTAGAATCCTTTACGATGCGTGAATGCTGACTAGTGCTTATAACTCTATTTCATCGCTTTTCTTACTCAACAGCGTTGCCCTTTGCGGAACATATACCCCTTTTTGAATGGTATCTTCACTGATAACTGATCCAGACCCAATTAGAGTTCCTTGAGCAATTGTGATTGCGTTGTGAAGCGTCGCATTAACACCAATAAAACAGTAGCTATGAATATGAACGTGGCCTGAGATAACGACATGTGAACTTATGAAACAGTGATCTTCAATAACTGAGTCGTGCCCTATATGATTCCCGCTCCATAGCGTTACATTGTTGCCGATCCTCACAAAGGGTTGAATTGTATTATCCTCCAAGATAAAGCAATTTTCCCCTACAGGATTATCAGTCAGAAAAGAGCACTCACTGCTTACGTAGCTGACCAGGGTATACCCCAATTCTTTTGCCTTATAATATTTTTTTGCCCGGACTCTGTTCATTTTGGCATAGCTTAATGCTACAAACATTTTGTAGTTTTTAGGAGGATAGCAGTGAACTGCCTCTTGAAAATCGATCAAAGGCAAACCAAGGAAAACATCATCCTTGCGATACTCCTTATCTACTACAAACCCTACTACTTGATGTTGACTATCACGGGTAAAATAGTAGTGAGCCAGTCTTGCAATATCTCCAGCACCAAAAATAATCAGCTTTGCCATAACTCCGTATTTACTTCCTTACTGAAATGGTAAATTCGTACAGTGGATAATCATGAGACAATGAAACAAACTTGGAAAATTTCTTTTTGCAGTAGTCGAAGAAATAGAGTGGGTCCGCATAGTAAAGATCCGGACGCATAAGGTCTCGATCCGAATAACTGCTTAACATATTGAAGACAAAACACTTCTTACTCAGCTCTGAGATCTTCGCCAGGATCTGCAATACGTACTCTCCCCATTCTTCGTCGCTTGTCTGAAGCTTCACATTGAATATCCCACTGGCAACCGTATAGTCTGCCACTGTAAGCTCTGATTCACCGGTAAAGAATTCACAGTACTCAAGGCCCTCATGCAGTTCCATGGCCTTGGCGATCATTTGACTAGATATATCGTACCCACGGTACCGAAACGTATAGCCCCGATCAGTCATGTACTCAACCAGAGCACCATAACCACAACCATAATCATTTATCGAAAAGGTTCTTTTGCAGTCACAGATTTTTAATAGTTGGTCAAACCTTAATTCTTGCGACTGACGCGAATTCCAATCTACTCCTCTAGCCGTTGCTCCATAAGTCTTGATTTTCTCGCTATAGTATTGGCCGACTTCCTCTAAAATTTCAGCACAGCTAATTTTCTGATCTCCCTGACCTGTCATATATTTCCTTGATTATCGTAGATGGTCTCTGTTTAGTCTCCATAAAAACTTTTGAAAGATAGATCCCGATAACTCCCAAACAAAAAAGCGTTAACCCGCCCAGTAACCATACTGATACAATCAATGATGGCCAGCCCGCGAGTAGAACACCGAAGAATAGTCTTCTCACAATCAAATAAAACGCAGCGATACCCGACACGAACGAAATTGCACAACCCAAGTAAAAGATATATACAAGAGGCGTGCTACTGAAAGCCGTGATACCGTTTACGAAATTAGCAACTCTTTTTCTAAAATCGTACGTGGTGTTACCTGTATCCCGCTTTTTTACACTAAACGGCACTTGCTTAAATCCTGTAATTGCCCAAAGTCCCGCTATGATAGTCTCACGTTCTTTGTGCTCTAATAGTCCAGAAATGTATCTCCGACTCATAAGCCTGACAGTTAAAAGATTCCGCGGTAGTGGATGGCTGGAGAATCTGTTAAATAACCAATAGAAAAAAACTCCGCTCATTTGTTCAAAGAATTTACCTTTCCGCTTGGGTTGCGTACCGTAAACCACATCTGCACCCGAGCTTTTGCATTCAGCATAGAATTGCCCTAGGAGTTCTGGTTCTTCTTCAAGGTCACAATCTATGAGGAAGGTGAATTTTCCTCTTGCGTGAGCAAGGCCCGTCATAATCGCCTTATGATGGCCAAAATTTCTTGAAAGATCAATAACCTTAACCCGTTTATCTCTATTAAATATGGAAATTGAGACATCAAGCGAATTGTCAGGTGAACCATCATTAACGAATATTATTTCATAATCACTCGTTATCTTATTTGCTTCGGCGCAGATCCGGTTGTAAAACTCTTCAAGATATGGAGCAGAATTATACATTGTTGTAACTATTGAGAGATCCATTTCAAAAACTCTTCATATATTTGTTTGCATTAGGTCCTTCGTTTAAGATGAGATCAATAACGCTCACAGCATGCTCAAATGGTGGAAAGATTTGGCCGTATTCAGGATACCCTGAATAGTCCATATATGTTACTCCTATGCCTTCACTCGCGAAAAGCTCATCCTTAATATAGCCTTTCGCAGTAGGTCCTGAGATATATTCCGTTGCCCCAGCCTGTTTACACAAATCAATGAGTCTCTCTGTTTTTCCTTCTGCCAATCGGTAATCACTTGACCAGGACAACTTAGTCTTTATTCCCAGGACTTCGCAAATAGTAGTAAGAAACCGATAATTGACTTCGCTTAGGAATTTTGAATTCGATGTTAAGTATAACTCTTCGAAGATATCCCAATAATTTCGGAAATGCTTTGCCTTTGAGTAGTTGTGATTAATAGATTTCCAGTGTCTGAGATTCCATTTTGTATCGCTAATAACGGTATCCTTTATTTTCTGATAGTATTTGCCCTTAACTTCTACACCTATTGTTAGCCATTTTGTGCCATTAGGTGTCTTTATTTTGTTTCTGTTTCTCCAGTCCCGCTTTGTGTATTGCATGTCATCAAACAATATGAATTCATCTACTAGGTTTATCAAATCAAAGTAACCTTTCCACGGTATGTAATTAGATTGAACTATTGCTATTCTTTTACTCACAATGACTTTAGATTCAGTTTTTTAATTAACTACTTAAGGTTATATTTGACCCCGGTTTAATAGTGCTCGCCTCAGTTGAATAAGTTAAGGCATTCAACGAGGTAAAAATTTAACAGGGCAGGCAAACACCTTTTTCTCAAGGCTCTTCACATGCAGACCAAGAATAAAATGCTGCTCCTCTAATGCCCTTTTTAAAACTGGCAATATCTCATCTTTGACAGTTTTACGCTGCGCCTTTAGATCCAACAATGGGTCTTTCAGCTCTTTCTCCTCCTACGCTTCTACAATTTTGCTTGCCCCTATCTTTTTATACACCCTTTTGCATGCCATACATTTTGCACTATTTCCTTTAAATACGAGTTGAATGCCGCATACGCACATCCAGCCCTTCTTCTTGGCCGGGTTTCCCACCATTAATGCATAATCTGGCACATCCGTAAGTACAACGGCCCCTGTTCCAATAAACGCAGAGTTGCCAATAGTAATACCACAAATAATCGTTGCATTAGCGCCTATAGTTGCTCCTTTTTTGACAAGAGTCGGTCGGAGTTCAGCCATCCTGCGGATTGCCCCCCTTGGATTATAGACATTGGTGAAAACCATTGAGGGCCCACAAAATACCTCATCTTCAAGAGTTACACCCTTGTATACCGATACATTGTTCTGGATCTTACAGCCATTACCAATAGTTACATCAGGGCCGATGACCACGTTCTGGCCTATGTTACATTGTTCACCAATCTTAGAGCCAGATAAAATATGGGAAAAATGCCATACCTTGGTACCAACACCTATCACAACTCCTTGATCCACATATGCGGATTCATGGACGAAGTAGCTCTTAGCTCTTTGCTCATAGTTCATAGCTGCTTCAGAGGAAACTGATTGTTGTCTTTTTGGTATCGGCATTGCGTCCTGATCCAAACTGATCTTGCGTCCATTTTCGTTGAGGGATTGTTGCGATGCTTGGAGCACTTGCAGTACTCGAAGCCCTTCCCTGCCGTCGGTTATAGGTTGTTGTCCATTGGCGACGCAATCTATGAAATGTTCGCATTCGACCTTGAGGGGCTCATCCATTTCCACTTTTACTACCTCTGCCTCTGCTTTGGCAGCGATAGGGATACGATTAAGCCACTCGATCCTGTGGGGATAAAGCATGAGCTTTTCATCGCTTATATCATCAAATACTGCCATTTTTTTATCACCCACCACTACCAGTTTTTGCTCTTTAAATGGGTGAAGCCATGAAACGAAAATGTGTGCCTTTACACCACTTGGAAAATCAAGTGTAGTCAAAGTGGTATCTGGAATCTTTTGTTGTAAATATGCTCCCCCTGTTGCACAAATACTTTCAGGCATTTCTCTCAAAAGCATGAGAATCACAGAGATGTCATGGGGTGCAAAACTCCAGAGAATATTTTCCTCGGCCCTTATTTTGCCGATGTTGAGCCGGTTTGAATAGAGGTATTGAATCTTGCCAAGTTCTCCAGTGGCAATAAGCTCTTTCAATTTAATCACCGCTCTATGATATTGAAGAATATGGCCTACCATCAATGTGAGGTGGTTTTTCTCCGCTATTTCAATGAGATCCCGGCCCTCTTCTCCAGTCAGGGCAAGGGGTTTCTCCACAAATACATGTCTTCCAGCTAAAAGGCACTTTTTCGCTAGATTATAATGGGTTGCAGCAGGTGTCGCAATCGCAACAGCATCTATCTGAAACACAGACTCATCCAGCAAGTAATCAAGATTTTCTGTGGTGGAAATTCCCTCATACTTCTCTTTAAAATTGTCGAGCACGTCCCTATCTTTATCACAAATCGCTATAAGAGCACCTAAATCATTAAAATTCCGCACCAAGTTCCTCCCCCAGTAGCCAGAACCAACAACAGCTATGTTACTCATGCTCATTTCCCCACTTCATTAATAAAATTAGGGTTAATTTCTAAAAGCTATACTACCGATCTAAAAAATATTCCTGTAATACACGTAAATGCTCCCAGAGAAATATGTATGTCCTTTAGAATCCTCCGTAACGGAATTCCACAGGGCAAGCATTTCACGTGGTAAAAGTCCTGCTGAAGCGCATGATGCATGACGTACAGAACAGAGTGCAAAGCGCATGACAAATTGCGGAGCGATCAAAGTTCAAAGGTTTTGACTTAAAGCTGGCACCCAAATTTTTCTTGGTCACAGTGAGAAAAGTCAGTTTCATATACTGCTATGTTCTTTTGAATGTTATTTTGTTATTGGTAGTATCGATGTATCATATCAGCGAGGCTCTCTTGCCACGGTCTAAGATTAATACCAAAATTTTTTGTTATCAGAAAACAGTCCATACCGGAATTTGCAGGCCTTTTTGCTTGAGTAGGGTATTCTGACGTGGTAATAGGCACCACTTTTTTTACTCGAAACGTATCATACTGGTTTGCCAAATCAAAAATTGCTTGTGCAAAACCGTGCCAGCTAGTTACGCCCTTCCCACAGTAATGGTAGGTACCCCATATAACATCACGTTGTTCACTGATTCGAGTTGCAATTGTCAAGATCGCATGAGCGAGATCGGCTGCATACGTAGGGCAGCCATACTGATCAGCCACCACACGAAATATCTCTTTCTTTTCTCGTAAGCAGAGCATAGTCTTAACAAAATTATTGCCATGGAGGCCATAGAGCCAGGCTGTGCGAATAATAATATGCTCTTTCAAATTGTTCCTTATTTCTGTTTCCCCCGCCGCCTTACTTTTGCCATAAATTCCCAAAGGAGAGACTGGTTCTGTTTCGAGGTTAGGACCTTTTTTACTCCCATCAAAGACATAGTCGGTAGAGATATGAATAAGTGGGATTCCAATCTCAGCGCAGGAAACGGCCAGGTAAGCTG
>Ga0180438_10006981_pt1 | contig 15001 bp, 23 predicted proteins | sample SS_ome_12_FD_132455 | JGI IMG/M metagenome (GOLD analysis project Ga0180438, IMG submission 132455) | Hypersaline lake sediment archaeal communities from the Salton Sea, California, USA - SS_3_D_2 metaG | ecosystem: Environmental > Aquatic > Non-marine Saline and Alkaline > Hypersaline >...
AAAAAAGTCACTGTTAGTTCCGGTCCATATATCGGCTGCGGGAGTAGCTATGCTATTCCCGATGCGTTCCCACCCTGTTGAGAGAAGCTTATAAGAAAATTTTGTATCAAACCCATACGTATCCTCATCATTTATATCTAGTTTTTCATAGTTGGTTAGACCCATAACAGGCAAAGCAGGATAGAAATAGAAGTCTTCGCCTGTAGCAGCACCTTGTATATTATAGGCACCCGTTGCGGCATTGAACGTATAAACTGTTGCTGCGCCAGTGCTCAGCATATCTTGAGCTCCTGCTGCATCAGTGACCACAGTAAATACATCGCTGCCGGCGGTAAAGACTTGTCCTATTGCCCCAAGTCCTGCTGCTCCGAGCGGTATTGTGCCGGCTATGTTTCCAGTTATAGGGTCTGTAGTGCCAAGCTTCATACGCAACCTAGAAGATTGAGAAGCAGCGTCAAAAAACTGTCCGGTATTTATAGAACCAACTCTATTTTTTACTCTGCCCCGAAAGATATACGCGTTATTGAGTTCTTCAAAAGCTGACTCTGGGATTAACCATGGTTTAATGTCTCTGCGCATACCCTCACTTATAGGGGCTATAAGAAACTTATCGAAAGCCATCTATGCTCCTATGACTAGATACTCAAATGTTACTGCTGTTGATCCAGTCGTTGATCTTGGTGACGCATACACGTCAAACTGTGCTGGGTTTGAAAAATCTACAACTCTTACCGCGGTATCCGAATCAGCTCCACCTGCTGCTTTAACTGTTAACTGAACAGAGAAAATCTGTGTATAAACAGGGATGTTTGCTGCTACGGGTAATACTACGGTTTGCGCGCCTGTCTTTGTTTCGGCGCCCCATTTTAAAATTATTCCAGAAGGGAGGATTGTCCATCCTGGCGTCGCACCCAATCGAGCCGTAAACTCTATCTCAGTCCCGTTATTTTCTTTACGTGTAAAAAGTTCGGCTACATTTGTTAATGTTGACTGTTTGGAGTATATTGCTCTTTCATTTACTGCTACTGTGGGGGCTGCCACCTGTTCCGGAAGGGAAACATACTTATGCTTGCCTTCATCACCCGTGTCGAAAGCGTAATGGTTTTCGTCAAAACCCGACTTAATAGCCTGGAAATTCTGGAGAAGATCATTTTGCGAATCCTTTATTTTATCCGTCGGTTGCGGAATATTTTGTTGATATGCCATACTTTATCCTTTAATTTCTATAGTTCCACCACCAGGAGCTATTTTGAGCATCTATATTATCTGTATAGATGGTGTAAACACGCTCGTTGGATTGCTGAACTAATGTCTTTCTCAATATTAAACGTTCTTGCTGCTTAAATTCAGGCATAATCTGCTGAACACTTCCAAGATCCATCCTGTCTTCAAACACTTTTTTAGCAGCGCCGTACGCTATATATTGCCACCATTGTTCGAGTTCCGGTGAACTACCTGTTTGTAGCAACTCTGTAGGTCGCTTATATACTTCCATGTCTACTCTGTAAGCCTGATCTGGCACCGGTCTCACATAAAACTTATTATCAAAGAACAACACCGCTTGAGGAACGGACGCATTGTATGGAACATAGTGGACAACCACATCTTCGCCAGCTGCTGGAGCAGTATTGAAATTAACCGTATACGCACCCGTAACATAGTTTATTATCCCTGTTCCATCGCCCTCTAGCACAGCTGTAGCATCTAGAGCCCCTTGGGGATCATGGACCTGTATAGAGCTGTAATCTGCGGCGATACTGTTAAATAAAACGTTATTTCTTAAAATGGGGAAGTTGGTGAGTGTGCCAGTAAACTGCAACGTTGCGCCGTCCCCAGTTCCTATTGTCTGTCTTGTGTTTACTCTTGGATAAATGCCGTAGAACTGATCTCTATCTTGATAGAGTGGCACTCTGTTTCCATCTATAAATACCGGCTCATGAACAGATATATACTTGTTCTCAAAGTCATCGAGCTCAACTGCTGGGTTCTCGCTTGTGTATTCATCTATAAACGGTTCTGTGTAGAACGTGAATACCTTTCTCAATGAGAACAACCTGAGATGCTCTGGAAAATCGTACAAGATAAATGTGTTAACGTACTCATCAATATTGTCGTTGCTCAGCTGAGTCTCTGATGGACTTCTTGTTAACCTTCTCACCTTTAGGCGAATAGCATTTAGATCTGATGCCATAACTCTTCCTACCTTTTAATTTTTAAAACATTAACTCCCTAGCGTGTTCTGTGTAGCGCTACCTAAGTTAGCTGTTATTTGCCCTACAGGTGTTACAGTCGCATAGCTGTTCACATACCACGGAACTGGAGCCGGTATCGCAAACACATTGAACTTCGATGTATCTATGTCGATAGTGAATGTAGTCGCTCCTGTTACCGTTATTGTCCCAACAAGCTTATCTGCCTCACGCATACCAAACCATTTCGGTATATTGAGACGCACAATATCACCAGTTGCGTAGTCGTGATCAAACGTTGTTGTAATCTTAGCTGGATTATCATTTGTTATGGCTTTAATTAATCTCATAGCTCGTTGAAATGTCGGGTCTTCTATAGCCTGAAATCTTGCCATATGCTTCCTTACTTAGTTTTTCTAAAAATCCTATCGTCTTTAACTTCGTCTACAATAACGATCTCACTGTCTCCGCTAGGTAGGTCTTCTACATCCATAAATTCAAGACTTTCAAAGCCAAAACGGTTTACTCGCTGACCAACTCTCATTGATACATTCCCAGCTTCATCTTTAGCGTGTCTATGCACAGGGTATGAGCCGTTCTTGGTTAAGTGCTTCGCTACACCAAGTGGTATCGTATATATTTGGCCGTCGACCATATCATATCTTTCTATCGGATCGCCCTTATACTTTCTGTAGTTAAAGCTCATAGATCCTCCAGGTACCTCGTAAAAACGAAATATACCCTTCACCATCTGACGATCTTTATCTCTTTGGTACTTGAGACTCTCTTTTACTTTCTTAGCGCTGTCGGTGGTTTTGCCGACAATCTTATTATCTGTTGTTTTGCTAACCATTAAATCCCTTTTTAGTAACGGGGCACCCGGAGGCGCCCCTAATGTCTATGACTATTGATTGTCAACGCTGAACGATTTACCAGCTATCCAGTAAATCACGTCATTCAATACCCCAGCAGGCGCTTGGACACCAGCTCCGAGGCTCATTCTGATAACAGCGGTATTTGTTGTCGCGTCATCAAGAGTGATACCAGCAGCGGATGTTCCATCTTCACCAAGAGGAATTACTTGTGCGTGTGTGAAAGGCACAGCTCCTGTAAGAGGGAATGCGAACGGAGTGAAGTTTGTGGAATCAATATCTACAGTGATAGAGTTCAATACAGCGTTTGTAGCTGTGATTGTACCTGTCAATCCGTCAAGTTGTGTCATTCCATACTCTGCTGGAACTTGGAACCTAACTTTTTGACCTATCGTCAATCCGTGAGTTACAGACATAATAACTGTGGTTGTTGCACCACGAGCTACGACTGTCATGAAACGACGTCTTGGGTAGTAAATAGGATCCCATTTTACTGGGTAGAAAGAACCGGGAAGTGCACCAGCCACAATTTGAGGAGCATACGGAAGCCTGAAGCTTGTGTTTGCTACAACTGTGTCGATTGTGAAATCAACACCACCAAATTGCTGTACACCACCAACGTTAACAAACCGTACAATATCGCCAGCGACTAAGCCTGCTGTACTTGTGCAAGTACAAATAGGTATAGCGGCACCAGTGATACTAGTTACGGTAGCATTGATTGCTTTATCTGGATTTGTAGACGTATCTTCTAGCAAGAACCCATCCTGGGTCATCACAAGAGACGTCAGTGCGTTTGTGACAGCTGTTTTTTGGTATTCGATACCTGTATCATCTGTCATCCCCTTTTGCCAGTAGAACTCTGTTCCTGTACCAGCACCCACAGCGGTTGTGGTTGTAAGGTTGATAACACGCATCCAGTCAATATCTGATCTAAAATCAATAAAAGATCGTACTCCAGCAGACGTAAAACGGCCCTGGAATATTACAGTATTGTCAGCCATGATTATTCCTTTCCATTAAGCGCGGGTTGCACGTAGGTTAATAACCCAAAGATCGTTGGTGATCCTTGGAACTTCTGCGAACTTATAACCGACGGATGCATTAAGCGCCAATGGTCCATCATATATAGGTGGTCTATAAATGAATGAAGCACTGTACTGATCTTGCTCAATACATGCATATGCTTCCATACCTACGCAGAAGATGTTATACACATCAGCACCGAGGTTGGATGCATTTGCACTTGTGGAACCAATGGACGATACCAAGAACCTCAAGTTACCAATCGAACCCCACTCAGTTCTGAGCGCGTTCATTGGAGATGGGTATTGGTTCTTATGAATAAATCCAGCGGTTGCATCAAGATCGCCCGTGAGTTGCGTTGACGCCAATGCGAAATACGCGTCTCTCACTGGGGCTGTCCCAAACTTATCTTCTCCTTCTAGGTTGTCCAATACAGTGTATGCATCGTTACTTAGAAGGGTTCGCACCACGTCTTGCACGTCTGTGAGGGTTATTTCAGTCGGATTATCTCCGTTTACCCCTCCTACACAGTTAATGAAGCCAGCGGTTGCTGCCAACATATCACGTGTAAGTTGATCTTCTGTTTGACGAAGCGAGACACCAAGTCTTGCTGCTGCTTCGTTCAAAACAGGATCTTGTGATTGCAGTGTTACTTGTTCGTTTAGCTGTACATATGTTCCATAAAAATCGATTCTTGCGTCGATATCGACAGCAGTCAACACCTGCGCTGGAGGAGTAACACCTGTATTACCAAGTGGAACCATTGCTGTATCGAGAGCATTATAACGTCTCATACGCAAGGTTGTACCACCTTTGGCAGGCATTCTTTTCTTCATAGCAGGTATTTTATGAATCATGGAAGGAACAGGCACAGACAATAGCTTATAACTAAAGCTTTGTTGAACCGGTGCTGGAAGCACGGTCGTAGTTGTGATAGGCATGATTTCCCCTTACCTAATTTTTTAAAATACTACATTACTCTTTGGGGAGGCGATTCCCTACAGCCTATAAAAAAGTGGGTGAGCGATGCCCGTACAGCTCATGGGTTGGCGATTCCCGTACAGCCAATTTAATCTTACAACCGTGAATTGTAGACATCAATAAAATCCCCTGGGTAAAAACACTCAAAACCCAGGGGACCCAAACAAAAAAGGAGTAATAAATATGAATAAAGAAAAAAATGAAGAATAATAACAAACGTTTTATATTCGTGACCTAGCGTCGTTCATTTCTTTAATTAACTGTGCTTTAAGCTCATCCGTAAGGCCTCCTGCAAAGGCGTTGGCTCGAGTTAACGGCCCTTCACCCTGCTGAGGTGCTACACTGGCCAATGGACGAGGTTTAGCAGCATTAGCTTCAGCTTTAGCTCTATCTGGCGCAAAGTTATCTTCTTTGTACACTCCGAGTTGTTTAATCATCGTGTACGCCGAGACAGCTTGGCTATATAAATCTTTAGAACTTCTAAGTGTGTCTCCCAATTCAGGGTAATCTCTAACAAGAGCTTCAACATTTTCTTTACTCACTACCTTATCAAAATCGCTGTACTTCTGTTTTAACTTGGTCTCTACTGTAGCACTTGTAGTTGCTTGTTGATAGCTTTGTAATTGTTGCTCTAGTTTTTTAATTTTTTTAGCTACTTTACTGAGGTGTTTGCCCTCTACGAGCTCAGATTCGCTCACATCTAGGCTAAAATCCTCTTCTGGTTCCGGCGCTGGCGGAGGTGTTGGCGCTTCGGTCTTATTCTTCATCTGTTGTAATAAAGCATAAGCCTCATCTCGCTCACGTTCTGCTTTCTCTTTAATAAGCCTCATTTCACGGATATTTCGAGCCTGGAGATCCTCTTCAGTAGGCGCTTGCATCTCTTGATTATTTTGCGGTGCATCGCTATTTCCTGGTTCAATTTCCTGAGGAACTTGTCCGGTTTGTTCTTGGACGACATTGTTCAACTCTTCAGTTTCCATACTATCCCTTTACTAAAAGTGGAGAATCGTCTGCTTCTCCATTGAGCTTCTTAGCTAACCTCAACAACGTGCCATCAGTAAAATTCATGACATGCTCAAGCAAATCTTTTTGCTCAAAAGGTAGATTAAGTGCATCGGTAATCATATAAGAACATATATCTTTAGCGGGAACGACCCATAGGAACTCTATGTGCCCCGCACTTCTGTTGTATCGGTAAACAGTCTGATCATACTCTGGCGTAGGACACGACTTTCTACCCATAAAGAAATTTCTAATAACATTTTGCATGAGACGTTCTTTTTTAGTTGTTACAACTACATAAAAATCGCCTACATAATCCTTTTTGCATCGTTCTATGCATTCATTTATGTTTTTTTCGAAGTCTTTAAGCTGCTCGGACGCTTGTTCCCCAGCAGAATGACTATATTGATGTGATTGGGCAAGCAGATCTGTACTGATCTTGCCGACCGTCTCGCGCTTCTTCTCTTCCATCCTTTCTCCCATCGATGACTTTTTTTGCTTCTTTTTGTTATAATAGTATTGATAACCAGCGGAGTAAATACCTAGAAGCGGTTTATCAATCAATTAATGGAAGGGGGTTTCCATGAACTACAAACCATTTGCTTTAATCTTATTGTGCACCATGTCATTGCCTATTGCTGCGGCAAGAGGTAGAAAGATGGTGAAGGAGAAGATGGAAACGCGTGACTACCTACGTGCGGAGTTAAGTAGAAGTAGGAGTCGCAGTCGTTTGCGCAGTCGTGAACGAGAATTGAGTCTTGAACGGGATAGGGAAAGAGCACGGGCTATGAGCAATTGCTTGAATTTTGGGAAAGTGATAGCAACTCTAGCCACAACTATAGTTAAGATAATAATCTCTGTAGCACGATAATCCTTTATTTAGGGGGCTTTTGCGAGCCCCCTATTTTATTTGGTATAATGTCAATGATATGGGAAAAGTGGGAAAAATTCCCAAAAGGGGACTAAACATACGAGGAGGATCTTATGTTACTATTACGAGGTTTATTATCAATATCACTATTAGTGCTTAATAACGCTGGTATTTATAATAAAACGACAAAGGGAAGAGTAGTACGCCACGCTGTAAATGCAATACACGCGGTAGGAATTATGTTAATCTTGAAGGGATTGATAGATTCCATCCGACCAGGTGACGACGCGCCTGATGATGCACCAGCGCCAGCTCCGTTCATTATAGAAGAGGATCGCGACATGTTAGCACAGCGTGAACGGATACTGAGACCGGAAATAAGAAGAAGACCAAGACAAAGGTGGGCTCCAGGGACACGACAAACACCCGAGATGGCAATGTATTGATAGGAGAAGCCTATGAAAATAACCAGACTAGTGCTGGCGGTGTCAGTACTAATCCCAACCCTGATGGGAGCTACGGTAATGCGGGACCATATAGAAGCTGCGAAATTTCAGCTAAAAGATATCAAGAGAGCGTTGATAGATTTTGTCGATAAGCAGAGTGATCTTACACTACAGGAACACGTTCAAGTGTTTGATTACATGATCGACAAGCTTGATGAGCTCATTGGTGAGGTAAAAACATCATATGATGAAACGCATGAGAAGAAGTATCACTCATTTTTAAAGATACTTCACATTCTCCGAAAAGATGCCGAGAGCATATATCAGGTTATTTCTAAGAAGTATTTCTTTTTTTGGACCTTCGTATTTGCCTTGAAACGCACGTTTGACAAGTTTAAGGACGAATCATATAGGGCTGACCTATATCGTCGCTTAGAGAGCCTGCGTGGCAAGCTAGATGAAGATGAGGTGGATGAACTTGATGATATCATTGGAATATTACACTCCATCCCAGAGATCGCGCCGCATAGTAAACGTGAAACAATATCAATATTGAGGGCTGTGTGGAATAGATGATCATAATGGGAGTAGACCCGGGTACACGGTATGCGGGATATGGAGTAATAAAGAAAGAAAAACAGAAAACTTTTCTCATTGAGTCCGGGTGTTTGGACGTTCATAAAGAGAAGAGCTTGGTCAAAAAAATAGGTGCCATATATGAGTTCATCGTTGGAAAGGTGAAAGAACATCACGTTACTCATTTGGCAATAGAGACTCCGTTTCTTTATAGAAATGCCTCTACGTTTCTCAAATTGGGATACGTCAGGGGTATTCTCTATTTAATAGCGGATCAACAGAATTTGGAATTGTCGGAGTTCAGCCCGTCAGAAGTGAAACAAGGCCTAACAGGCTACGGAAAGGCAACGAAAGAACAAGTTGCGAAAGTGGTTCTCCGCCTTTTTCACATAAAAAAGCCACAAAGGGACGATACAACCGATGCGATCGGAGTAGCGTTGTGCGCTTTGTGGCAAAGAGGAAAGTAACTATTTTCCTCTTTTATTTAACTCATTAATTTTTTCTTTTATTGCAATACGCTTTTCTTTGTCTTTTGTGTCTAACATATCAATACAAAGAGAAGCTTGTTCTTTTTTTATTTCGAGATATGGGATAACATCCATAGCAATTGCCCTAAAAACCTTCCACGCTGCTCTATAAAAATAAACAGTTTTCCAATTTGCAGGACCAGTGCTTCTTCCTCTTAAATCTCCACCATAATGATCCCTTATCTTTTCTAAGATCTCTTTATTGGTGTTTGTAATAAGAAGTCTTGGATAATAATTCCAATTATTTTTTGTAACGTTAAAACAGCCGTCTCCATCAATGAATCCAGCTAACCATATTTTATTTATCATGCAAACATGATAGCATTAGTTTAATTATATTGCAACCTCTAACATATTCTCGGTAAAACCTGGTGACCCTGAGGGGAATTGAACCCGCTGTTGCTGCCTTGAAAAAGCAGAGTCCTCACCACTAGACGACAGGGCCCCTAAACTTATACCACTCGCACCGGAATCTAAATCAATAGCCGATCCTAGCAACTCATCATTAAGTCCCGCTAGTTCTGAGATATCTACATCATAATCTACAGCTCTGAGTTGCTGCGGCACGGGATATCCGTTACCCAACGGAACAGCTTGTGTGTCGAGCGGCTCATAGCGCCTAAAACGCAGCGTTCTGCCACCAATAGCTTCCATATGCCTCTCTTTAAGAAGAGGAGGGATATTGCTTTCTAATAATTTATGATCAAAATAACCGTGATTCCATCTATTAACACAATCTTCAACACATCTATTGATATCATCGCGGGTTATATCTGTTGGTTTATCATCATCTGGATGATACATGATTGGAGTGGCTGTACTTGTCATTATGTTCATTATTTTTTCATCTACCGTCATTTCTTCCTCTTTTGCATGATTTCCGATTTCTGATTTACCTAGGGAATCGGAAAATCGGAAATATGAAAAAGGGGGCCGAAGCCCCCACACCGTTATCCAATTTTTCTAGAGCTTACCTAACAAGTCTTGTATTTTCAGAGTAAAGCTTGTCCTTTATCTTACCGTTTCTGTTTTTGTTTTTAAACCGTATATTAGCGGGGATACCAAGTATCTTATACGCTATTTTCTCAGCTTTCCCTTTGGGACGAGGCATGATAGGCATAACAGCTCCTTAGAACTTTTCAGAATTAATAGGCTTTTTACGTCTCATGTCATCTTTAACTTGACGATCAATACCGGTGATAGTGTCGTTCAAGCCTTCAGGCATGTTGTAGTACTGCTTAGGGTATTCCCTATACACTACTGATTGAGGCATCATTGCGATCCCTCTGTCGCCGGGAATCATCCCTGCGTCTTGTCTTTCTGTAGCACGTCTTGCGTCCATGCTATCGTAATACTTTGCCATCGTATCTCCTTGGAAACCGCCTACCAACTGGTAGACAAGGTTATGCAACCGCTAACCATAAGAGGTTGTCTATCTTTTAATTCTAAATGCCCATCGAAAAAATGCTGACACCTTACTGCAAGCTTTTTTGACGAGCGGTTCAATATACATTTCAATCGGCTCTCTTAGTACATAGCCTACAACAGCTGTCCCTACAGATCCAACAACAAGACCAACGGTCCCTCTATTTTCGTGAATCTTTGTTCTGGCTGTCTGCACTCTGCTAGAAAAACTAGCCTGAGCTCCTACACTACACAACAATAAAGCACCTAATAATATTCTCTTCATATCTGCCTTTGTGGTTGCGACCCAGCTCCTAGACCTGCTTTTGCTGTCCTGATAGCTTCTGAGCTTGTGCCTTTCTTGGCTTGCTCATGCCGTTTCTCATCTATGATGTTCTCGGCAGAAACCATCTGTGACAACGTTATCAGCTTCTCTAGTTGAGCGAGATCTACTTCTTCAATCTCTTTCATTGCTCTAACCACGTTGAGATCTCCGATTGCCCTATCTTTCTGAGCTTCAGCTAATCTCTCTGTAGCAAACGCTTCATTCTCTTCAACTCGACTTGCTCTCTCTAAGCCAAGGCCCTTATCTGCAATCGCTCTAGCTTGAGCCAATTCGATCTGAGCTTCTTTCTCTCTGAGTGCAACTTGTAGCTGCATTTGTTCCATCTGAGCTCTTTGTTCAGCAGCAGATTGTACCGCTTGTGTAAGCTCTTTCTTGTTCTGGAGAGTAGATGCTTCAAGGAGAACTTCATCTGGTATTTCAACACCAACTTCACGCATCTGCAATAGCTGTGCAAACTGCATCTGCCTTTGTGTAGTGGTATTTAACCCTTCTTCTATCGCCGCGTCATATGTTCCAAACGCTTTGTTGTAAAACTGAGGGGTAGGTTCTTCTTCAATAATACGCTGTACTTTTCCTGGTGTAAAGTTGGCCTGAATGATATCAAGCATGATGTTACCAAGCAGCTTTTGGGACCTGTCGAGCTGGTCAAAAAGAGATTGGAGTGTAGTTAATCCAGAGCTCTGACGTAACATTGATAGCACACCAGCTTTATCGTCGATCGCGCTACCGAGTAATTCTTCGTTGACCCCCGATATCTCTTGAACTTCACGTGCCAATATCTCAGAGATTTGAACTATGGAAGAGTCGAAACCAGCAGGCGGAATACGCTCTACATCGGTCATCATAGCCTCTTCTTTGAGCGCTAATCCGCGCCCCTGGCCTGAAAGGAAAACATCTTTAGGGTTAACAAGTGCATTCTCTTTGTACTTCCAACCCGAATTTATCTGACTCTCCAATATATCAAGCTCAATAGCTTTTCTTCTGTTGTATAAATATTGAGCATCCCTGAGCCCTCTGACTATCCCCTGAACACGCCACGGAAAATAAGGCATTTCAGGTGTATAATACGCCATAACTGGCACAAAAGGATAAGTATCAATGCCAAGTGCATTTGGTCCGTCATAAACTACTTTTCCCTGTACTACGATCGCTACCCTAACAGTAGGGATCTCTTGGTCGATAACTGTTACTTGTGGATATACTCTCAAATATTCTTTAAGAGCTGCTTCATCCTGACTTTTCCACTCCATTGTTTCGCCGGTTTGTGTGTCAACCAACATCTTTTGCGTCCGATAATCCCTATAGTAAAATTCATCATAAGTTAAAAGATTTTTCGGACCATAGTTGTAATTTTCGGGCATAAACTGGAACTTGTTGTCCCGCGTATCGTTGCCAGATAACCCTATTATCTCTTCTTTAAAGTCTGGAAGTAAAGAAATACACTCTGATTTTGTTAAGAACGACCGTTTCCACAGACCTTTACAGTCTGACAGGTCCTGTTTCCGGAAGAATGGATCTATGAGGAAGCTGTTATAGCTACAGTTATCTACTTTTATGTTCCCAGAGACGGGGTCTGATCTGTAATCTACCCACACTTGAAGCAGGTTCATACCAGTAACAAGAGCACCTTCAAACGCATCAGAGATGGTCTCAAGTATACCTTCTTGCTCGGCACACCACATCATGATCTTACTGAACTGATCTGCTGTGACTTCATCACCGTTATCTACGGGAACTACAACTGTGGATTTACGATTTCGTCGCTGGTGACCGCTTATCATGTTTTTAACGCGTCTTATACGGTTAAAACTAAACTGTCGACGACGATTCATTGGTAACGAGCCATATAGATCATTCCATAAGGTTTGATCTCCTGCCTCGAACCGGGTATCTGTATCAGCCTCTGACCAAAATGCCTGGTTGATGGAGATTGCTTCACTATAGAAAGCTTCCATGCGGTTCAGGATCCCCTTATCCTTCGTGGAGTAATATTGGGGGCCGATCTGCGGGAATAGCGCCATTCTTTCTTCCTTCCTAGTTAATGATTAACACTACTAGTTTAGGATTTCGAATGTGCGGGTTCAAGAATAGAATAGTATGCCTTGTAGTCGCAGCCACCTGGCTGGGAGCGCACATGTTTGGAGTGCGCCACTTACATCTCTGCAAGTATCACCAAATCGGTGGTTTTGTATGAGCTTTAATCTTTAATCTTTTAACTTTGATAACTTTAAACTTTCATGTTTGAACTTTGAGCTTTTAAACCTAAGGCCGTTAAAAGCCGTGCGTCCCATACGCATTCTGATGTAGGAATCGAACCTACTACCTCAACATTACAAGTGTTGTGCTCTACCAAATGAGCTAATCAGTAGTTCAAACATTTATCTCACTTCGCTATACAAGGCGTAAATTTCAATCTTCTAGCTTCTCAGTCGGTTTGACCTGTAGGCAGCCATTGCCTAGATCTTTGACGACTTCGAACGTTAAGTTCCGAGGTTTACTCTTCGGTTTAGGGATTCTACATGTATACGGCGTCGTTTCTTTAGTCTTGGCGTCATATACGTAGCCCGTGACCTCTATAGTTTCCTCTTCACTCATATATTTACTGTCGAGTTCTTAAGCGACAACTGTCCATCGAGCGTCGATAGCATAGTTTCCATCTTCTCGATTTCATCAGCAAGCGCTTTCTCATCAATATTCACTATGATATCAAAGTCACCAGCTTTGGTGTCATTTTGTACAACCTGTAATCCTTTTTGCGCTGCTTGTGTACGAGCGCTTTGGATGGTCGATTGCATGGACTCCAAGAACCGCTTTTTACCTGTAGCTAGCTCTCTTCTCCAGATCAACCATTCTGCAATTGTCTTGGTTTCATCACAGATAGTAATCTGGGTTGTAGCGTTAGCTTGGTCTATTCTACGCTTGATATCTACTATATTGTCTTCTAGATCTTTGATCGCTTGTCGCTCCTGTTTAATCAGAATGTGGGATCCACCAATCTTATCGTGAGGATCACGAATTTGGTTCTGTCTCCACAAGTAACCGCGAACAAACGTTCTTTTCTTTTCGATACGCTTTGTGAGAGTTTTGATCTCTTGCAAAGCTTCAGTAATTGTTATCATCTTTCACCTTTCAGTCCGTGACATTTTGTCACAATCTGTGACATTTTGTCACGGTTTGTTCCTTTACCAGAACAGCGTAACAAATAATTATCGAGTCGTCGACAATCTGTCGACGTCTGGCGCTCCCGGCGGGATTTGAACCCACGATCTCCACATTGACAGTGTGGCGTCTTAGACCTAGCTGGACCACGAGAGCGCATATATTATTTCTGACCCATAAGGGTTTCATATATGTTTAACAGCCTACCTTTAACTTTAGCTAGATCGTGTAGAGCCACAGTCATCTTTGCCTCATGGTATTTATCATCTTTGCCATCGTTCGTTCCCATGGCCATCTCACTCTTGAGGTAATCAAAGCATAAGCTGCCTATAGAGGATATGGAAGCTTCTACCTCACAAAACTGAAACTGTGGCTTTTGCGGTGGCTCAACAATAAGCTTTTGCTGCTGCGGCACACCTTTACAATGCCTACACTTCTTGCCAAGCGACTTTAAAAACGTGTAGGTATAGATGCCTTCTTGACCACAGAGCTCACAAAAGCAATCGAACCTATACATAGAATTGTGCACATCGTGAAACTTGCGCACAACTAAGCTACCAAACCTCTTTCCAAGGCGGTAACCTATAAATCTCTTATATTTATATGATTCTTTATCTAGAGCTATCGCGTTCTTTGTGTTTCTTCTGTCTTGTTCTGTTCTCATGATTTTCCCTTCTTTTTGCCTCCACCAACTCTTTCATGAACTCTTCCATCATAGCTAAACGATCTTCGTACTTCTTTAAAGCGAGCCTATACTCCTTCATCACCTCGTGTAACTGGTTCTGAAGAGGCTCAAACTGGTATCTATCCAGCTTTTCTTCAAAGTGTCGTACCTTTACGTTCAGCTCCTCGATGATTAACCTCACATCTTCTTTACTCTTATCCACACATGCGATCATTTTACTGTTATCTAGGGCAATTTGGTGCTTGATATTATCGGACACCTTATCCACAAACGTCCTTGAATGCATGGTTTCTTTAAACATCTTTATAAATCGGCGCATGAAGAACATAGCCGCATAAAGAATAGCAAAAACTATAATAGCGAACAGGACAGTAGACAGGATACTATCGAAGATACGCTGGATCATCCATACGTAAGCCCATTTTGAGCCTGCATTTGCAAGATTTCCTGCTGCGCTGGCTATTTCAGCAGTTGCACTGGATGCCATCTTGCTGGCAGTGGCCGCTAACTCACTCTTTGCGGTTGTCATCACCCCCTGAGCCGCTTCCATTGTTTCGTTCATTCGTTCCCTTTCCTTTTACTCTATTAAACTTCTTATAAAACTCCCTTAAAGCGTTACATATGATGTCCGATTTGCTCTCTTTAGCGCCCGCAATCACGTTATACGCGTATAATTCGTTAAACATACGCGATACGTCTTCAGGCATGTACAATGTAAATGTCTTTTTTTCCATTTTGCGTCCTTATTTCTTATATTATCTTACTTTACAAATATAGTATAACATTATAAATTTATAAAGTCAAAACTGTTTGACATTAAAACGTTTTTGTGAGATACTATAGGTAATAGGAACTCCGATAAGTGTTAGGCTGCTTACTTAACACAGTTTGAGTATGGTGGTCGCTTTAGAAGGCCG
>Ga0180438_10006983_pt1 | contig 15001 bp, 8 predicted proteins | sample SS_ome_12_FD_132455 | JGI IMG/M metagenome (GOLD analysis project Ga0180438, IMG submission 132455) | Hypersaline lake sediment archaeal communities from the Salton Sea, California, USA - SS_3_D_2 metaG | ecosystem: Environmental > Aquatic > Non-marine Saline and Alkaline > Hypersaline >...
GAAGCTCTCTTCTCCGAAGACCTCGTTCATGAGCATGCGGAGGTTGTGAACCTCGTTGTCATCAATGGACACGAAGATGACACCATCATCCTGCAGTAGCTGCCTGGCGAGGAAGAGCCGCGGGTACATCATCGAGAGCCAGGCAGAGTGGTAGCGGCCACTGGTCTGGGGATTGCTCGTCAGCAGGTTGCCCTTGGTGTCCTTCTGGCCGGTGAGTTGCAGGTAGGCATTCAGCGGATCGGCGTAATTGTCGGGGTAGACGAAGTCATTGCCGGTGTTGTAGGGCGGGTCAATGTAGATCATCTTCACCCGGCCGGAGTACGCCTTGTAGAGGAGCTTGAGCACCTCCAGGTTCTCGCCCTCGATGAACACATGCTGGGTGCTGTCCCAGTTCACCGATTCCTCGGGGCACGGTACTGTGGTGGCACGGCTGGGAGTCTGAAGAGCGCGAATGGCATCCTGTTTCCCTGCCCACGTGAACGAGTAGCGCTGCGGCCGCCCATCCACGATCTCCCCCAGCGTGGTGCGCAGTCGCTCCCAATCCACTCGTTCTTCGGAGAAGACCTCAGGAAAGAGTGAACGTAGTCGCTCGATCTGGTCAGCGATCAGGTCCGGCGAAGTCCTGGCGACCTTCTCGGCCTTGCTCATGCTCGCCTCCTCCCTGCAGGTCTCGTAGGCCCATCAGCCTGGGCTAGCCGCGCCAGGAATGCCTCGAGGTCCTCGCGCCGATAGAGCCGGTATCGGTTCATCGGATTGCGGATCGCGGTGAGCTTGCCGGCGCGATCCCACGCGCGCAGGGCGCTAGTCGAAACCCCCAGCACCTTCGCCGCCTCGCGAATCGTCAGGTAGTCTTGGAGCGTACGCACAGTCTCCCTCACAGCCCCTCGCAGCTTGAGCGACATTATGCGACGTTGTACGAGGCTTGTCAAACACCGCCTGAGAAGCAGTTGTGCGACCGCGTGCTGCCACAGGCCTGGCGATGACTGGCTCGGCCGCCCAAGCTGAGTTGAAACGACGGTATACGGCAGCGGTCAACGAGTGACGTTAGATGGCAACTGGTCCCGGACTAGTGCCAAGGCGCCTTCCAGGTCCAGTGCATTCCGTGCCAGCGCCTGCGCCTGCAACTCCTCCGAGAGACACCAGTCGTACTTCTCCTGCGCCTTGACGGGGAACCTCGCGGCCAGGTCCACGGCCGATGGAGGCGCACCAAGGACGCGGTGGTAGGCATCGCGCACCGCGCTTTCCGGCGTGCTCTCAAAGGTCAGTGCGATTCCGTCTTCGGTCACCTTGACTCCAGCGATGAAGTTGCCGAGCGCCATCAGGGTGCGGTTGATGCGCGAGCCCGTCCACGTGAACCAGACAAGGTCGGTGCCGTCGCGAACGAAGGGCTGATCCAACAGGCCCACATCGCGGGCCGTCGCCCGAGCAGTTGCCAGCATCTCTCGTGCCGTCGGGTCGAGATAACGTGGTACAGCTTCCGAGCCGAGCAGCTCTCTCATACGCTGCCGCACCTTCGGATGAATATCCGCCCCGCTCGCGCCCTTGAAGTAAGGGACGCGACCCGCGCGCGAAGGCTCCACAGTGATCTCATTGTGACGCTCGTCGACCTCCAGTACATGCCAGCGACGGCCGGCGAGGATGAGGTAGCCATCGGCGGCCAGTCCGGGCATGGCCGTGATGGTACCTATGAGCTTTCCGTTGTGCACAACGCGCATCTCCTTCTCGGTCACGAAGGCAGAGTAGAAGTCGAAACTCCGCACGATGCTCTCACCATGCAGCCCCAGGATGAGCGTCCCTTCCGGTGTCTGCTCGACGAGGTCGTTGGCACCCATGCTGCGTAGCACCCGGGTGAAGGTATTCTTGTCGATGCCTGCAAAGGTACCGTGCGTTACGAGCGCACCGTACAACGCGTCCGCCCGCGCCCCGCCTTTCTCTGCAATCACACTCATGATCTGCTGCACCAGGGTCGATAGGTGTAGTCGGTCCCCCTCCGGCGGCTCGCACCATCTCTCGAGCATCAAATCGGTCATCGCAATCGCCTGCAGCAACTCTGGGAACAGCCGGTCCACCAGGCCCGTCTTCTCCGTCGGTTCATCGTCCTGGATGAACAGGCGCATTACGGATGGCTGCCCCTCGCGGCGGCCACTGCGACCGAGTCGTTGGGTGAGCGAGCTGACCGACCAAGGCGCACCGATCTGCCCGATGAGCTCAATGTTGCCGACGTCGATGCCAAGTTCGAGGGTACTAGAGCAGAATGTGGCCGTGGGCTGGTCGGAGCGTAGCGCCTCCTCCGTCTCCTCTCGCTCCGCCTTTGACAGCGACCCGTGGTGGACGCGGAAGCAGTCGGGCAGACGCTGTTGCTCGCCCATGCGGTGAACCAGATCGGCGTAGAACTCCAGCATCCGCCGGCTATTGGCGAAGATCAGCCCAGTACGGCCATGGAAGGCGCGTACAATCTCTTCAGTGAGGCGCCGATCGGCCTCGGTCTCCACCTCCTCTTTGGCTCCGGCTCCTGCGCGCGAGGCCGGTGCGGTCCGCAAGTACCCCTTCACCAGGTAGCGGATTGTCCTGCCGCCTTCGCCCCTGATGATGTGCGTCTGCTCCCCCTGCTTCCGGGTCAGCCAGCGCGCGGCCGCTGGCAGATCGCCCATCGTAGCGGAAAGCGCTACGATCCGCACGGGCACGCGGCTCATCGCGATCACCCGCGCCAGCAGACTCCTGAGGTGTGCGCCACGTTCGGTGCCTATGAACGAGTGCAGTTCGTCGACCACGATGAACGCCAAGCGCGAGAAAAGCGCGGGGACATGGCCTGGATGATTGATGAACAAGGACTCGACGGATTCAGGGGTGATCAACAGGACGCCTGCCGGATCGTCCAGTAGCGCCCTCTTGCGCGACTGGCCCACATCGCCGTGCCAGCGATACACGGGGATCTCAGTCCGCTCGCATAGCTCCTCCAACCGCCGAAACTGGTCATTGATCAGCGCCTTCAGTGGTCCCACGTAGAGAGCGCGGACTCCACCTCGACAATCGCCAACGATCCGGGACAGGATGGGCAAGAACGCGGCCTCTGTCTTGCCGCCAGCTGTGGCTGCCGAGACAACAAGGTCCCTCTCGCCCTGCAGGATCTCCTGGATCCCCTCCACCTGGATTGGCCAGAGCTCTACCCAGCGCATCCGGTAGAGCTCCTCCTGCAGCGCCGGGTGCAGCAGTCCGAAGGCGGTAGCACTCATTGGGCCTCAGAGCTCAAACGTCGCGAGGTCGTTATCCTCTCCTCTCTGTGTCGGCGAAGCCGTCTGTTCCGCCGAGGAGGGCTCGGCATCGGAGTCACAGGTCTGCTCGACCTGCACGGCATCGAGCATCTGCCGCCAGTCGGTGCCCGGGTTCTGCTCTAGCACTGATAGGAACCCCACGAACGCCTTGACCGAGTCTCGTGGTGTCTGGTAGAAGCCGGCACCGAGGGTGCGCGAGCAGTGCGTGAGAAATGCGGTGAGTGCCTCGTCAGGAACCAGGTACTTCGCTGGATCACCTGCCGCGAACACTCGGCGGATGTTGTGCAGTAGCACGTAGAGGTCCTCTGGCGAAAGGTTCTCTAGTCGGATCACCGGGCCAGACAGGTCCCTGATGCCACCAACCGCGAAAGTGTTGTCGGCGAGGCGGCTAGCTAGCGCCTCATGGCTGGCGAGTCCTCGCCGCTTGTCGTCGAGGAACGCACTTGTTCCAGCGAACATGAATCCAATGCCGGAGACGCTGCCCTGCAGACAGTCGTTCAGGATGCGCAGAATCATCTCGTAGTTCGCGTTGCGTGCCTGCGAGTTGTTGAGCCGATGCGAAAGCACCCCCATCTCGTCAAGGTTCACGACCAGACCGGCATACCCGGCCATGCGTACGAAGGCGGCGAAAAGCTTGAGGTAGTCGTAGACATCGGCATCATCAATGATGGATCGCACTCCCAGGTCTCGGCGGGCCTCGGTCTTGGTAGTGTACTCTGCCCGCAGCCACCGTAGCGCCGACTGCATCAGCATATCATCGTCCTGCTCATAGCCCTCGAAGTAGCGAGCGACGACAGTGGCGAAGTCATAGCCGCTCACGAAGTCCTGCAGGAACTTAAGGCGTTCGTTGATCGCCTTCCGCATGTCGGCGTCCTGTGCGCCGCTGTCTCGCAAGTGCTGATAGACCTCCGATACCCAACGTTCAACTACGCTCGGCAGTGCACCGCCTTCTGGTCTAGCGCGTACGGAGAGGCCCTGCATTAGCTCAGTGTACAACGCCCGTGCTTGCCCCCCGGTGGCGTGCAAGCGGCGATCGGTGGTGATGTCAGCCTGCAACACGACGTAGCGCTGCTCCATCGCGACGATCCGCGCCAGATTCAGGAAGAAGCTCTTGCCGGCGCCGAACCGGCCGATGATGAAGCGAACGCTAGCGCCTCCATCTGCGATACGCGCCAGATCCTGGAGGACTGCGCTGACCTCCTCCTTGCGTCCGACCTGGATGTGGTACAGGCCGATCCGTGGCACCACTCCAGCGCGCAGCGACTGCAGGATAGCATCTCGCTCTCTCAGACGGATCGGTGGAGGAGCCTGGCTCATGACAGTTGCCCTAAGGTACTCCGGTTGATCGTGCATGGCACTTGCTGATCGTCCACTAGCAGCTCACCGAATTGCTCCATGGCCCAATCATTGATCACGCCCAGCATGCCTGACCGCATGAAGCCGTACCTGCGTGCCAAGGCATCCAAGTCCTGCGGTTGCCAGTCGTCCCGTTTGAGCAGCTCGGCGAGCACTGGATAGTAGTGTTCATCGAGCCCGGCCAGCAGGTGGGGAGGTAGGGCAGGGATCACAGTGACACTAGCAGCGCTTGCTGGCCGGCCCGACGGAGCAATCGGCTCCAACTCCTCCAGGTCTTCAGCAGCCGTCATCGCACCGACCAGAATCCGCTGGACTTCCGCCGTGCCCACCAGCAGACGGTGAACCCGGCTCATGTCCAAGACGACCAGCGGCTCTGGTCGTAGCGGTGCCCGTCTCGGGATTGGCTCGCCGGCTGGCGTTGGCGCACCAGTCTGCACCTCTACCGGCTCTTCGGGTCCGCGCATCTCGTCGAGAAGCTCATCCAGCTTTGCTGGTTCAACACCGAGCGAACGGTATGCGCTCCTGAGGGCGGTTATCTCCTTTCTGTGGATGCTCCCACTAGCGGCAGCGACGCCTACGAGGAACCTGCCGATCAGCTCCCTCTGGACGAGCGTCAGAGCATCCTGCAGCCGTTTGCTAAGGCTGGACATTCGTGGCGGCTGCTTCAGCAGCGCCCGCCGATAGCCATCGAGGTGCAAAGCATCGTCTGGCGAGAGCGCGAACTGATTCCCCAGGAAGCCCATGATATGCAAGACCTCTGCGTCTTCCACCGTGCCATCGGCCGCGGCGAGCGCGACGCCTAGCTCCATCATACATGCAGCACAAGAGAAGGCAGCGTCCCTCGGTGGCGTGGGCTCCTCCATACGGAACAACGCGACGTACTCGTCCCATCGGTACGCCCGACTGACTGCGCGGCAGTCCGGTGCAATGCCGAAGCCCACCTCACAAGCAGTTGCCGCCAACTGCTCGCTCTGCTTCTGCGTGAGTCTCGGCCGCTTCTCAAGGCCTTCGAGCTGTGCCAGCGACGACACAGGAACTAAGGCAAATGCCCCGCTCGGTGTTTGGGCCGCCACCACTTGCTCCCACCTCGGCTTGTCTGGATGATCCGTCTCTGCGCGCAGCTCAGGCGGCAGCGCCCAATAGGCCTCACGGGTGGTCAGGTCCATGCCCTTTGCTGCCTGTCGACTTAGCGGCCGGAGTTCCTCAATGCAATCCGTCCAGATCCTGACCAATGGCTTGAACTGGCCCCCTATGCCCAGAACGTTGGGGATGCTGATTGCCTGTCGCGCCTGGAGACCCATAGAGTAGAGCAGCGTTGGGCTTCCCGGCCTGTACTCCAACCGATGTGGTCGGGCGGCGGTGCGGAGCTTCATGCCGCTGCCGAACCGCTCCTCATACTTGCGCTCGAAGAGCTCCCGGAACTGCTCCGGAAGTCTGTTGACCACTACACTGCGCGGCGATCGCACATCCTGCCTCGCAACGGCGAGTGCCAGTTCTGCCGGTAGCGGCCGGTCATGCACGACCAGCCAGGCCAGTGCCACTGAACTGGCTGTGCGCGCCAGGAACCGCTGGAACCAGCTGTCATCGACACGTTCCAGCCCGCGTCGCGCAGATGAGTACTCGATGAGGCCGCCCAGGTACCCGTCGAATGATGCTGATTGCCGGTACCGGCCTAGTAAGCGAACGGCTTCCTCCAGAATCAGCTCGTGGTCCTGGTCATCGACGAGCGCTCGTCTTTCGAGTCCATAGAAGTAGATGAACGCGTAGCCGATATCGTCGAGCGGTCCCTTTCGACCATCGGCCAACCACTGGAGATAATTCGCGCGCTGGCCTGGCGACATTCTCGCATACTGTGGCCAGTATCCCAGCGCGCCCCTAGGCTCAGCGATAGGCTTGCCGACCGGGAGGCTGAGGTCGATGCATGAGGCCTCATGAACGGTCGGACGTGCGGAGTAGTAGGCTAGTGCATCCCTGATGAGGTATCCATGAACCATGATCTGACGGTCGGGGCCGAGCCATTGCATCTCCCCTGGCTGCAGTGCCAGACGGAAGCCGGCAGGCCGCGATGTCACCACGGGCGCTGTCGTCGGGTGTGAGTGCTGAGTCGGATGCTGGGACGGCGGCATCTGCGCCTTCCGCGCCAGATCCGCTATCCAGATGCCCACTGCCAGAGCAAGTGCCAGCAGGCCGAACATAGGTGAAGAGGGCAGGGCGATCAGCCCAACCAGACCTGTTATGACAGCCATCGCCCTCATGATTGCCTCTCAACTACGACCGGTTTCAGCCTCTGATACTCAGTCAAGCAAGCGCATGCAGACCATCAGGTCGTGCCATCCAGCAGACCACTTGTCATGGCGAACCTAGCCTGTGGACGGCGACCGTGCATGGCGGGCCCCCCAATCCTTCGGCCAGGCTGACAAGTCGCTGGTGGTGGGTGAAGAAGATCACCTGAGTCTTCTTCGATAGCTCGGCCAGCGCCTCTAGCGCAGCCTTTGCTCGTCCGTCGTCAAAGCGGATGAGGATGTCATCGACGATGAACGGCATAGGCTCATTGCCTTCAAGGTAACGCTCCAGGCTGGCTAGCCGCAACGCCAGGTACAACTGGTCGCACGTCCCGTCGCTCATGCCCTCCACGAGCACTTGTTCGCCCGATGAACGGACCCCAACTAGTACCGGTTCATCCCTGTCGTTGAAGTCGCTCGCCAGTTCGGAGAACGAGTCAAGCGTCATCCTCCTGAACAGGTCGCTCGCACGCCGCAGCAGTGGTTCCTGGTTCCGCTCTCGGTAGCGCTTGATCTCACCGCGCAAGAATGCGGCAGCTACTCGCAGGCGCACATAGCGCTGCCCTTGATCACGCAGTTCTGCAAGGATGCGCTGACTTTCCTCGGCATGAAGAGCGGCTGCGTCTCCGCCGTTCATCAGGTCGAGCGACCGCCGCTCCTGACCGATGCGCTGGTCCAGTTCGGACCGCTTCGTCTCGAGCTGTCCGAGCTGGCTCCCGATCTCCACGAGTTGCCCTGGGATCATGTCCGGGTCAATCGCACTTGCCTCCTGTTCGATGTCCTCTATCGGCTTCCCAGGACTGAACTGAAGAACTACGGTCTCCTGTTCATCAATGCCCTGCTGCAATCGCTGGTGGTTGGCCCAGTTGGACTCAGCGGCCGGCAGATCGTCAACCGTAGGCACTTGCGCCTCGCGACAGAGCGTGGCGAGCTGATCCTCGCAGGCGGGGATATTGTCTTTTGCATCTTCCTGCTGTTTGCGTTGAGCTTCCGCCTGCTCATCAAGGCTAGCCAGGCGCGTCTCGTCCTGCTTGCCCCGCATCAGCCTCGCATGGAGTTCCGCTACTGCCTGCTCTACCGGCAGCTCACCGAGATCGGGACTCAGGCGTGACACCAGCGCTCTCGACTCTGCCGCAAAGGACTGAGCGTCTCGGTCAATACCCCTAATCCGCCTAGCTCTATTCTTCGCCTCCGCGATCTTCTGCTTGGCCTCCTGCAGCTTCTCTAGCACCTGGGTAGCCACATCGGGCGACGTATCCTCGGGCAGCGCGAGAGGGCGCAATGCTTCCGACCACTGTTGATTCCAATCTGTCATCCGCCTGCCCGTATCCTCTGCTTCTTGCCGCGCAGCGCTGACGTCATCTTGCAGAGATGCTACCGTCTTCTCGGCAGTCACACGTTGGCGTTCCCCCTCCTCTGCCGTTGTCACCGACTCCTGGCAGCGTTCCAAGAGTGCAGATAACGTGTCGCCCTCTCGGGGGCCGTCTGCGCCGAGCAACTGAAGTTCATGCCCCAGCGCGTCCCTGTCCCGTGATACCTCCTCCCGGATGCGGGCGACCTCCTCGGCCGTTGTTCGCCGCTGCTCCGCCTGCTTCCGGATCATCTCGAACCTCGTCAGCCAGGCTCGCATCTCGTTGGGGCTGAGCGGCTCAACGCCGGACGGCTTCCATTGAGTAGCCCACTCGGCCAGAAGCTTGCTACGGCGCTCCTCGGTGCGCTGCCGACTTCTCTCTATGCCGGCGATCTGGGCCTCGAGGGCTGCGCCGCGTGCCATCAACTGCGCTTGCTCCGCGACCCGGTCGGCTTCGCGCCGCAACCGATCGGCCACGTCATCTGCCGCCAGCACGCGCTGCTCGTATGCCTCCGGCAGGGATTTCTCTGCATCGTAGAGGGTGGCTTCGGCCGCTATGTCCTCATGGTTCAGCCATTCCCGTCGTACCAGTTGCCAGCCGTCCTCTCGCTGCTGGCGCGCTGCCTGCAAGTCGTCTTCACTCGGCACTGGGATGCCTAGCCGCGATGACTCCATCCGCTCCGCGACACCAGCTTGCTCGTTTCGCGCTTCTTCGAGTTCCCGGCCGTAGCGGGCCGACTCTGCCTGGATTCCCTGGAGTTGCTCGATGAACCCGTCTACTGTCTCCATTAACGGCACAGGGAGTGTCTCTACATCGCTACCTACGGGTAGCGCAGGGCGCAGCTGCCGCATCGCGACGGTGATCTTCGCGTCCAGCGCGCCGAGCGCCGACTGTGTCTTTCCCAGCGTCTCCTCGATCCCGGCCTTGCGCTGTACGCGTACCAACGCTCGTTTCAGCGCGTTCACGTTCGGCGGAGTTTTCACACTGGCAAGCGCATTGTGCGCCTGCTGCAACTTGCGGTCCAGATCGGTGATGGTCTTCGCAGCAGCCGACATTTGCCCAGTGATGACCGCGTGCTCGGCGGCCAGCTGCCGCAGTCGCATGCGCTGTCCCACGTCCAGCCGCAGCGTTACGACCTCATCCGCCGTTATCTCAAAGGGCAAGTCAGAGAGGAGGTCGGTCGCCGCCTCCTCCAGCAGTGCTTGCTCTTGCGCCAATCCAACTCGATCGGCTGCCGCCTTCCGATGACTCCCCAGGCGTTCGTGCAGATCGGTGATCGTGTCCTCCTGCGCGATCAGTTGCTCAGGCACTGCGATGCGCCCAATCTCCCTAGACAGCCTCTCAAGTTCGTTCCGCGCCCGTTCGGCCTCCCGCATCGCGTCGCAGAGATCGCTCTCCGCGATCCTCCGCTCGTCCGCGAAACCAGGTCGCAGTTCCACCACGCTCCCCAACGTCCGGAACTCCTCCAGCAACTTGGTGCGTCGGCCCAACGCCGGTAGAACTGCGCGCAGGCTCTGCAACCGTGACTGTTGGTTCGTGAGGTTGGAGATCTCCGCTACCACTCGCTCTAGGTCCGCCTGGGCCTGTTGCAGCGCATCGTCATGTGCCTTCCACTCCCTGCTCGACAGCGACGCCTCATCGCGCTTCTTCTTCATGTCCCGGTGCTTGCTCAACTGCTGGTTGATGGTCGGATTGCTGCCGCCAGCCTTGTAGAGCGCCCCCGCATCACCGTCGAGCTGCTTCAGCAACGCCCGTACCTGCGCACCACCCATTCCGGCGCTGACCAGTGCCTGCCCTACCTCGCCGCCGCCTCTCAGTATCTCGCGACCCCCTTCGACCAATGCCTGATGGCCAAGACCGAACATAACCCGAAACTGATCTCTGGTAACTCCGTGCAAGAATGGCACCAATGCATCGTCGGGGAGCGGCTTGTCGTCTTCATCTACGATGGTCTGTTTTCGCGCTTTTCGCCGCCGGAATGCGAGTTCGCTGTCCGCGTTCTTGAGCCGACCTCCCACCCGCAGTTGACCGTAACTATGGATGAAGTTGTCGGGCGTTCGCTCCTCGAACCCGAATAGCCATGCCTCCAGTGCGCGCAATGCAGAGCTTTTTCCAGACTCATTCTCGCCGTAGATGACATGCAGTCCTGCATGGCCGTCCGCTAGGTCCAACGACACGTCGGTGAAGCATCCAAACCGAAGCAGGTCGAGTCGCAGGATCCTCATTGCCCACCGTCCTGCGCGAACAGCCGGATGCTGAGCAGTGCCTTGGCCTCCCCCAGCATCGCCCTGATCGCGGTCTCGGTTGCGAGCTCCTGCCCATCTTCGCTCGTCCGGAGCTCGGACGGCAACTTGGCGACGAAGTCTCTGAACTCGCGCACAAGCTGTTGCAGATGTTCCTCACCCAGATCGGCCTCCTGGATGGCAGCAAGCAGTTCACCTGTAGCCCCTTCATCAACAGGCAATATGCTCCGGGGCGTCGTCTGCACCACGACCTTCTCAACCCATGCCATGCCGCCGCTTATGTCAGTTACAGCGGCTCGGATCTCATTGAGCCATCGCTCTTCGTCCGCGAGCAGTTCACCACATGTTGCAGACGTGCTACTCAGCCGAACCCGAACCGCCAACGGTCGTCCATCATGCCTGACCAGCTCGCGCTCGACGGCAATTGCTGCACATGTAGAGATATCCTCTTCTCCATCGGCGTCCGGCACACACACCTCGCAGACTGCCCAGCGCGCGACATCAAGCTCCTTTGGCTCCGCGGTGAGCACTGCCCCGTCCTCTAGAGTCACCAGCGTGCAGCCCTTCTTCCCCAACTCCCGAATGTGGCGCCCCTGGGTATTGCCTGAGAACACTATCCATGGGTCGTCGCACAAGACCTCCCGCGTATGCACGTGACCAAGAGCCCAGTAATCGTAGCCCTTGGCGCGCAGACTATCGAGCGAGCAGGGGGCATACGGATCGTGACCAGGCCGACCATCGGCGCTTGTGTGAAGCAGCCCGATGTTAAACATCCCGGCGACCGGCTCTGGATAGGCTGCCGATAGGTCATCAGCCACTGCCCTCGTTCTGAAGCCCTGCCCATGAATGGCCACCCCGAAGTCGTCGAGGAGTGCCGTCCCTGGTGAATCTGCTGGCAGCACTGTGACATTCTCTGGAAGTCGTAGCGAGCGACTGATCTGACTGGCGGCGTCGTGATTCCCCGAGATGATGAAGACTGGTATTCCCTGTTCCCGCAAGCGAGTCATCTGTGCAGCGAAGAAGAGTCCGGTGTTGTAATCTCGCCAGTCGCCGTCGTAGACATCGCCGGCGATGAGTACGAACGCCACCTGCTCGGTAAGGGCAAGGTCAACAAGGTTCTCTAGCGCCCGACGCGTTGAGCCTCGCATATGCTCGACCGGCGCGCCTTCGTAGTGGGGCAGTCCGATGAGCGGACTGTCCAGATGGAGATCCGCAGCGTGGATGAATGTGAACATCTCACCTGCACCTGACGTGCTGCCGGGGTGAGCCGCTCAACTCATGGGAACCGCCCAGCACACGTCCTGCACCCTCCTCAGGAAAAGCAGTTCCTTCCCCCCAAGGGGAATACCTGCTGGGTGTCGTGGCGGCTGCACGCGGCTGGGGCGCCCCCTATGGGACGCAGGGCAGTGGTCCGGCCTGTGTGGCCTGTCGAGTGCCGCGAGATCCCCGGCTGTCCGTCGCTCCGATGGTGAGAGCCTGCGCGCTTCCTAGTCCAAGACCTCCTGGTATCGAACTCCCCCACCTCGTCCGAAGCCCCGTTGTTTCGATGCCGGGAGGTTTTCCTCCACCACGTTCTGCTATCGAAACTTTCTCTATCGCTCAAAGCCCGCCTCGCCGAGAGGCGGGTTTTGGCGTGTAATAGGCTCGTTCTCGCCCATTTCGGCTTCGCCGACCTTCGGACGGCTCACCCCTTTTCCACCCCCTTCGGACGCCCAAAACGGCCCTTCGGGCCTCTCTTTCTCTGAACCCTTCGGACTTCTGCCAATCCGTCCGTTGGTAGAGAATCCAGTATTCATGCGGTTTTTTCGACCCTCGATTTTCTCGGGGTTCGATTCGGACACGCTGAGGAAAACCGCCTGGCATCGAATCTGGGTCTGTCCACTGAATCTGGGTCAGGCAGTTGAGGATCGTTCTGCTCGCGGTCGACAAGGTGCACGAATCGCCCCGGGCACAGCGAAAAGACTGGAAGAGTGAGCGCGGTACTTGCGAGGTCGTGCTTGCACACGGTGGGTGTCTCCGAACCGCATGTGGGCCCTGCCTCGCAGGAGGTGGCAGGAGACCACCGCACGGACGTAGTCTGCGCCAGACTCCCTGCGGCGCTGGCCCCCGCCCGACAGCGCTATGCTCCCGGCTGGACCGGCCGCTGCTTCGAAGCCTCGACCTGGGTCTGGCGAAAAGCCCCTGCCAGGAGTAGAATGGGGCCGGGATGAGACGGGGTCCGCGTACAGTCGAGCGCTATGGGTATCTGATAGCCGCCGTTTCGGTAGTGGCCGCGACAGCACTCTTCAGCCCAGGGCGAGCACACTTCGCGAAGGGCCAGTGGGCGCTGCTCTACCTGCTGGTGGTTGGCCTTGTAGCAGGCATCAGCGGCGTGAGGCCAGCGATGGCTGCGGCGGTGCTGTCGTTCTTCGCCTGGAACTACTACTTCCTTCCGCCGTACGGCACCCTGCGTGTGGCCGACCCGAGAGACTGGCTGTCTCTGGTGGTATTCCTTGTGGTCGGCGTGGCCATCGGGGTGCAGACCGGCAAGCTCAGAGACCGGGAGGCTGAGGCGAAGGCGCGAGGACACGAGGCAGAACTGCTCAACCGCTTCAGCGCCCGACTTGTCTCTGACATCTCGGTAGATGAGATGGCCAAGCAGCTCGTCGCCGAAGTCGCTGAGATCACGGGGGCCGGTTCGACCGCGCTGTTCCTCTGCTCCGACTCCTCCGAGCCACCTCGGTGCGTTGCCTCGCGCGGGACTGACTGCGCCCGGTCGTCGGCGGTTGCCGAACTTGTGACATGGGCACGTGAGCAGGCAAAGGCGATTGGGCTGCCTGCCGTGCCTCGTGGCATCCAACCGCAGACGGACGGGTGGCCGGTCACTGCGAGCCACCGCGAGGCCGGGATAGGGGCCGGAAGACGAGACATGTACCTGCCGCTGCAGACCGCGACTCGGCAGTTCGGGGTGCTGTACGTGGGGGAGCGGGAGGATGGTTCGGCTCATACCTTCCATGAGGCGCGGCTCGCGGTCGCGCTGGCATACCAAGCATCTGTGCTGCTGGAGCGAACTCAGCTCCGATCCGTGGAGGTGCAGGCGGATGCGCTGAGGGAAGCCGACCGCCTGAAGTCCACGCTCCTCTCGGCGGTCTCTCATGAGCTGAAGACACCGCTGGCATCGCTGGAGGCCACGTTCACGAATCTGCTCGAGCAAGACACACCCCTGGATGAGTCGAGCGTCCGCCCTGAGCTTCAGGCTGTGAAGCAGGACTTGGACCGGCTCAACAGGAGCATCGACTCCCTGCTCGACCTGTCGCGCCTGGAGGCATCGGCCTGGGGTCCGCAGCTGGATTGGCACGAACTCGGGGACATCGTGGGAGCGGCGTTGAGCGAACTGCCTGAACCGGAGCGGACGCGGGTCTCAGCCGCTCTCCCGCCGGAGCTCCCAGCGATCCACGTGGACTTCGGTCAATGGGCTCGGGCGCTCGAGCATCTGTTGCGGAACGCGCTTGCTTACAGCGGCTCCGGCAGTCCGGTGCGCGTGGGAGCGTCGTCCACCCCCACCGAGGTAAGGCTATGGGTGGAAGATCAGGGGCCGGGAGTCGCGCTCGATGAACGCGAGCGGGTCTTCGCTAAGTTCTACCGAGGGAGTTCTGCCGCGGCGGTCTCCTCTGGAACGGGCCTCGGACTGGCGATCACTCGAGAGATCATCCGCTTCCATGGGGGAAGGATATGGGTGGAGGACGTGACGCCACATGGGGCGCGCTTCGTTATCTCGATTCCCAGAGAGCCAAGTGCTAAGGACTGAAGGAATGGGTGCTCCTAAGAGGCCAGCCACGATCCTGGTCGTCGACGACGAACCCCAGATCCGCCGTGCTCTCAAGTCGATTCTCTCCACGCGAGGATACAAGGCGATCTTCGCCTCTGATGGCAGCCAAGGGCTGGCGCTTACCATGGACCAGAACCCCGACCTGGTGGTGCTCGACCTCGCTATGCCAGGCATGGGAGGCCTCGACGTGTGCCGGGAACTGCGTACTTGGTACACGGCCCCGATCCTGGTGCTGAGCGTGCGGGGGAGCGATGCTGACAAGATCACCGCTCTCGATATGGGGGCGGACGACTACGTCACCAAGCCCTTCTCTGCGGGCGAACTGCTGGCCCGCGTGCGCGCGTTGCTCCGGCGTGCCTCCGGCCAGGCTACGCCCTGTCCGGTCATCACGGCCGGCGAGCTGGAGGTGGATATCGCGCAGCGGCGGGTCAGGCGGGCCGGAGAGGAGATCGAACTCACCCGGATCGAGTTCGAGATCCTCGCCTGTCTGGCGCAGAACGCCGACTGTGTGGTCACCTCGAAGATGGTGCTGGAGAAGGTCTGGGGACCCGAGTACGGAGAGGACACCCAGACCCTAAGGGTCCACATCAGCCACCTGCGCAGGAAGATCGAGCCTCACCCCTCTCTGCCCCGCTACATCCTCACAGAGCCGGGCGTGGGCTTCCGCTTCTGCACTTCCTGATCGGGC
>Ga0180438_10006984_pt1 | contig 15001 bp, 14 predicted proteins | sample SS_ome_12_FD_132455 | JGI IMG/M metagenome (GOLD analysis project Ga0180438, IMG submission 132455) | Hypersaline lake sediment archaeal communities from the Salton Sea, California, USA - SS_3_D_2 metaG | ecosystem: Environmental > Aquatic > Non-marine Saline and Alkaline > Hypersaline >...
ACGTATAAAATCAAGAGAACCACCTACAGAAGTGAAAACCACTACTGAAGTTATTAAACCCACTGAAGTTGTTAAACCCACTGAAGTTGTTAAACCCACTGAACATATAAAAGAGGTTAAACCGTGTATATTAGAGAGTGATGTAACAACAAATTTGAGGAATGAGTCGAAATCTATTATAAGGGTTCAGAGAAATGGTCTTGGTAACAATGTACAATACATACGACAGATTTTCAATAAGTATAATCAACTTTTCAAACACTTTGTTGAAGGCAAATCTGTTGCAATTGTAGGTCCTGCTAACTCCATTCTAGGAACTGGTAAAGGTGAATTGATAGATAAGTTCGATATTATTATTCGACTTAATAAGGCTCTACCTGTTCCACGAAAATTGATGAAGGATATTGGTTCAAGAACAGATATTATCTACAATGCTCTAAACACAACGGACTTTCCTGGTCAGAACAATTTGAGTACAACATTTTATAAAAAGAATGGTGTTAAATTCGTTGTCTCACCATATCCAATGTCCAGTATTTTCTACAACGACATCATGAACTATATTCAGAGATACCAATTCGATATACCTTTCAGAACAGTTATTCCTGATAAGTATTTCGGTTTCTGTAACCAATTGAGAACGAGACCATACACTGGAACATGTGCAATTATGGATCTTCTCTGTTACAATATCAAAGCACTCTACATAACTGGTATAGATTTCTATAACACACCATACTATACACAATATAGAAGAATCAGGCCGTCGTATCTAAATAACCTTCGAGAGAACAACGTACACTTAGCATATCCACAAATGGAGTACTTGTTGTTTAAGAGTTTAACAGATAGTAGAGTTATTCTTGATAATACTTTGGAGAAATTGTTGTACAATCAGTATATAAAGTTTGCATCCAATTTAATGAATATCAATATAAATACAATAATGAGTACAAACAATAGCAAATTTATCAATATTTTGAATAAGAATAATCCGAAAGTTCTCATTATTGGAAAAGATTATAAGAGAACTGTACAGAATATTGGTAGTTATGATATTGTTTTCTGTTTTTTCAATGGTGGAAGTAATATCAACAACCAAAAATTGGTTGTGATAAATGGAAACAGACGCGATGTTCTGGGTAATCTTATTTTGAGACCATCAAGTACCTTTGATAATGGTATCATAATAAATGGGAATGGGAAGAGATTTTTGAAAATGAATTTCAATTTTGTTGATATTAAAACTTGTTCACAAAAACTGTACTTTATTATCTACATTATTATTCTGTTCAAACAAGTGTCAATATCCGGTTTCTTATTCAACACAGAACTACATAAACAACATAAATACAAAGAGTCACTACTTGTTAATTACTTGACTAAATTCAATTATATAGTTACGGTTTAAAGAGGTAATAGCTTAAGATATATCGCTAATAATGCTCAAATTTATAAATTGTATATTTCTATTCATTGGATTGAACAAGATAAATATTGAAAATTTCAATGATATAAATCTTTTATTGGACGATTATGAAGATGTTGACAAGAAAATTGATAGAATGAAAGTGAATGTGATGGTGTATAGAGCATTTATATCTATTCTGTTTTTGATAAGACCTGCATACTATGCTTATGAGATTTTTGGATTGGATGAGAAGACACACTATCCTACTGTTCTGTACATGGTGAATGTGTTTGTAATGTATGTTATATTGCTAAAATATTTTAAGAATGGATATTTTGAGAAGATCTTATTCGATTATTATGTGATTATAAAGAAACATAAGAAGATTCAATGGATTCTGGATGATAAGATTGTTCCTTTGATAATAATCTTTTTATCGATTGCAACTATTGTTTTAGATTTGTTTCTGAACTACTATCTGTTTGATTCAACAAATACATACAATCTCACTGATAATACAACTATTAGAAATAATGTTTATGATTTTTATAATAACACAGTTGTTTCCATTGTTATTAACTTTTTCGATACACTTGGTGGATTCTATGGATATATTTTAATATTGACCAATATGTTCATCTTTTTCTTGGTTTTTTTGAAACATTTAATGGATCTGAAAAAACAGGTGAAGAAGTTAATTAAAAAATATTCATGGTCTAAAGATACGAAACACACAGAGATTTCCACGATGTGTTATGAGATAATGTGGATAAGGAATGAGTTGGAGAACTCAATTTCGGAATTAGAGCCACTATTTGTTTCCAATACATTGTTGGGGTCTGTTTCATTGGGATTTATTATAGAGTATGGTGATATATCCGTTTTTCAGATTATATCCACAATATACTGGGTGATGAATCAGGTTGTTTATTTGATTATTATTCATTTGATAAATGAGAATAAGAGTGATTTGGCTAAAGTTATTAAGAAACCAAAGTTTGCATTGCATTACATTAGAAGAAAGTTCATTGGGATAAAATTTAATGAAGTTGTTCATGATATAGCACCTGGAAGATTGAAAAAATATGCAGAGAAGCAGTACAATTCTCTGTCAGTTAATAAAGAGGAAGTGGATTTGGAGAGTGCGAATGATGAGATAGATTTAGTTTGGGCTAACTCTCCAAAAGGGAATAAAGAGAATGATATCAACTTTGTTATGAAGAATATGGGAACAAAGAAGAATAATGATTCAATTGATAAGATAGATATAAATGATTACACTGTTAAGAATTCATCATCTATAGATTGGATAATCATAAACACAATTTTAACTGAAAGTTGGGGATCTTTCGAATTCTTTGGATTTGAATTCAATGGTGTTAGCAGTTTATCATCAACAATCGGTTTAACTGCAGGATTGATATTAGTAACAAAATGGTTTTTGGGTATAAATATAATTTAGATGCGTACTTGAGATTCTTCTTTAATTAACTGTTTATATATCATATAGCCGATTGCGAAAATGTTTTTGTATCTATCATATGTTACTTTAACTGTTATTTCATCTCCTTGAAAAGTTCCTATGGTGATTGAACCATACATTATAGAGTTCCCAACGAATGAGAACTGTTTGTTGTCAGATGTTATAATAAACTTCTTATTATTACTGTTTATGTATTGAAATTTATTGTTCAGTCCATCAATTGTGAAATTGTATATATTGTAGTTGTAATGTGTTATTTGAGATACTATATTTCTATCTTTGTCCTGAATGTCGACTTTCAAATTGTACAATTCCCAAAAATCGTTTACGAATAGATATGGTTTTCTGCTACTATTTGATATTGTATATTTTGGATGAAAAGATTCGGAATCTTGTTCGGTTAGATATACTGTTACTATTTTATCTGTTTCAGCAGATTTCTCTATATTGTCAAAATTGAGCATATTCACGAACTGTTCATCATTGCGACTGGTGAGTTTTTTTATTAGAATAATAACAAGTATTGCTAAAACGATTAGTGGAATAATTCGCATATATGTTTTTCAAGAAATTTTTCATCAACGTCAGTTTAATCGGAAATAAAATGTAATTTTTAATTAACGGATATGTTGAATGTTTACATTATCAATATAGGAGGTGAACAATCAAAAATTGATAGCATAATTGAAAATATAAATGACCAAGACAACTTAAACCTTATGAAAGTAAAAGCTTTACACTCTGATCAAAAAACGAAAAACAAACTAGTAGAGTGTATGACTAATGTGTCAAAAGCTTTCTGTCCAACATATGGAATTACCCATTTGAAACTTATCGAGAACATATATTATAATGACAATAACAACTTCTCATTGATATTTGAAGACAATATTGTACCATTCAGTATAGACTTGTATGATAAAATTAACAATATAATTGATAATTGTCCAAAGAATTGGGATATGATAAAGTTGATTGGAAATACAGATGATGAATATAGAATTGAGAAGAGCAATCTTTTTGAAAAAGTCGATGAAAAAAATAAAACAAATGCTTATATCATCAATAAAACTGGACAAAAGAAGATTCTCGAGTACAACTTTTTGAATGATACAAGTGGAAATATGTTCAACCTGAATATTTATAAATCACCTGTTAACATATTTGATATCAATGATAGTTTGACAAAGAAAGAGTGGAAATTGGTGAAGAACATGTCAAAAAAGATTGACAAACACTTTGGCGATATTCTCATGATTTTAATTATTACGGTTACTATCGGAACTGTAATATATTACGTAGTTAAGACAAAATAATTGTTGGCAGTAAACAATAAATTTTAATAAAACTAGAATCTAAAATTTCCACTACTAGATGAGTTCTAACTGAGTTAGAACTTCCAGTTATGATTACAATTCAAACACTTGACATATGTTGTCATTGGCTCATCACACCTCTTAGACTGTCTCTGACTGTAAGAACACTTATTCTTCTTACATCTTCCACATGTGTACATATCAGTGATCAAACCAGCATACTTAGTGTACTCCAACTCTTCCTTCGCCTTCTTCTTCATCATCAGATCCTGCCAATTCTCCGGTGCAATCTCCTGAGGTCTCATAAAAGCAATCTTCTTCAGATCTATATCTCCTTTTTTCACCTTATTAAGTAGACTAACATTCTTCACATAAGATTTTGTGTTTAGACTCAAACACAAATTCATTAATTTATTCTTATAACAATTCCTGAATAATGGATTGTCAAATGTTTGTGGATAAGACCTCTCAACAGAAACCTCCAAAGTGTAATCATAAATACTATTCTCAATTACCATGCTCTTCTTTTTGTTCTTAACATATTTGTACAACATATCAACCCCAATTGATCTATAATCTTTTGATTCAGACATATTATAATCTTAATATAATCTATTTAAGTTCTTTAAATTTCATTTTTTTATATTTTTTAAATAAAATTTTGATTCACTCTTTGTTTCTATTCATGAAAGCATCATAAGTGTGACTAAGCAACATTGCAATAGTCATTGGTCCAACACCACCTGGTACAGGTGTTATCGCCTTAGTTTTATCTTTGACTTTTTCAAAATCAACATCTCCTACAATTCTGTATCCCTTCTCTACACTATCGTCATCAACTCTATTGATACCCACATCTATCACAACAGCTCCCTCCTTAACATCATCTATAAAATTTGCTCTACCCACTGCAACAATTAAAACATCAGCATTCCGCACATGATCCATCAACCCAACCGTACGAGAATGACAAACAGTAACTGTCGCATTCCTATGTAACATCAACATAGCAACAGGCACACCAACAATCTTACTCCTACCAACAACCACCACATTCTTTCCAGACAGATCACCCAATCCATTTCTATCCAGAAGCTCCAAAATTCCATGGGGGGTACATGGGACTAAAAGATTATCTTTACTATTCACTGTAAGTTTACCAATGTTCTCAAGATGAAATCCATCAACATCTTTATCCAATCGAACCTTATTCAATATTTTTTGCTCATTTAGATGTTTTGGAAGAGGTAGTTGGATGAGAATTCCATGTACACGATCATCTCGATTAAACTCCTCAACTTTCTCTAATACTTTCCCTTCTGCAACATCACTTGGTAGATGAATATCGAAATTTTTAATACCAACAAATTCACACGCTTTCTTCTTCATTTTAACATATATTTTAGAATCTGGTTTATCACCAACCAATATAATACCTAATCCCGGTTTTTTAATCTGTTTTGAAATCTTATTTTTCAATTCATTCTTAATAATTTTTGATAAAAACGATCCTCTCAACAACATTACTATTCAATAAATACAACTTACACCTTTAAATATTAAAAAAATTGTATAAATATTTGTTTTCATCACCACAAACATACAATCCTTTAACACTCAAATCCGGAAACGGTTTAATAGTTTTCAGATACTCTTTATCTGGCAAGAAGTTACCTTTGACTCTACCAATTGTTATATGAGGCATGAAAGAACTTTCGGAAGGACAAACACCCATTTGTGTGAGAGTGTTCTTCAAACCAACCACCCACTTATCTAACTTCTCATTCTTCTTATACATTGCCAAAAGCAATTTCTTCTTATCCGATTTGAAAGGAAGATAGTCATACCTATCAAACTCTAAATTCAAATCTTTCATCTCTGACAACTCTTTCACAGCACTCTTTATAATATAATTTATACCTTTCAACTCACCAACTGTTTTTCCACGTAAGGCTTTACCCATAAAAACAACTGTCATATGAATCCAACTAGGCTTCATAACATTGATATCGAACTTGTCGAACTCTCTATTTATCTCATTAATCTCATGTGATTTTTTCTTACCAATTATGAAAGATAACCAAGTATTTCTAACCATATTATAATCAATATCGTTAAAAACTTTTTAAGTTTTGATGTGTTTATTGTTCCAACATAAACTTCTTCAATCTGTTCTCGAAATCATGTGAGTTCAGTCTATTGCCAATTCTTAATAACTCTCAATGTATTTTGAATATTCGCTGTCAATATCTCACAAACCTTCATCAAATATATTGTTATTAATCTTATCCTTTCTTACAATACCCTTATTGTTGTTAGTAAAGTTCTCAAACTCACAATTTGGATAATACCCAATGTTGGTTTTACCATTGTTATTTGAAGATACATCAATCTCCTCTTTCAATTCAGACTTTATAGTTTTTGATAACTATGAACCACTTAATAACATATACTTAATTACATCAAAGTAACTTTAAGTTTTATAAAATTTAATATAAATATTTATTCGAACTCCGAACAAAGATCGTTGGCAAGAATAGGACATATCTCTTGAATCTCCTCAAAAAGTTTTTCATCTTCTTCTGTCACAACAAATGCCTTAAATTTTCGAACGACAAATTTACCCTCATCATTTTCCCACTCTTTTAGTTTCAAAATATTCGAAAAATTATTATATGACAAATTGATGTCACGTAACTGTTTACTAACAAGTCCTGAAAGTTGATCGTTGGGAATCAATCCTGACAATCTATTCCCATATAAATTGAGATACTTCAAATTAATCAAGTTTTCAATCTCAGTTGGAATATTTCCAGTAAGATTATTACTTGACAGATCTATATACTCCAATTTCACCATCTTTCTAATATCTTTAGATATTCCATTTTCCAAATTATTACCACCAAGATCGAGCACTTTCAAATTACTCAAGTTGTAAAAATCTTCTGGAATCCAATCAAATAAACCACAATCATGTAGACTCAATTTCCTTAAATGTTCAAAATAATGCAAATATTCTGGCATACCTCCACCAATTATTGCTTTTTTTGAAAGTTCAACAATTTTATTATCCTCTACAACAATACCCATATCCTCAATTGGTGTATCTTCTGATAATTTCGAATTTTCAGACAACAGAATTTTCATCTCCATCTTATCTTCATCTACTATAACAATGTCTAAAGTTTCACCCCCCTTTAAATAAGGTGCATTGTCATCCGTCAATTGTGACCCATTGTACATAATATTAACAAGTGATTCATGAAGATTTAATTTTTTAGATATTTCATATAATAATATTGAAAAAATCATAATATAATCTTCATCAAATTCATCTTCATTTTTAAGTTCAAGTTCAATTGGAAACTCATCATCGTTGCAACGAACTGTTAATTTTAGTGTATGTCTCGGTTTCAAACACCAATCAGACTTCATTTGAAGAATAAGTTTATCGTTATTGTTCAAATCTTTAATGTCCAATATCTCTTCATTATCACGCATTAGACTACAAGTCTCACACCATCCACGAATATCACCACCACGGTTACTATAACAATTAAGTATGTCCCATTTTATATCTTCTATATTGGAATAATGTTTATTATCCAAAGATATCGTTACGTTGTCAATATCTTTTACACTAAGTGTTAAATTTACCATAATTAATGATATAATTGATGTATATTATAATAAATACAAATCAATTTTTTTTATAATATTTAAAAACGTCAATGTAAAGAATACAAATGAGTGTTTATGTAGGAATAGAATTTCATGATGAAGATTATGATTATAAATATATTGATGATGAAGATGAATATGAAACATTCAAAGATTTTTCAGTATGGGTAGATGTATCAGGATCGAATTTTAATTTACACGTTTATCTATATGAAATTGATGTTATTAATTTTTTGAAAACTGGAAAAATAGAAACCAATATGAATGATTATTCACCATGTAATTATGTTGAAATTGACAGAGATTCTAATATATTTTCATGCAGTATGACTGGAGATGGTAGAGATGGAAGTTGTTACGTACCATCATTTGAATATAAAAATGAAGAAGGTACATATGTTTATAATGAAATAAAACAGAAATTTACAGAGAAAATAAAAAATTTAGATTCATTCATAGAGAAATTCATTTCTGAACATTGTTAAACTTTTACACAAAGTAATGGTTATTAATATACTTGTTTCTATCACCACAAACATACAATCCTTTAACTTCCAAATCAGGAAATGATTGAGCTTTCTTCAGAAACTCTGAATCTGGCAGATACTCTCCTTTAACTCGTCCAATTGTTATATGAGGCATGAAAGAACTTTCGGGAGGACAAACACCCATTTGGGTAAGTGTATTCTTCAAATCAACAACCCACTCATGTAGCTTCTCATTCTTCTTATACATTGCCAATATCAATTTCTTCTTATCCGATTTGAAAGGAAGGTAATCGTACCTGTCGAATTCTAACTTGAGATCTTTAATTTGTGCCAATTTTTCCACAGCACTCTTTATAATATAATTTATTCCTTTCAATTCACCAACTGTTTTTCCACGCAAGGCTTTCCCAATGAAAACAACCGTAATGTGAATCCAACTAGGCTTCATAACATTGATATCAAACTTGTCGAACTCTCTGTTTATCTCATTAATCTTATGTGATTTTTTCTTACCAATTATGAAAGATAACCAAGTATTTCTAACCATATTATAATGAATATCGTTAAAAACTTTTTAAGTGTTACAACAATCACTAACAAGATATGAGGTTTAGAAGGATCAGCCGTAGGCGGGAGCGTAGTCACCTCTGAGCTACGCTCTTCGGTGCAACTGCTTTGCAATTGTCACCCCCATCATTCGAGCATAAACTTCTTCAATCTGTTCTCGAAATCTTGGGAATTTAATCTATTGCAATTCTTAATAACTCTCAATGTGTTCTGAATATTCGCTGTCAATATCTCACAAACCTTCATCAAATATATATTATTATTGATTTTTCCCTTTCTCACAATACCCTTATTGTTGTCCGTGAAGTTCTCAAACTCACAATTGATCAACCATCCATTTCTTCCCTCATCAACAATCTCACAATTTGGATAACAATCTAGTGTCAATAATGGCGTGTAACAGTTCAGAGACTCATAGAATCCCAAACCTAACCCCTCATGATCTCCCAAATGAATGGTAATATCAGAGTTCAAATACTGTTGAATGACATTTCTGTATGATAAATTTCCCAAATGATAAAAGATTCTATTGGAGTTCTGCAAATTCTTATCGACCAACTCGTTACCCTGAATAAAAATATGCAACTCCCAATTGAGAATCTTCGTTCTTCTCTCCAAATATTCGAAAACCTTGATTGTTGAGTCTATGTTCTTTCTTGTTAATGAGTTCAAACCACCAAATGTAACAAACTTAATTCTCTTTGGATTCACCTTCTTCAATTTCAGATCGTTCACATAAGGATGATTCATACCAAATCCCAAATATCCAACTTTGTTATCTTCAAACATATTCTTCATAATTTCATAAGAACTCATATTATTTGTGAGAATCTTATCCAAAATTAAATGATCAGATAACTCATCGATTCTAGTTGTTTCAATATTCACCAATCCGTACAACTTGACATTCATGAGTTTCAAGAAAGCCAATGTTTTGAAAATCGGACTATAACAGAGCTCAGGAATTAACATCTTGGATACCCTTGTGGTGAAAACAAAATCGATCAACTCATCCTCCCTTATGTTCTCCCGATTATTACTTGAATAACATATATTCTTATAAGCCCATTCATTGGGATCTACCTGCATAAGTTTGTTTTCTGGTGTGGACAGGTAAGGCTTGAAACTGAAAACATACGGCTCAAAACCCAACTTCTCCAATGTTATGTACAACTCTCTACCTTGAACACCCAAACCTTGATCAGCCCATGGTACTAATATACCAACTCTCTTCTCATGTAATCTGAACTTTGATGGACCAACACTGTCTATGAAATCCAAATACTTCTGGTAAATATCTTCTGGGTACTTGATTGTTCTTGGTCTTTTGCTCATTGATGAGCATTTATTCTTACTAAAATAGATATCTTCAACTTTATCGATCCACTCTTTTGGATTATGTGGATTGAGAAAATCTGCATATCCATCGAGTAGATATCTCAAGTTACCTGCTTTAGAAGCTAAAACGGGAATTCCGTTCATCATTGATTCGTAACCGACTCTACAGAAAGTTTCGTCAACAATAGATGGAATCAAAACAATTCTACTGACTTCATAAACACTCTTGATGTCATCAACCTTCTTACTATAATAAATATTGATATTGTTTGTTGCATTTCTTCTCTTTACTTCCTGTTCAATACTTGTTAGGAGAGGATTCAATCTCTCTGTATTGATCAAAAGTATAGGAATCTTCTTATCGAGTTTCTTAAGCATTTCCAAAATAACTTTTCCACCTTTCAAATGATGAATGTTCAAAATAGATACATACTTTCTTGCTTCAAAGTTTCTAGTACTGAATTTAGTCATGAAGTTATCCCTAAGAGATATGCTCTCTATGACTGGAATGTTCTTCTCTCCATTCTTCTCTAAGATATCGTTCATGAATTTGGATACACAATAGACATAACTATTACTCTTAATAACTCTATAATCTGGGGATATCTTCTGTTGTTTAGTCATCATGCCTATGTTGGATTCATCTTCGAACTGAATCATATCGTTCCAGAAACAGAAACCTGATACGAATGGGACTCCAGTGCAGTTAGCGACTTTCATAGCGAATATTCGTTCGACACCTTGATGACATATAAGTTTTGGTTTAAGGTCGTAAACAAGTTTGAAAATTTCGGTGATGTCTTTCTTCATAAGGATAATTTTACAATAGTCAAGATTGACAATTTCGTAGTTTTGATATTCGACATTTTTGAATTGATTTCTAAAACAGAGCATATAACAGTCGTACTTCCTATTCATAACACGACATGTATCCAATATCCAATTCTCACCACCACCAAATGGAGGGTAACCCCACTCGTTGAGTACTAAGATGGATTCTCTTTTTCCTTTTTCTAAAGAAATTTGGGGTTTCAAAAATTTGTTGTTGATAACTTCATCATTTGTTCTAAAATTCAAGAAAAAGTTTTTAAGATTTATATAAGAGAAGTATTTCCCTTCTTCATCGGCACTGTTCACATCGGTAAATGTGGTGTTGGCTCTGTTAGTGATATGATTGGAGAGATTGTTTATTCTCCTATTCATAGTGTGATTATTTCGTGGTTGATAACGTGCATATCTCTGCGAATTCCAATCCATAACTTATTTTATAATATGGTTAATTTTTCGACTTTTTAAACACGATACGTCTTATTTTGTATTAAAAATTCTGTTACGTTATTAAATTATGAAATTTCTAATAATTGGATGTTACGGTTTAGCAGATGGATACAAAGCCATGAGTAATGGACTAAGATATTTAGGATACGATGTCGCATTCTTCCCATTCTTCGCAGCACAAGATATTCTACGAGGCGGTAATCATATTGGATACAATATCACTAATGAAATTGTGAAAGCCGTCAATGGCGATGATTTGACAGTTCCATTAGGACAGTATATTAATCTATGTAATAAGAAAGCTGACTATATAATTGTTTGGCATGGAGTTGATCTATGTGCTATCTATAAGGATATATTTAGAGATGTAAAGACTAAAGCGACTCCTGTGAAACTCATTCAATTGAGTTGGGATGCAAACCCTCATTTCCAAGAGAAATTGGATGAATACTATGAAGATTATGATTACATATTCAGTGTGAATCCGGTGATTGTAGAGTATTTGACAAAAAAAGGTTACAAAAACATCTATCACTTCTATCCAGCATTTGATGAAGATTTCAGTTACTATAAGAAGAGTCCTGATCATGAGTGTGATGTGAGTATACTATTAACAAATCTGTATACACATCCTATGTGGAATGAGAAGAAACTATGTAGAAAGAAGATTATAGATTTGATCTATGCAGATGAGTCAATAAATTTCCATCTGTATGGACCAGAGAAGTTCAGGGAACTATATCCGAGAGCTTACAAAGGATATATCCCATACAATGATGCACATTTGGTTTTCTCTAATTCAACTGTTAATCTGAATATCAGTCCAGTTGGTGATATTTTGACAAGAAAGGTTGGTGATGAGGAAGTTTATTATTGTTCTGAGAGACTTCCACAGATTTTGGCATGTAGTGGGTTGATGGTTTGTGACCAGAATTTTGGGGAGATGTTGAAAGACGGAGAGGATTATATTCTTCTTGAGAAGGAGGAGGATATAATAAAGGTTATAAAGAATGCGAAGAAAAATATTAAAAAGTACAATAAGATTAGAAATAGCGGGAAGAAAAAGGGTGTTGAACTGTTTTCAAATGTTGAGTTCGGTGATTGTATTAGCGAGAACATTCATTAGTAATCGAATAAATTTTTGTCCAAATATTTGTACTTGTTACGGTATTCGTCGAATCCATTTTTGAATAGGCATAATTTGAAATCATTATACTTTTTTGAGTACCACTTATCACTTCCCCTGTTTGAATGGAAAAATCTCTTGTAAAACTTTATATCAAAGTTAAATACATCTTTGAATATCTTCTGGACTTCCTCTTTTTTGATATAAACAAATTTTATAAACAATACATTAACTAATCTACCATCATCTTTTGATTTGAACTGTTTGAGTACATACTTGTCGCATTGACCAAAAATGATTTCATCCTCAATGATCAAATACTTATTTAAATGTTTCATAACTTCATAAAAACAGAGATGACTCTCTTTATCCCATTCAATATTCTTGAAAAAGTTTACCAGTTTAATATTATCTTCCTTTAGGATGATGTCTCTGTTTTTATTGTAAAAGTATCTGTAGCTCTCTTTGTCAATATCTTGGAAGAAAGCACTAATGAATATATCATAATGTTTTCTTATTGGGACAATTATAGTATCTGCATTTTTAACACATGCAATATGTTTACCTTTCAAGAGTGTGTAATCATTACTACTCTCATTTGTCTCCAATATATTTAGTAGTGACGATGTTCCAGTTTTGAAATTTCCTAAAACACGAATCTTCATATAACCATTATATAAAAAAACTACGTAAACCTAACGATTATTTTATTGTTATAACAATAATGAATAATTGTCCAAAAATATTCTACATCAATATGGATAGCGACATAGAGAAGAACGATAGTATGATAGAACAATTAGAGAAATACAACTTGGTATATATAAGAGTTCCAGCAGTGAATGGTGTAAATATTGTACAAGATAGAGTTGATACAATTGATGGTATAAAGTATATTTTATCAAAAAAGATGATAAAGAAGGCAAGAGGATGTTTAATGTCACATTTCAAGTGTTATCATATGATTTATAACGATATGATTGAGAACAAGTATAAAAATGCGGTTATCTTTGAGGATGATGTATCATTTGAACTTGTTGATATATGGAGAAGAGTAATAAATATCAGAAAGATTATTAAGAAAGCTCCGAAAGATTGGGATGTGATTAAAATGAATAGTAGTAATATCACAGTAACAAAAACAGCTTTTACCAATAGAATAACAAATTATACTGATAATGAATTTCTGAACCAATATGTCTTCAGAGATTGTAATAGTTCAACATTAGCATACATTATCAATAGAAAAGGAATAAAAAAGTTGTTCAAAAATTTTTATAAAGATAATGTGTTGTATGTGGATGATGTTATCGATACACTGATATGGAGAGTGTGTAAGACATATCATTATAAATATCCGCTGTTTGTAAGTCTTGAAAAGTTTGAGAAGAACAAAGCAGGAATAAAATCGAATGAGTATATCAAAAAAGATATTTATCACATGAAATAAAAATATATGTAAAACTTATGAATTGTAACAATGTCTACTTCATAAATATGATAAAAGATGTTGATAGATACAAAAATGTTGTTGAACAATTATCAAAATACAATATTCAAGGCACACATATAGAAGGGATTGTCGGAAATAATTCCAATTACGGGACTTTGCAAACTTATGATAATATGAAATATATTATAAAAAAGGAGTTGAAAGATAAAGCAACTGGATGTGCATTGTCGCATTTTAAATGTTTTAATAAAATTTATGATGATATGATAAAATATGAATTTGATCATGCGTTGGTATTTGAGGATGATGTGTCTTTTGAACTTGTTGAAATATGGTCTAAATTTACAAATATACAAAAAATTGTTGAAGATGCTCCATCAGATTGGGATATAATTAAATTGAATTGCAGTAACCGAAGAGCAACAGAAATTGCTTTTAAAAACAGTAATTTTTATACAAATAACGAAGAGTTAAACAAAAAAGTGTATGAAAATTGTAATAGTTCGACTCTATCATATATAATAAATAAGGGAGCTATAGAAAAAATTAAAACACATTTTTATAAAAATGGTGTTTTAATTATAGGTGATGTTGTCGATTTGATATTATGGAAATTGTGCACTACATACAATTATAAATACCCACTGTTTGTTACAAATGATGAGTTGGAAAATAATAAGGCTGGTATCAAATCAAGTAATTTTATAAGAAAGAAAATTTACTTATTATGACAAATTATCATGAATATATTGTAAATACAAAAGTGGTTGTTGTAAATTTTCAAAATCAATCTTATACAATTTGTGACATTTACTGTTTAATTCATTGTAAATGTCTTTTTTAATAGTTTCTCTTTTGTA
>Ga0180438_10006985_pt1 | contig 15000 bp, 5 predicted proteins | sample SS_ome_12_FD_132455 | JGI IMG/M metagenome (GOLD analysis project Ga0180438, IMG submission 132455) | Hypersaline lake sediment archaeal communities from the Salton Sea, California, USA - SS_3_D_2 metaG | ecosystem: Environmental > Aquatic > Non-marine Saline and Alkaline > Hypersaline >...
GGATTGGATGAGGCATACGAATGAAAGTACTAAACAAAGACCATGGTATGCACTAAATTCACCAAAATCCTTTTCAGTACACTACTACGATTCTCAACATTGTACAATGTATGTTGAACTAAAGCATGTTGATGGCGCAACAGGATATTGTATTGAATGGTGTGATGATAAAAACAATCAAAATCCTCAAAATCAAGAGATAATAGAGCTTAATCCTGATTCATTGTATACTATTATTAAACATACTATTGGGAGAGATTCTGAAATACAGGATTTTATGTACTTTGCATTGGCTTTTCAAGGGAAATCATTTAAGGAAAATAAAAACGAAAGTGGATGGACTAAGCCTGTTTGGCCGATAGAAATAGATGATCCCCCAAAAAATTTTGAAAAACATAATATATCGCATTTATTTAATAAAATACCGAATGAATTTTATATGAATCGTAATTACCCTAATCCTTTTAATACTAATACTCAATTTCAATTTGGATTACCTGAGAGTGGATGCGTTTCTGTTAAAATAATAAACGCAATTGGGAAACAGATTGTCACATTATTAGATTCGGTAAAACCAGCAGGTTATCACACAATTAAATGGGATGGACGCGATGCATCTGGTTTTAATGTTTCTTCTGGAATTTATTTTTGGATTCTAGAATATAAAGAAATAAAAAAAGTACAAAAATGTGTATTAATACGGTGAATCTATCAAAAAGTATTACGTGATAATAATATTGTATTATACGAATTTACTAAATTAAATTTATGAAATCTTTTACATAATTCTAAGAGTTTTTATTATGCGTAAATTAAAGTTTCTAATCTATCATTGGATAGGATTTGTTTTTATATCCTGTAATATCGTTTTTAGCAATGAACTTAAAAATGATACTACCTATTTCGATGAACCAGATTACACTCAAGGAAATTCAAATCAAGTTGAGGTTCAATTCCCTGAATGTACTGATTTAAAAGAGGATAGCTTAGTGGTAGATCATTATATTTTTACTGAAGAGGATATCTTCCTGTTCAAAGAGGGTAAGTGTCCAATGGCACTAAGTACGAGTTTTCCACCCACTGAAGCTAAGCCTTTAGAGCATGGTATTAAATATGGCTTTTTTTTTAGAATAGTTAAAATCGATGATTCAGGTTCTAAAAAAATTATTAGCCAATCCCCGCCTGTCTTTTCGATTCAGGATACATCACCTCCTGAAATGACAGCATGTAATTTTGTAGGAATTGTGGATGGTGGATGGTCAAATAAAGAAAATTTTCAAATAGAGTATGAAGTAAAAGATCCCGCAGGAATCCAATATGTTTATCTTTTCCAGCTAGTGCAAGGTGATGATTGGTCTCAAGAGCAGAAAAAAGAATATGATAAAGATACAAGTGGTCATCCAAAATTTACTGAAGTTGATGATAATTTTGATATTTTTAATATTTCTGAAGACAATCATTACGAATTTTTTATCGGTGCAAGAGATGCTGCCCATGCACCAGAATCCTGTGCAAAAAAATGGATATTGGACGGGAACGAAAAAAAGCCTGGAAAATCAGATTATCCACACTTGAGAATAAATATCGATACAGTTAAACCAGAAGCTGAAATAAAAAACATAAATAAGTTCCAAAATAAACTAAAATTTGATATCCCCTATTTTGTTGATGATCCAATAAATTCACCTCATAAAATCGAAAGCGGTATCGATTCGGTGTCTTTATATTATTTTTATGATAAAATTGATAATGATTCCGTTTTTGTATTTAGACACGGTTTTGATGAATTAAAAGAGAGTAAGGATTCTGTTTTTAAAAATGTTACTGTAGATAATCAGGGAAATTACTGGTTTTATATTAAGGTTGTGGATCATGCTGGTAATATTACCATTAGTGAAAAAAAATTGGTTGTCGTTGACACCACACAACCAAATATTTCTTTGTTTCAATTAAAAGATACATTAACAACCGCAACCGAAGAATATACTTTTGCTGAGAATGGCAGGACAAAATTTGATTCAATTTGGGCAAAGATAGAAGTTGCAGATGCCTTAGCTGGTTTGAAAATGATTAAATTTGAAGGAGATCTTGTTCTTGATTCAATTGTCTTTGAAAAAGATATTAAACAATTAGAAGATTCATTATTGCTTAAGTTGTCAGACGGTGATGGAAAAAAAAATATTAACTGTATTGTTACTGATAATGCTGATAATTCAATGATAAAAAGTGATACGATTTTCTTAGACACAAAAAAGCCTCAAATTACTAATTTCGAGCTTTGTGATTTAGACGGCTCTAGTTGTACCGAAACTGACCAAAGAAAAGTTAAGGTAATATTGTCTGTCAATGATTTTGAAAATACGAATTTAAAAAGGATTTTATATGATTCTAGTCTAATAAAAATCAATCAAAGGGATGTTTCCTGGTTAAAATATTTATCCAATGATACAACGTTTAACTTTGATTATTATTTTGCACCGTGTTCTTTATATCTTCATGCTTTGATTCGAGATTTTGCCGGGAATATTAGTAATCCTGTAACAACCAGTATTTATTATCTACCTCCATTATTGATCGAAAATTTTGAGTTAGAAGATAAAGATAAACCAATATATAACAATCAGGAGATTAGTTTAACCAATGACTTAGTTATAAACACGAAAATTATAAAAATTTCTCGAAACCCAGGAGAAAATGCATATTTTGAATTTTGCAAAGATAGCACAAAAATCGAAACGTTGAAAGAAATTCCTTATAATATTAATCAGAGAATATCTGAGACAATGTGGCGAGTATCATTAAATCTCAGAGATTTAGGATATAATTCAACCAATGATTTGAAATATGTTTGTATGCGATTAGTCGCTCCGACAATAAATGGAAAAAGCGATTGGATATGTAACAAAATTTTTCTAGATACCATTCCGCCAGATTGGAGCAAAGCGAAATTTATTTTAGGTGACATAACGCAAGTTGATAAATACCCAGATGAATTTAAAGCTGAAGTGGGCTGGACTAATGAGAAGCGAATGTATGCTAAAATAGAAAAAACACCATACGATACTTCTGGTTGTGATCGGTTATGGTTTTATGGTGATGTTGTTGAGGTGAAAGACATTGAATGGTCTGATTCAGTTTTGCTTGATTTAAAGGACAGTTATAAACTGAAAAATCAAGTTTTTGTAAATGCAAGCGATATTGTTGGCAATTGGGGAAATGACTCGATTCCAAGTAGTATTGATACGGCTTGTATTTCATGGGATTCGGAAATACCTTTATTAAATTTTAAATTACAGAATAATGAAGAGTTAGCTCTAATAAATGGGATGACAAATATTAAATTATCAATAGATGATAATCAGTGCCTCTCAAAGTTGTTCTTAAAGGAAGATAGCCAAAAGGAGATTAAAAAAGAGTTTGAAGAACCCAAGCCAAAGACGGCAGAAATTGTAAAACAAATGCCGATTTCTTCACCTGGATTTCATGAGATTTCAGGCGTTGCTGTCGATTGCGCCGGTAATCCGAGTGTCGAAGATAAACAGAATGTTGAAGTGATAGGTTTAAAAGAGGATTTATTTTGTAATGCACCCAATCCTTTTAATCCTGGGATAGCGAAAGAAACAAAGATTATCGTTGTTACGCCTGGTAATGAAAATATCGATATAAAAATATATGATGTGTTTGGCAATTTAGTAATTTCTTTTTTTGAGCAAGGAGATACTCGTCAATATTATGAGTTTCCTTGGGATGGCAGAAATGGTAAAGGAGAACCGGTGGCTGAGGGGATTTATATTGGCATTGCACGAATCGGAAATTTTCCTATCCGAGATACTAAAATTGGTATTGTACGAAGATAATAAAAAAAGGCTATTTGAAATGAAAATAAGAGTATTATTATTGTCCATTTGGCTGGTTTTTTTAAGCGTATTCTCTATTTATGCGCAAGAAGATGGTGGAATTCCAGGTGAATTTTTAAGGTGGGGAATTGGTAGCAGGGCTATAGGTATGGGACGGGCTTATACTGCGGTTGTTAATGATGCCACTTCTTGTTACTGGAATCCCGCCGGATTAGCTGATGATGTTTCAATCCATTTATCAGATTCGATCACGAAAAAGAACTTTTGGCAAAGGGTGAGAGCTTCTATTTCTTATTTGAATCTATTGGGTGGAACGAATTTTCAATTCATCTCTTTAGCTTATGGTTTTGGTAAACGCTCTTCCTTTGGCTTATCCTATTTATGTCTTTCATCAGGTCCGGTGCAAGGTTGGCAAATGCAAAATGATTTTCCTGTAGAAACAAATACCTTTGAATCTAGAAAATCAGCTTATTTTTTATCGTGGGCGGGAAGAATATCATATTTGAGTACCTTAGATGTTGGTATAACATTCAAATACATTAATAAATATTTTTCCGGATACGATCATGAAGATTGTATTGGTTTTGATTGTGGTATTCGCTGGCGTCCTTCGTTTTCTCCGTTTAACTTTGGGGCAACTCTTCAAAATTTTAATGTCTTATTTTTCCCAATGAAATTCGGTTCGGACCAAATTCCTATCTCAACGAGGGGTGGAATCAGTTATTCAGCTTTTACTAAAAAGAATTTTAAAATGCTTTTAGCCTTAGACTACGAATTCATTAATAAACGAAAGCCTTCCTTTTCGCATTTTAGATTTGGAAGTGAATTGAAATTTCTTAATCCTGTTTCGTTTTTAATTCGATTTGGTATTAATCAGAACGAAATTAGTGGAGGTATCGGCTTTCAGTTAAATGGAATATCGCAATTTTCCAATATTTATAAAACAGGAGTCGTTGGAATTGATATCGCTACTGGTCGCCACCATGAAAATGAATTGGATAACGAATTAAAATATTCTGGTTATTTGAATGGCAGCATTCGAGATCCGCAGCATTGGTATGAAAGTGCAATCAAAAAGGATAACTGGGGCAGTGATAAGGCAAAATGGTTGCTCCTTAGAATATTGGATGAATATCCTGATTCTAAATTTGCTGCTAAATCTTACGCAAGATTGGCGGATTTTGAATTTGAGAATCGAAAATTTGGTAAAGCTTTGAAATATTTTAAAAAAGCTTTCAAGATCGCCTATGGTACAAAAATCGATATTTTTAATAAGGAGTCTGAAGAAATTTTTCGGAGAATTACTGAGGCCGAAACGATTTATAATCGAACAACGGAATCATACAATGCGACTCAAAAGCGGTTTGAAGAGATTCAAGATAGTTTGTCAACTGAACGAAACTATCTGTCTAAAAAAAGCTTATCGGCTGAGACTTCGAAAATTGAAAAGGGTGAAAATAAAGTTGATACACTCAATCAAATTCAAAAGCTAGAATTGGAATTAGATTCACTGAATATTGAACTGGTTATGTACAATACTAAAAAAGCAACGCTAGAAAAGATCATCAAAGAGTATAAAGAAAAATATGAAGGGGTTTTAAGATATAAAAATGATGAAATAAGCTGCGATTTAAAATATTTATTATGTTTACTCGATAATTTAGTAAATCTAAAAAAACACAAGGACAGTGAATTAAATGAAGTTAAAAGTATACTCGAATCCTTGTTGAAGTTCATAGAAAATCATGATTCACCCAGTCAATTTATTGATAATAAATATAAAGTTTGTTATAATTTAATTAAATTTTATCATAACAAAGCTTTAAATATTCTAAATGAAAACAAACAAAATGAAATCCAATTGAATTTTAAAAATTTAAATGATAATAAAGATTCATTTGTTTACAAAGCTATTTGTGATTATTTATGTGGGCGTAAGTATCTAAAAAATTCAAATGATGCTATTAATGCAAAAATTGCTTTGGAAAAATTTAATATGGCAATGAATAATTGTAAAAAAAGGGCTGAAAATCAGCAATTTTATAATATAATATTTAGTATTCTTAATCCCTGTGATGAGAGCATATTGGATGATATTCAATTTATGATTGCTGAATGTTATAAAAAAACTGCTGATAGTGACAGTGAAATTAAGAGTGCAATTAGAGAATATGCTAAAGTGATTTTATTATATCCCGATTTGGGAAAACGGGATTCAGCTAGGATTCAAATGAATAAAATTATATCCAAGAATCCTTCGCTTTTTGAATCAACTGATACAACTAATTGTAAAATTATTACTGATTTTAAAACAGAAACAATAGTAAGCAACCTAAAAATTCCATACAGGATTAGGAAGCATGATAATAAATTATATGTATCTTGCTGGGATGAAAAACTGATTAAAATTTATACAACTGATGGCAAAAATATAGAAAACATACCCCATAAAAAAGACAGAATGACAATCTTTGCTGGATCCGTAATTCAGAATGATAGTATTTATGTCGCTTGTCCCAGAAATCATGAAATAAAAGTATATGAGACAAAACATAAAAATATGCCCCTATTGATTGGTTCTGATAATGGTAAATTGGATTTGGAATGTCCAGTAGATGTAGCATGTGATGATTCTACTCTTTTTATTCTAAATTTTGAAGGATATTTTGTCAGGGAATATTCAATCTCTCTTTCACAATTTCGTAATTGTTTAATAAATTATTCATTAAAATACCCCATTACAATGAAAATTGATGCAATTACATCCGAGGTATATGTTGCAGATTGGGGAAATCAGCGCGTAATAAAATTGAGAAAAGAACCCGCCAATAATAATTGGTACGCCGATGAGTTTGCCAGATATAGCCAAAATGGAAAGTTTTGGTCACCAATTGACATCGATATAGAATATATTAATGACAAAAAGAAATTTATTTATATTCTTTATGATTATGAGCCCAAAGATGATGATGATCATACCGGGAATAAAATCTTAAAATATTCTCAAGATGGAAATATTGAAAATATCATCCAAAACAAACATTTCCTTAATTCATTTATAGTTGAATCTTCAGAAAACAATTCAATCATATATGCAAGTAAACAAGATTCAGGGAAAAATGGTCAAATAATAAAATTCTATATTCCCTCTAAATAGGGAATATAATTTAGAGTTTAATTAATAGAGGTTGATGAAAATGGTTATATCCAGATTTATTAATGTAAAAAGATGGAAATTATTTATGTTTCTAATCTTTTTTATTCTGATATATAACATATTTGCTCAGAAAAATAGTCATGGAGAAAGATATTTAAAACAAGCTCAATCTGAAGTAGGTAAAGGACATTATTCAACAGCGAATAGTTTATATCATAACGCTATTGATGAATTAAAAAGAGAAAAAAATAATACCCTCCTTTTAAAAGCGTATATCGGTAGAGCGCAACTTTATCTTAATGAAAAATGGGAAGATAAAGATTATCATAAGGCACTTGAAAACTCTCAAAATGCTTTAAAAATTAATAAAGAAGATTTAGATGCACTAAAAATTAATGGTATTTGTTTATTCTTACTAAAAGAATATCAACAAGCAGAAATTGTATTAAAAAAGGTAGTTCCTAAACTAGCTCCAAAGGATTCAACCAACTTGTATTTAGCCAGGATTTATGAATCTGAAAATAAATTTTGTGAAGCAATAAAGCTTCTTTCAAACTTTGCTGAAAAGGAAATAACTGATGAATTATTAAAAATTAAAGAAAAACTATTTGAAAAAGAGATTGAACCAAATATTGTTATATTTAAGGAGCATGTTGAGACAAAAGATTATTTTAAGGCTGGTCGTTTGCTAGAACAAATCATTGAGACAGTAAAGGACTGTGGCTTAATAGTTGAAAAGGAAAAAGGGTTTAATAATATTCGAGAATATATTAAGCTAAAATTAGATAAAGATCCTAAAAATAATGATCTCAGAAAATTTTTAACTATTTTAACACCTGATATCAAAAAAGAAATAACTCATTTATATTTTGATGCTAAATATTATTACGATAACGGAGACTTGTTAAAAACAATTCGTTTATTAACTCCATTAAAAGACGAGGAATATGAAGGTGTTACAGAACTTCGAAGAAAAGCCCAAACAGAATTTGATCGAATCAGCGGTAATTACGAAATACAACGAATGAGAAGAAAAGATAAATTGGATAGTCTATTACATCAAGCGCCTGAAAATATTGATTATTTAGAACAATTATTACAAATTGCGGAGGAAGAAGGAAAATCAATTGAAGAGCGAAATGGTATTAAAAGATTTTTTAGTGGATTAAAAGCTTATAAACGAGAGGAGTGGGAACACGCAATTGATAATTTTCAAAATATACCAGAAGGACATCAATATAAAGGAGAGGTTAAATCTATACTAGAAACAGTATATATTAATATTATAGCATTACTTAGCGATTCCCTTGAAAAGGAGCTTGGGAATTTTTTTTTAAAAACAAAACTGGAAAATCTCTTGATTCAGGTGAAAGAAGATCCGAAGGTCATGGATTATTATTTTGATGCAATTAAAGCTTACAAAATGAAGGATTTTTCTGAATGTCATGACTTATTGACAAACGCAGAATCAAAGGCTTCTAAATATTTCTTACCTCAAAATAGATTTTCTAAGTATCTTTCATTAGATTTGAAGCAAGCTGAAAATAAAGTAACAAAAGATACAACTTCTAATAATCTAATAAAATATATATGGATATTAGCTTTATCTGATTCAAATGAGCAAGCAATTAAACTCCTTAAAAAACTTGCTGAAAGAGATTCTTCTTTATTAGCTTTGGATGAAAATAAATTTAAATTTGGACCAACTGCTAAACTTGAACATTATATAAAATATGCAAAGTTATATCTTAAGGCTGGCGCTTTACCAGAATATTTGAGTCATCAGCTTGAAAAAAACGAAGATGAAGATCTTAGAAAAGAAGTAAATCTATTATTAGGGATAAATACAGCTAGAATATTTCAAAAAGCTTCGGGAGAAGAACGAGAGAAATTTAAAATAAAGGGTAGAGACTATTTCAAGGAATTTCTTGCACTAAATTATTTTAAACCGTACAGACCAATTAAAAATGATGATTATGTACTATCAGGTAAAAAAGATGCCAGTGCTTTTTTTCTTATTGGTGAAGCATATAAAGATTTTTTACCCGAAAAGAAAAATATTGTGGATTCACTCTATTACTGGGCGATGAATTCATGTGAAGAGGCAATTAAGTTAAAAAATTATGTATTTCCCCAACCTGTTTTTTTAATGAAGGAGTTAAGAGATCAACATTACCTTCTCCCTCATTCAATAGCACTAAGGCATCTTGAAATATTTATAATCACTGTTTTTATTATCATCATCCTACTTTATATTCGATTAAGGAAAGAACATAAGATTCGAGAAAAATATGAATATTGTTGGGATTATTTTGACACTTATTTAGAAAAAAACATTTATAATAATAATACTTTGACTAATATTAATGATATAAAAGCTGAATTAGAAAATGTTCTCAGATTGGAATATAAAAGGGATACAATAACTTTATCTGACTTAGAAACCCTGCTTAAAGGATTGGGAAATATTGTTATTGCTAATCCACCTTTGCCTGGTTCTAAGACTAAAATAAATATTAAGATATTTAAGCATCAAATAGTAAAAGCATTTTCCCCAATATTAGCGATTAAAAATATATCACTTAAATTGAATCCAATTAGAAAGCGGAAAAATTTACTACATATTTCTTTAGAACCGATGGTTGATAAAATTTTTGGAAATTTTGATAAGATTCATGCAAATGAGAAATTTAAATATTTTAAATATATAGTATCCATACATGGTGGTGATGTTATATTACGGCGTTGTTCATATTTATGTTATATTTTTAAAAGAAAAATAAATATCATCTCATCTAAAATTATGTTTTTAATCCTTGATAACAAGCAAGGGGCTAAATATGAAATTTATAATGAAAAAAAAGATAATGAATCTATAGATGGTGGACATGATTGTTCAAGTTTTTATTTTTCAAAACATGATACAAATCAAAGCATCGATAATAAAGAACCAATTACTTATCGAAGTTTTATACAAAATATTATAAGATATTTTAAAAGAGTTGATATCGTCAGATTTGTTGTACCTTTACCTAAAGAAAAAAAAATTAAGATTTGATATTTTTAAATCTTCCTAAAATTGGAGGTATCCTTAATGATGAATATAAACGAAAAGCTAACAATCATTGAAGAAGCAAAGAAAGCAGAGAATATACTAGCTTTTGAGAAAGCTATTGAACTTTATGAACAAGCAAAGGATTCATATAAATATGAGAAGCCGGTATTGGCTATACATTGCATTACAAAGATCGCGATGAATCGAATAAAACAAACCAGCATTATAGCACCTGATGAATGGGGCCATGATTCTATTGGAACGATTATTTATTTAATGGAAAGAGAGCTTGAAGAAATCGAAAAAATCGTAATCGAAAATAATAAATATGGAAATAAAAATGTAAATAATGATGATTTGAATGAAAATACCAAATTGGCTATAGTAAATTGTCGAATCGCTGCTTATAAAGAAATGGAAAAGTTTTTAAATGCTAATGGTTATGATAAAGAATCTGTTGAAATATATAAAAAATATATGGTTTATTATTTGAAACGTCTCAAATTATTGAGAAGAAATTATAGATTTGTAGGCAAAATCAAATCATACATTCAGGAAGTTGTCCTTCATCTTTTAGATTGGATTTTTGATTATGGATTAAATTTTAATAGAATTATTTATGTTTCAATTGGGGTAGTTTTATTTTCAGCTATTTTCCTTTTTTATTTCCCCGGTGGCCTCGAACCGGCTCAACAGCCTGAAAAAAATCTGTATTTTAAACATTATCTTTATTTTAGTATAATAACTTTTACTTCGTTAGGAACAGAAGAATATTATCCTCGTGGGGCGGCTGCGAAGCTTATACAATGTTTTGAATCTATTGCCGGTTATATTATTCTAGGGATTTTTATTGCTAACATCTCTTTAAGAATTAGATAATACATATTATAAAGAGTATATGAGAATTTTTATTCTTTTAAAAATCAATGACATAATTTAAAAGGAGTACTACAAGTGAAAAAAATATGCTTTACATTCGCATTTTTCATCATTCCTTTTTTTGTTTTGGGGAATAGTGAAAATGGAAATATTATCATTAAGAAATCCACTCCAATTATGAATATGAAAATATATCAAAATGTCCCTGAATATCAACGAAATAGGAATTTTACTTTGGATAATTTTGTTGCTGTTAATGTTGAATTCAAAAAAATTAATCAAATATCCAATCCTAAGATCTTACAAGCTGTTGGTAATCATTGGTCTCCTGAATTTATACTAAAAGATGATTTTGAAGAAGACTTTCCAGGGAATAAATGGAATGTATTTAATGGATACGATGGTATATTTGGTGAATATTATTGGGATATAGTTTCCAGAAAATCACTCAGTGGTTTAAACAGTGTCTGGTGTGCTGCTGGAGGAGCAGATGGTCATCCGGATTCAACAAAATATCCCGACAACTGCAACTCCTGGCTGGTTGCCGGTCCCTTTGATCTACGCGATGTCAACTGGGCAGTGGTTAAATTTTCTCTCTGGTTGGAGAGTGAGCCGGAGCATGATTATCTGTTTTGGATGGCTTCGGTGGATAATATAAATTTTTATGGTCAGGGAATCAGTGGGAATACGGATGAGTGGCAGCGGTTCACCTTTAATCTCACGGATGTTGACCAACTGGGGAATGTAACCGGGCAACCTCAAGTTTGGATCGCCTTCATGTTTTATAGTAATGAAACGAATGTGGCCGAGGGTGCTTATTTAGATGATATAACCATTGAGGTTGCTCAACTGGATACATTTAAAATAGTGAAGTCTTTTCCGGCACCTTCCGTGTCAGGAACTGGTTTAACTGGGGATGGCCAAAATCTCTGGGTTGCTGATGAAGGTACCAAAAACATTTTCAAATTGGATGCGGACGGGAATCGTCTAGATACGATTCCTGCTCCTGGTAATTCACCGACGGGTTTAGCCTGGGATACGAAATATTTATGGAATGCCGACAGCCACTCATCTAAGATTTATAAGATAGATATTTTAGGTAATAATCTGGATTCGATTGATTCTCCTGGCTCAAATCCTTATGGCATTGTCTGGGATGGCTCAGTTTTATGGCATTCAGACTGTAATTCACAAGAAATTGTTGGATTAGAATTACCAAATTATAATCGCTATTCATCGTTTAGCGTGCCTGATGTTTCAGAAATAACGCCGACTGGCATTGCGATTGATAATTCGAAGTTTTGGCTGGCTGATCATGAAAATTCAATTATTTATAAAATGGATTTTTATGGAAATGTCTATAATTATTATCTGGCGCCGGCATTAGAGCCGAATGATTTAATTTTCGATGATCCATTTTTGTGGTGCTTGGCACAGAATACAATTTACAAACTTTCTCCTCAAGTTCCACCATTACTTGATGTTAAAATAACAAGAATAGATACTGTCGAGTTCCCCGACCTGGTCGTAGGGGCAATTATAAAGAATGAACAAAATAAGCCGCTACTTGATGCGAATAAAGATAATTTTAACATAAAGGAAGATTTTGTTAAACAAGATATTAAACAATTAGAAATGCCTATCGGTGGGGAAAGTGTAAATTTCGCGATGGTATTGGATTTTAGCGGGAGTATGTCTAATGCCGAAATCATTAGCTTAAAAACAGCAGCCCGTTTTGTTATTAGAAATTTAATGCGTTCACAAGATCGAGGGGCAATTGTTAGATTTGCTTGTACGCTAGATGATACCAATAATATTTTTCTTACTTCGAATAAAGACTCTTTAGAACAAGTGCTCGATAAAGATAAAGATCGAACAGGAGGTACGGCACTATATAATGCAATATTTAAAGCATTGCGTTTATTATGTAAAGAAAAAGAAAAAAATGCTATAATTTTGATTGGGGATGGTGAAGATTCAAGTAGTGATAGCGTGCTTCAAAGTGTCATTGATAAAGCAAGGGCTGAAAAAATTCCTATTTTTGCATTGGCACTCGGTGACCCGGTTGAAACAGATACTCTAAAGGCGCTTTCTTGTTGGACGGGTGCAAGTTATTATCGTGCCCTTACTTTTGAAAATCTGACATCGATTTATGAAACGATAGCATACGTATTGCCATTTCAGTATTTAATTTCATATACCACCCATAATAGCCTCGCTGACGGTAGTTTTCGGGAAGTCAGCTTAAAATTGGATTATAACACTCTTTATGACTTTGATCGGATGAAATATAAAGCTCCCGGTGCGGAACTAATCAAATTGTGGATTTCAGACGCCTTAACGGCACAATATGCCGGATCAATCGAGGTACCGATTAATTTAGAAAGATTATCTGAAAACGACATTTATGGTGTTAAACTAACAATTTGTTATGCACCTTCTGTATTAGAAGCAATAGGTTTAAACTCTTCGGGTACAATAATCGAAGAATGGTCGAATTCGTTCAAGAAAATAAAGGATGGACAAATTAGAATCGCTTTAGCCGGTAATTTACCGATCCCGAAGGATGGGAAATTAGTTAAAATTAAATTTAAGGTATTAGGTAAGCCTGGTCAAGCTTCAGCCATCAATTTTATTGATGCACGGTTAAATGAAGGTTTCCCGGTGGCATTAACAGAAAATGGTTACTTTATCGTAAGTGATAAATGTTGTATCTCTGGTAGTTTTAAATATTGTATCAACGAGGAACCGGTAGATAGCGTGTTGGTGACATTAATCGGAAATTCAAACGATTCTACATATTCGGATAGTAGTGGCTATTATTGTTTTTGTGATTTGTCGGTCGAAGGTTTCGAATTAAAACCAACACTAAACGGAAAAATCAATGGGGCGATCAGCCCATTGGATGCTTCATACGTTTTACAATTTATTGAAGGTAATTTTCCCTTAACTCCCTGCCAAATGCTTGCTGCTGATGTGAATAAAGATAGTTCGGTTACAATACAAGATGCAGAATATATTTTAAATTATTGCGTTTCCGATGAAAATAAATTTCCAACAAAAAATGATTGGACTTTTATACCAACTGATTTCAAAATTACTGAAGAGAATTGGTATAAAGTGCCAGAAGATCGAAAATATGCTTCATTTGAAAATGGGCTAGAGAATCAGGACTTTCAAGCTGTCTTATTTGGTGATGTGACAGTAAACTGGCATCAAGATCAATCAAGTTTGAGTAAAAATAATTTTTCACCGGTTTCTCTTTTAATGATTGGTGATCCTGTTTTAATTTCTCCCGAAAAATTACGTTTGAATATTGGTATTGATGCGATTCCCGATCTTCGTTCATTTGGTTTAGGTTTAAAATACGTTTCAGATATTGTGGAAGATATAAAAGTTATCCCCACAGAGATGATTCAGAACCATGTACTGGTTTACCATTCTCAGAATTCCCACCTCAAAATCGCCGCCGCCGGTTCGCAGCCAATCGAAGGCACCGGATCACTGCTGCAGTTGGAAGTCGAACTGGCAGAGAACGCGCAGCAGGAAATGAGCAACGCGCTGACGATTACTGAATTCTCATTAAATGAGTGGCGGAGTGATGGTTTGAATCAGCCGGTGAATTTTAAAGCGATTACGGCGCTGCCGACGGAATTTGGGCTGGCGCAAAATTTTCCCAATCCTTTTAATAATGAGACGGTGATTAAATATCAAGTGCCGCATAAAAGTCACGTGAAAATTGCGGTTTATAATCTGCTGGGGCGGCTGGTGGGAGTGCTGGTGGAGCAGGAGCAGGCGGCGGGATTTTATCAGATTAAGTGGAATGGATTGGATGCCAGTGGGCGGGCGCTTTCGTCCGGGGTGTATTTGTGTCGGATGGAGGCGCAGAATTATCGGATGGTGCGGAAGCTGGCGTTGTTACGATAGAGAAGATTTTAACCACGAATTACACGAATTTTCACTAATTGAATTTTATTGAGATTGGGAAGTGTTTAATTCGTGTCATTCGTGAAATTAGTGGTTTTTAAACGGAACTTATCAAAAAAATGAAA
>Ga0180438_10006987_pt1 | contig 14995 bp, 29 predicted proteins | sample SS_ome_12_FD_132455 | JGI IMG/M metagenome (GOLD analysis project Ga0180438, IMG submission 132455) | Hypersaline lake sediment archaeal communities from the Salton Sea, California, USA - SS_3_D_2 metaG | ecosystem: Environmental > Aquatic > Non-marine Saline and Alkaline > Hypersaline >...
AAATGTATCGAGACGAGTATCCTCAGTATAAGTGGATGAAAAAGGATGACTACGAGGAATATTATCTCGGTGAAATTAACGAGCAGTTAAGCGTAGCGGGTTACACGGCTGTAAACGAGTTAACCTTAAAGAAACTGGAAAACAAGGCGATAGCCTATGATAAGCTGAGGAAACAGAATACGCAGAGAAAGATAGCGGAGAACATACAGCCTAAACAGGGTGAACCGAAACAGATAATCCCCGTCGAGGAAGCTAAATCAGATAATCATCTTGATTTACTGTTAACGGATTTAATTCGTAAAATCTTGATATGTATGGGTGAACCAGGACACGGAAAAACGGTTACAGTGAAAGACCTTGTTTATCATGCTAAACAGCATGGATGGATAGTAAAGATATTTGACATTTCTCTAGCTTGGCGCTATAATGCCCCGGTTGAGCATTATCAGAAAGTGGTTAACCCAGAGCTTTACCGCAACATGGATGATTGCATATATGATATAGCGATGCTGTCACCTAACGAAAGACGGGAATTGATAGCCTCTATAATTAAACAGGATTGGATTATACGTTACCTCGGAATAGATGCTGACCCAGACTACCTTAGCTATGAGCCTCAAACCCTCTATATTTTCGAGGAAGGAAATTCGTATTTTGACTCGTACAGCCTTAACCGGAAAGATGCGGCGGGAGCCATATTAACGGACTTCATATCGGCCCGAAGAAACTATAAGCAGAGTGCTGTTATTGTTGCGACTGCTGTATCTGGTGAGGTAGCGACAAAGTTTCGTAGACGGTGTAATTTTCTTAGCGGTAAGATTATGGGTGAGGAGGAGCGGCGTTATCTTAAGAACGGTACGAGCCGGGGGTTTATGGAGAAGGCTTCTATCCTGGGGCTCCGAGAGTTTATCTATTATGGTAGTCGAGAGATTAAACAGCCATTCAGCTTCACTTATCGGGATTATCCGACTCCTGAGATAACAGAGGTAAAACTAGATGAACCGACGGTTATCGTAGAGGAGGAGGATAACGTTGTTGTTGATGAGCCTAAGAAGGGCATTCCGCTTATATGGTGGATCTTATTTCTCTTGGTTTCTGGGACGCTTTTCTTGGTTATTCAGGGGATGCATAATGTTTCTAGCGGCGTATCCCTGTAGCGATAACCTTAAATACGTCTTGAAGGATAATAAAGGTGAAGGAAAATGAATAGAAAAAACCTATGGAATGTTCTAAGCACTCTACAGATGGTTCGCGGTCCATTAAAGATTCCGCGTCGTCGTAGCGTTAAGAATCTATGTACGGTCTGCGGTGGACCTATCCCAAAGGGTAGGCATTATACGTGTTCGGTTGGCTGTAAGATTGACAGTTGTGGATAAAAGGTGATATATAAATGAATGGAAACGAATTTGAAAACATCTTGAAAGAGATGCAAGAAGAAGTTAAAAGACAAGATGTTGAAATGAAGCGTCGAGGAATGACGCATAGAATCACGTTTTGGCATCATAAGCCTAGTGGAGATGATGAACAAGGAGATATATATTTAGGCGGTGATCCTAGCAATATGCTAAATCAAGTAAAGGGGTGGCCCTTAAAAGACATCCGCGCTGCGAAGCGGGGTGCCAAACATCGTTCAACCAAACAAATATTAGATATAGCAATTAAATCCAAAGGAGATTATCAAATCATAACATTATGATTGTTGACATTGAAAGGTGATATATAAATGGAAAAAGCAGAAAAATGGGACCAACTCTGTGAAAGTATGGGATGGCTCGCTAATCCACCAGTTGAATCCGTGTTGTTAGACATCTATGCTTCCAAACAAGGCAACCGTGAAAAGTATCTTAAAATAAAGAAACTTAAAGAGAAAATAGAACACTTCTTTAAGAAAGACGCAAACCCAAACCTCATCATGGATTACTCAGAGGCATATGCCACACTAGGGGTTATCAAAGGAATCCTATTTGAGGATTGATGTGTAAATGAAAAAACGTTATTGTCCGTTTTGTCCACGCCCATACACCAAACTTTGTGATGGATGTGTATTGGCTGAGATAGCGGATCTCTTAAAAATCTTAGTTGAGGTTAAAGTATCATGAAAGATAAAATTAGGACCGGCAACTTGATGATAACAAGAGTCGATCCAAACATTGAAAAAATACTTAAAAAAATCCAAGAACTAGAGGAATTAAAAACAGAAAACCTTAATCCTATTTTTACGGGAGACTCTCTGATAGTTGGTGCAGAACAATGAACTCTAAACAAAGATGGCGAAAGAGGCATAGAAAATATGTGTTCCATAACGGGAGAGGACCACCGATATGGTCTAAGATGCTTGAATTTATGAAGACGGATGTGGGTAAAGAGTCTCTTCAAAAATTTCGTGAAGTTCAGAACGAGATAATGGATGCAATACAGATAGCACCCAATGGAGATAAGATTACTTTCGGTGAACTTGGTGCTAGAGACTTCAAGAATCATTGGTTCAAGAAACCTATCTTAGTTGATACTAAACAATCACAAAAGTTATATATAAGATAGGGTTCTTTTATATTTGCGCAAGCCCTTAAACCAACAGAGGGTAAAAATGATGTTGGTCGCCTCAAAGTGACGACAATGAGGAACGTTGTTAAATGGGGGGACGCCCCTTCTTTATCTTTGTTGTGTTAGAACAAACATAAAACTTAAATAAGTTATAATCGTTATCTTCGTTATGGTTCGCGCTTGGTGTGTACCCGTCAACATCCTTGATAGACAACGGTTACTAGGTCAACACGTCGAGGCTCATGTTATGTTTAACGCCATTATGCGTGGCGGTGGAGGCTTCTATAATCATCCTCAGACTAAGCGGTTCTACGATGATCCTGGGCAACTTGTTACGCTTCATAACCTATGTATGGATGAGATGCTTCGGAGGGGTTATAAACATAAGTCTCCTATTGATTATCCCTGTTCTCCGTATGTTTACACTCAAGAAGAGTATATACGAGATTTAGCTGACCTTAAGAACCGGAATGGTTTGCTTGAGAATGATATATTAGAGTAGTCATAATGCTTAAATATTGGTTAAACCACTTTATTCTTGTCTAGCGTAAAACTGCCAGTGACATCCCGTAGCGTCGGTGGGGCGCTTCAGACCACAGAGCACGACAGAAGCCGACGGCTCTCACGTTAATGGTAGGAAGTGTGGGTTGCTAGACACCTTATCTTTATTGTACTTGAAGAGTCACAACGTTTTTATATAACATAACGTAATTAACTTTGGATAACATGAAAAGCAAAACAATGAACCTAATCCTACTAACGCTTTGCATATTAAGCATGGTAATCCCCGCAGTACAAGCAGCGCCGTTTGATTGGTGGTATAAACAGTCAGCCTACACGGGGCTAACAAATGAACACCCTGAACTAGCGGCCCTCGACGCATCATCCTGGGACATCCAGGTTGTCAGTGGGTTGTTATATGGTGGACGTGGACGATGGTATAAGTATGTTGAGATATCTTACGGTTGTGAAGACTATAACCTCTATTGGAGAGGAAAGGTTTTCGCGTTCCATTATGGGTTGATAGAGACAGAGGAGTTTGATTACACAATAACGCCCCCACCAGAACCTGAGCCGGAGGTAGCTAAACTAAAGATAAAGCTTGTACGGTATGGCCCTATGTGGTATTGGGATGGCGGACAATGGGTGTATAATGAACCCGTGTGCTTTGTCTCTGATATGTCAGGAACGGTGCTTATAGAGGGATTGGGTTTCAGCAGAACCACGAAGACGGTTAAGGGTTGGTGTCTAGCAGTTTATCTGCCCTTAGACGCGTATAAGGATACCGTAACATTTAGGATAGTATCCTAACCTTTTTTCTTTATATATCTTAGTTCGAGATTAACAGTCACAACACTAATATAGTTGAGTGACTAAGGTTTATCTATGAGTGAGCGTCATAGAACGCCGACAGACTGGGAGATACGTGAACGCATCTCAGATATAAGAAACGAGCAACGTAAGTTCGGGTTCATGGCTCAGTATCTTTGGCTGGGCCGTGTGTCTGAGGTGTTCGGAAAATATATGCCCAAACGCGATAGTTTTCGACTGACAGAGTTTGACGGAGAGGAAGCGGTTATATTCTATGTGAAGACGGCGAAAAGGGATGGGATGCTTCGACCCGTCGCCTTACCCTTGGATAAAAAGTATGAGCCGTGGGCTGAACCAGTATACGCGTATATGGATGAATGTAAACAGGAATACCCGTTTGCCCTCAGCGATAATCCAGCTACTAGTAAGAAGTACGCTATGAATGCGGCGAGAAAGGCTTTAAAGGGACTATGGTATCCTTACGCAGATTATACGCGGGGAATCCCTGAGCCATATACACAGGACATGGTTCTAGATAAACGCTATGACAAAAAAGGATATGATGAATACCTTGTAGAGCTTCCAGATGGACGCCGAGGGTGGGCTAAGAACACTGAGACGGTGATAATGAATGTCCCCGTGGATTTTCGGTGGAAGCGTGCAACGAGTCATCTATTCAGGAAACATAGAAATGCGTTACTTAGGGATACTTATCGGTTTGATGGAACAGATAGATCCATTATTGGAGGATGGACTGAGAAAAGCCAAGAACCCAATGTGGCTGATGCTCAGAAGTTTTATACGTTCCAGGATTTAAGTGAGTTAAGTCCGTCTGTTATGAGGGTGCTTAAGAGACAGGCTAACAGATACTTCTATAAGCTGTTGATACCCTACAACAAATTAGTCTAGACTTCTCTCTAGTAAATCTATTGCAGCCCACATATTTAGTAACTTATATATTTTCATTTGTTCCTCATATGGTAAGGGCGTTGGATCAAAGAGCCATTTAAACGTCTTCGCCGGTGGACAAGTACAATAACCCCCATCCCACACTTGATATTGAATAACGTCATCCCACCGATAATAAGATTCACCGCCCTGAACGATACGGTCTAGTAAACCCAGCTGACCCATCACGTCTGAACGGGACAAGTCACTGAGATTGCTTCTCCACATAAACTCCAAGTTAGCCTTTATGTTAAGAAGGTGTCTTCGTTTCAGAACCACCGAGCCTTTCCAAGTCATGGCTTTTTACCCCCAACAGTCACTAATCTTCGATTAACAGAGATATGAACATCCATGCCAATATGAGAAGAAACAGAAGTCCACACCCATTTATGGCTGTTCACCATCAACTGTCATAGGTGAAAAAATTATAAAGTATTCATGTTCGTCTTGTCTGAATTCCATAACCTTCATCTCACAATTTTTCCCATGAGTGTTCTTTAACCATTGTATGATTTCCTTTAGCTTCATCTCTTTCCGTGGAAGCTTTCTGTCCCGCCACCGATCATCTTCATTGTACTCTGGGCTAGGATAGCGAGGCTTTGGAACTATCTCCCATAAATCATAAGCGGGTTTACCATACCACCACCCGCCTCCAATGACAAAGGTTCGTTGGTTCATATCTTAGTTCTCCTTAAAGTGTCATAAAGCTCTTTAATTAAGTCATACCACGATTCAGGTTCAATCAAAGCTAGGGGGATACTAATAGCAGCTGCTAAGATATAACACCACCACGGAATATTTACTTCACTCATCTTGATTCACTGTTTGCTTTGAACTGTCATAAAACTGATCTCTAGTTTTCTTTGCTTGTGAAGCCTCAAGTAGTTCTTGCATGGTCATTTCAGGCAGCTTAACCCATGAAGCCCACCATTGTCGCTTACATTTAAGACATTGAACCTTTGTTTCAAAGTCGTCTATCTCTCCAAGTTTTGCTCGAAAGAGAAGTTCATTACCGCAATTAGGACATTTCATTCCTTCCCCACCCCTGATTGTTTAGATACAACTGTGATTTTTACATTAAAAACAGAACCGCAGACCATACAAACGGTTTCACCACAGTATTCATCAGTGAGTGTACCTACGTCAAAATTATGTCTATAATCCTCCGTATTGCTCACACACCTTGCATTTCCACATATGGGGCAGTTCATTCTAGACCCTTTCCTCTGAACTATGATAAATTAAATTTTCCTCGTTCCAATGTTCCCACCACTCAGACAAAGGAATACATTTACCTTTTTGGTAAATATGAACATTTTTAAAAATCATTGTTCTTGACAAACTAATATTCCTCCACGTATCCTAAATGACATAAATCTCCTTCTTGAACATCGAAGCATATCCCCCAGTCTCCGCTTTGCCAACAACATTGATTAATTAAGTCAAAATGAGCACAACTATTATCACATTGCCTTGTTTCTCGGTATTCATAATCCTCTTCTAATTGCTGTCTTCTAATAAGCTCTGTCTGTCGATCTACTCCAAACGGCTCATTATCTATCACCTTTCGGTGTAAACTATGATTTTTCAATATTGTTTCTGCGTTTTGTTTTATTTTTTCCCATTCTTCTTCTGTTACGGCTGAAACCTTATCCCACTCCTCTGTCATGGTTGGCTCAAAAAGTTTTTCCTTATGGATTATATAAAGCACATCCTTTGGTTCTAAGAGGTTAACATTCCAAAGACACCAAAGCCTACAAAGCCGTCTTATATCATCCATTTTCCCCACCTGTCTTTGTTGACGTAGAACTATCACGGATTACTTCCCACCAAGGGGGATATTCATTAAACCGTGATTCTATTTCATTTATCTCTTCTATGGCTAATTTGAAGAACTCGCGGGCTTGGTCAAAAGTCATTTGAACATATCCTTCATATGGTGTAGTTAGTTGGACGCATCTTCCCTTATCTCCACCGGCGAATGAATTGAGTTTAAGATATCCTTTTACATCACATTCAAATTCATCTATTAATGTTACTGTCATATCTTTTCCTCCGTGACTGTTTGAGATAAAGTATCCTCATATTCCTCTACCTCATCGTCTGGAAGATCATCTATCATTTCCTGTAAGTCTTGAAGTAACGCGACGTTATCTTCGATCCATTTAGAGGCTTCATTCTTAAAGTCTCTGTAATGAATGCCACCAATAGAATACCATTCTTTTTCTAGCGGCTTGGAGAACCATTTATCAACAAAGTCGTTTAGCTCCTCTATCAGTTCCGTTTCATACCAAATCGTCATTTCTCTCCCTCCGTGGGTGTTTGTGTTGAAAGGGTATGATAGTTTTTTAGAAGATTCTTTCTGTAAATCTTCAACACGTTTATTGCCTCCGTAACTGCCTGGATGTTGGCGCGTAACTCTGTTTCTGTGAGTCGTTGAGTAACTGTATACATTTCTTCAGCCAAGCCCTCTTGAAAGTCTCCGTGTCCCATAGGTGTCTACCCCTGAACGTCTGTATTGCTTGGTTCAACTATTTTCACCATCCGATAGAATTTGCTGCTCACGCTTGTTGACGCTATCTTCCATCCTTCGCCGCTTGCTAGTAACTCGTTGGCTCGTTCCTCTGGTGCGTCGGCTACTTCCACGGCGTCAGTGTATCCTCTATCCTTTAGTTCCATGATGAAAAGCCATGTAGGCGCTGAGTCTCCGCGTTTAGTTGGAATACACTCTGGTTGACCATATAAGACATATCCTCTCTCATGAAACTCGTTCATAGCATCCATAGCGGATAGATAACCCACCCGCGAAAAAATGAGGTATTTGCTTAGTTTTTCCATTCCTTCTCAAAAAATAGATGGTTTAGAAAGTATTTAAGACTTTCTATTTAAAAACTCATTTTTAAAATATGCCAGCGTATATTTTGCTCGTTTATTTGGACCTCTCATTAACCTCATCGTTTCTATATCTTTCATAATATTCAAAAATCCTTTTGTGGTTAAGTGCCACCCTTTATCCATTTTCCCTATTATAAGATCCCAAATTTTACATTCTTCTTTTTTAATTATAAGGTTCTCTAAAAGTAAATTTACAAATTTTTTACACTCACCCCGAGTGTTTATTTGGATCATGGATTGATTTCTAGCGTTTTTAGACCAAGATTTATATCTAAAATTTTTTCTATATGTGTGTTTTATATCATGTCTAAAAAGAAAAGAGGATACCTCCTCCAAAACACCTTTTTCATCAACAATGGCTAATTTAAATATGGGTTGAACACTATAGCCTATTTTATATTCTTTTATTTTTGCTATGGCAAAGTCAAAAGAACCTTCCCCATCTACAAATCCTGCTAACCATTGTCTATTTATGAATATAATGTATTATAATATAAACTAGTATAAAAAGTTTTGTAAGGTTTGTGGTTTAGCGGCTTGGAACCTTAGAAACCTTCGTATTTCTAGATCCAGAGAGTTGAGTTGTGTCTTCATAGGGTTTCTTTACCTTCATGTTTGTGAGATGTACTCTGTCACCCTTGATGAACTCCATGATTTTATCGCTTTTCTTTTCCCATAACCCGACTCTCACGGTTTGTCCGTCACTAAGCTCTAATCTAACATTAGATACTGAGGACGTTCCATAATCCGTGTCTCTATCAGTTTGCGTAGGATCATCAATCAAGGTTCCTTCTATTGTCACGTATTTTCCGACTTCAAAAACAGGGATAACTGCACCGCCTTTGGGTCGGGACGGTACACTTTCAACGGGTTTCTCCTCCATGGGCTGAAAGGACCAATGACTGTTCCTCCCATCACGCACCCATTTATAGCCCTCACTCATCAACAATTTATTGGGGTTCCCCCATAGCTCGCCTAGAAACTTCTTAGGTCTAATGGTTAACCCCCCATCCTCATAGTCAACAAGCTCAAAGTCTATTCCTATTTTAATCAAGTCATTCTTAATAGGCGGCCCCACATCCACTCCCGGAATTTCTTCGACCCTCTCGACGGAGGGATCCTCGGTTTCTGTACTGGTTGTGGAGAAGGTTTCATATGAGAATAGGTTTTCAAGGGTTTTTAGGCTAACACGGGTTTCTCCTTGTTTTCGCTCTAACATAAGTAGTTTCTTGAATATTATGTTAAGTTTGTCGTCGCTGCCTTTCTTTTCAAACTGGTCGTACTCTGACATTATGTTTCATTCTCTTCGGTAACATAAAAATCTATTGGCGACGCCTCATAGTGAATATCCTTTAGAACGTTGTCGCTTTTATTGTATTCTCCTTCGATAAGCGGGCACTCCTCGTTGCTGCACTCCCATGTGTTGAAGCCCTCCATTTGTTTACGCTTATACATGACTCGGTGGCATTCGGGGCAATATGGTTTTCCGGTATTAGTTAACCTTAGAGACTTATAGCTAGAAGGGTAATCGCCGATGGTTCGAGGTTGACCGGGGATATTGTATTCACTCATCTGTATAGTAAATAGGGTGTTGATTTAAAAATGATTTGATTTATTTGGGATGATTTGGTTTAATGGAAATAGTTATATGTGTTGTTCTACGTTGTTTATGGGTTGACTGTTTGGTTGATGGTTTCGGGTTTACTGGTTTTTGTTTTACCTATCTATGCTATACCTGAGATTTGTTTAAAGCTGGGGTTGGTTAAAAAAAGGGGTGGAAAAGAATATTAGCCTACCTAGAACATTTATAGCCTTGTTTGGAATTGGAAGTCCTCTTCATCAAGCGGGTCGCCAACCTCGTATTTGGAGTAGTCGCTGCCTTCAACGCTTAAAGTTAGTTTGTTCTCAAAGTCGTCTATAAAGTAGAGTTTATATGTGGTTCCCTTAAGGTTTGATGTCTTTACCTTTTTATCCAACGCAAACTTTCCGAACGTAATCATTCTTTTTTTCACCTCCTTGTGACTTTCTGGTTAAACTATCATGAGAAGCTCCCTAAAAGTAGGGCAACTTCCTTTCTTAGCCCCGCCTCAATCTCTGAGAGGAACTTAAGTAGGGTTTCTGCCTTTTCTTCTAATTCGATATAGGGAGCTGGCTGCTCTGGTTTGTCTGCGGATGTTATTTTCTTGTCTCGATCCCGTCCATCGGCTCGTTCAAGTCGATAAAGTTGTTCATCTATATTTCGCGCTGTCTCATATGCTTCACATAGAGTCTGCAATACTCCTGGTATGACTTCTCTAACCGTTTTACTTGCTTCCATTATTTCACCTCCCCTAAAGGCTCTGACTGTTTAGTAGAAAGAGTCATGGTTTGTCCAGGGACATAATATCCGCCTTTAGCCATAATATCTTGGTGTTTTGCTCTTAGGAAAAGATAGGCATGCTCATAACAGAAATCGTATTCGATTTGAACATTATGTTGTACCCCACACGTCGGGCATTTTTCTATTTTTGAACCTAACTTGAAGATCACGTTAGTGGCTCTTTTACAGTTTGGTTCTTGGCACATCACAGTCATCAACATTTTATCACCTTTTGGTATAAACAATCATGGAGAATCGTGCAAGCATACAAGGTGAGAAACACGGGGAGATTCGCTCCTCAGACGATATGTTTCTTATCACGGAAAACGGCACTCTACCCGCCCTCCGCCCTGCTAAAACTTGTATCACGCTCCGTGATTGTTGTGGGTGAACTATTATTTTTTAGCTTCTCTATCTCTTCTTCTATTTGAGGCCAGAATTCTTCGTAAGTAGCCTTAACTGTTTCTTCTGATTCGGGTGAAATGACATATTTTCTGATTGCTCTCTGAGGAATTATTTTTGGTGTGGGCGGTTGTCTCGGAGGAACGCTCAACGTAACTTCACCACGCTCAACCATATCTATTATCTGTTCTCTTAAATCATGTATATCATTTTTAGTAAGAGGAAGTTTTGCGGGTAAATGTTGGTTTTCTAAAAATATGGTGAGCTTCTTTTTTCGCGTTTCATTGACATCTTTGACAAGGATTTCTTTATTAAAATTATAAGAGTATGTTTCAAACCATGCGATACATGTGGCCACAGCATGCCCCCATCCTTGGTTGTATGCTTTTTTAATCTTAGTTGGGTATGAAGTATCACTCATTTTATGGCATCTCCTTGTAAACTAATATACTAGTTCTCCCTCACTGAGCCAAAACAACACCCGAGCCTTAATCTCACTCCACACCCCACGAACCGTCGTTGAACCCTTATAAACGCCATGCATACCGCCTCTACCAGAGTCAACCTCGTACTGTATCAACCCCTCGTCACGCAGATAATTAAGAAAATTTATGACACTGGCCCGCGAGACAGGATGTTCGGGTTGAATGGTTTCATGTATCTGTCTGCTTGTGAGGGGTATTCGGTTGTTTGAGAGGTATTCTATTATGGCTAGTTGCCATGGTTTGAAGACAGCGTTTAACCCTTTCTCGTCTAGGTTTATCTTCATTTTGTTTCAAGAAACATCTAGTATTAAGAGATTTAAAAACTTTTCGCATGGAGGCTCTGTTAAGATTATCGATTTATAGGATATACATCATAGTAATCCATGATATCTGGATATCTCTCCTTTATTCTACCCCAACACATCTCACATAACGTGCGTTCCTCCGCTATGGTTTTACGTTGAATTAAAACAGACGCCGGTTTCTCTTTACAGTCCTCACATATAAACCCGTAGCGGCAGTCTAGGTTTGACCGCGACTGGTAGACGGGTTGAAACTGTGTTATCTCTATTCTGAAAGACATCATAGTAACAGTTGTTCACCGTGTTTTTAAGTGTTTCCATTGATGTATCAAACAGTTTTTATGGGCGAACCTCCCTTCTCTTTTTGATATGAGTCGCAGAAAAGGTATACTACCTTCTTCTTCTTCTTCTTCTCTTATAGAAAAGATAGATAAGATAGATAAGAAGATAATGGGTGGGGTGGGGGGTGAGCATTCCTGTAAAACACATGGACTTTATATGGATGAATCTGTTTTTGAGGTGTTTACGCTTTATGCGGGGATGAAAAAACCTAGAGAGGCTTATAAAGTGTGGGCGGATGCTCTTTTAACGTATATGGAGGAGAACCCGGTAGATGAGTTGAATATAATCATAAAACGGGAGATAGCGTCGTCTTTACCGCGTCGTCAGGAGGCTCTTGAGATGAGTTTGTTAACGCGTGATATAGAGTTTGCTATTGAACGGTTGAAGACGGGGAATTATCCTGAGATGCAGCAAATGATAATTAATTCTCTGAAGAAGGGTGTGAAAATTAAGAATCCTACAGGGGAGTTTATAGAGTTGCTTGAAAAGGCTGAGAACTATGTCTGATCTACACCCGTTCTTTCATGATAACGATAAATATGAGAAACAGTTATTGGGACAAGAAACGAAGGTAACTATAGACTTCTATGACTTATACAACTTTGATATAGCGGAAGCAGATAATCTGTTAGCTGACCCCGAAAAATGGATAAGAGAAACCAAAGAGACATATCTATCTGGAAAGGAACTTCAGATAACCAACCTCATACAACCCACCAAAATACGAGGTATTGATGCAAGCCATATCAACAAACTAATCACCGTAGAAGCCATTGTAGTAACTGCATCCGTTCCAGAAGCCACGTTAGAGACCGCGGTGTTCAAATGTGAGGCGTGTGGCGAAATCCATGAAATTCCTCAAGATGGATTAAAACTTATTAAGCCCCTTGAATGTATAAAGCCATGTAAGAACATATCTCGGTTCCAACTTAAACCAGAACTATGTACTTATGTTGATACACAGCAAATACGGCTGCAAGAACGTCCAGAGGAGCTTCCCCCCGGAGAGATACCTGAACCACTTGATACACTGCTAAAAGATGTTCTCATCCGATCCGCTTCTCCCGGAGATAGAGTGAAGATCACTGGCATCGTCAGGGTAAAACCGACTAGAGGGAGAGGCTTGGATTTCGTAAAGGTTCTTGAGGCTAATAATGTGGATGTGTTAAATCGTAATGTCGCAAATTCGAGGTTATCACCGGAAAGAATTGAAGAAATAATTGCGTTGTCTCAACGAGAAGATTTGGAGGATGTGTTAATTAACAGTTATTGTCCAAGTATATACGGGTGGAAACACGTTAAGAAGGCGCTAATACGCTGCCACTTCGGGGGAGTAAAAAAGGATAAACAAGGAAGCGATGTCCGAGGCGTCATACATTGTCTACTAACAGGCGACCCAGGTATAGCAAAAACCGTTTTACTCTTATTCGGTAAAACCGTATGTATTCGAGGCGTATATGATACGGGGCGCGGAGTTACCGGCGTGGGGTTAACGGCGGCGCTTACTAAACAAGACGATAAATATGTGTTAGCCGCTGGGACTTTGGCTCTTGCAGATATGGGAAATGCGTTCCTCGACGAGTTTGAGAAGATGAATAAGGAGGACAGGGAGATGATTCACGTTCCTATGGAGAATGGAATAATCACGGTATCTAAGGGAGGGTTAAAGGCGACGCTTAACAGCCGTTGCAGCATAGTGGCTGCCATGAATCCCGTAGATGGACGATATAACTCCTATAAGAGCCTGACGGAGAATCTACGCCGGAAACCAGAGGACTTTCCAGACAGCCTCATAAGCCGATTTGACCTTATATTTATTATGGTTGACGAGGTGATAGCGGAACGCGACAGCGCCGTGGCTGAACGTATGCTCGGGTTAGACTCGGTGAACACCAAGGACATTATATCCAAGGAACTCTTTAGAGACTATATAGCCTACAGCAAACAGTTTATGCCCGTTATACCGGATGCAGTGAAGCAACGAATAAAAGAATACTATGAAGAGAAACGCGTCGAAATGAGGCAGAACCAAATGAAGGTATTCACCCCGCGTCAACTAGAAAGCATTGAACGACTCACCGAAGCCCGCGCACGCATGTATCTACGCGAGGAGGCAACGTTGGAGGATCTACAGGATAGTATATGGCTTCATGAGATATATGTCAACGAGACATGGCGTGACCCATACACAAACGAGGTGGATACAGCGCCAATGATGGGGCTGCCGTCGGACAGCCTTCAGAAACAAGCTGAGTACATTCCCACAATTATTCGTAGCATCTATAGAAGTGGGCGGGGACAAATCGGTGTTGACGGGAAACTTTATGTTACACGCGGCGACTTAATTACGGAGCTTACTAAAAACGGGGTCATTGATAAGGGAAGAGCGAATCAGGTTGTTGATAGGGCTATTACACTGGACTTGATTTGGAGTTCTATAGATAAAATTAAAATTAGTGGCCCCAACGAGAACCAGATGCTTGAGTAAACCTTAAATACTCGTTAAACCTTCCTAGTTTGTGGAGAAGAGTCACAATGAAAGAATTACCATATGAGCTTAGACTTGCACTTGGTAAGATAATCAATCATGAGACATCATGTGATTATGAGATACAGGAAATAATCTTCACGTTATATAAATATGAGAAACTTACGTGGCATGATTTAAAACAAAAAACCACCATACCGAGCGTCAGTGAGGGAGACTTACAAGAAGCAATCATGGGGCTTTGGGTTGTTGGATTCCTAGAGTGGGATGATGGAGGAAAAAACATGAGAAAAGTTTACGAATTGTCTCCGTTTGGGCGAAGACTTCTCAAGAACCTACTTGATACGCTTTTCATAGTTGAGGAGGAAGAGTCATAGATGTTGCTTCATAGATGTTCTGTGTGTGGAAAAGAGTTTTTACCCCCAGGAATCCACGCTACGTGGCATAAATATATAGGGAGGATACCTAAGCATATTTTGGAAGAGTTTTTCTGTTTCTGTAAGCCGCCTAGAACCGAGAAATCGGAATCACATATGACTATAGATTACAACGATCTCAAGCAAGCGATAATAGAGGTTGGAAAAGAAAAGAAAAAGGAGGAACAATCATAATGGCGATTTGCTCAATCTGTGGTTCTTTCTTTGATACCTACACGATATATGACTTAGATGCGGGGGAGAAAGCAGTTTCATATATTTGTCGAGACTGCTTCCTAAAAGAGACGGCGATATGGGGCGCACAGCATAGAGTAAGACATAGCGTTAGGTTTCAAGGAGATAAAATAGTAGTTCAACTTATGACTGTTGGAGGTGAACAGTCATAACTGTAACTTGGAAAAAGGATTACTTACGAGATAGAGTTAAAGAATTACAAGACCCATATTTTCATGACTATGATCTTCATACCGCGCTTGACGTAA
>Ga0180438_10006988_pt1 | contig 14995 bp, 16 predicted proteins | sample SS_ome_12_FD_132455 | JGI IMG/M metagenome (GOLD analysis project Ga0180438, IMG submission 132455) | Hypersaline lake sediment archaeal communities from the Salton Sea, California, USA - SS_3_D_2 metaG | ecosystem: Environmental > Aquatic > Non-marine Saline and Alkaline > Hypersaline >...
TGTTGGCAAGACCGTCAGGGACTATAAGCTCTACTGGCATTATTCTGTTGGGACAGTGTGGCTGAAGCTGGAAATGTCCACTGGATCACTGATGGCGAGTGTCGCCTGAGTAATGATCAGATTTCCACCACCACCAGCTTCCGTAATCGTGACATCCTCAAGGGCGCCGTTGCTTGAATTGTAGAAGCGCCCCCATGTGATCGTTCCTGCTGCAACAGCCGTGCCGCCGCTCGGAGTCGCGTTCATGACAACCTGACCGTTGACAGCAGACGGAAACGCCGGATTTGCAAGCGTGATTGAGGCGATTAAAGTGCCTGCAGCAGCGGTCTCGGGTGTTGCTGGCTTGGTGCCGGTGCGGCATTCCAGTTTCCCGCCGTTGAACCGTGCCGCATAGTTATCGGCCTGACCGTTCACAACAATCAAAGCGAGTGTACTCATTCAGCGATCCTGATCAGCGTTCCGTTATCGTTGACCGTTATCTCAACGAGGTCGATGACGGTCTGCACACTGTCATAGTCAGCCGTGTCAGTCGGTTTGATATCGTTGTGTGCGCCGATCTCAAGCTCGCGAAGCCCTGAAGTCTGCAGGTTGTCTTTCACTACATCGGTCAGCACAACGGTTGCCGGGGTTCCGAAGCTGGCCGTGCTGCGACCTGAAAGCGTAAGCGTCCCGCTCCGTGTTCCCTGATCAAGGCGTAGATTGTTGAAGTTGACGCTGTAAACAAGCGCAGGGGTGCCGCCGTCTTTCGTCTTGTAAATCTCGATGATGCCGTTTGGACGCGCGTTCACTTCTGCTTGCAGCGTGTCGCTGACAACAACGCTGATGTAAGAGTCGGTCGATTCCCTTAGCGTAGCCTGAATCGACTGAAGGGGCAGGTAGAGATCAGTCGTTGAATCGGGTGTGCCAGTAAGAATGCCGTGCCATGTTACCGTGCGGGTTGTCATGCCTCTCCCTGCAGCAGGATCGTTGCTGTTACATTCCCGTTCCGGCCATTGCGAACACGCTGAAGTGAGCCAATAAATGCGCCGTCAGGCAATGTCACCCAGAGTGACGAGTAATTCTGCAGCAGGTATGACAGCCGTTCATAGGTTGCCTGACCACCCTTCGCGGATACCGTCAGCGACCGATCACCGTGCGCGAAGCCCCTGTCATCGAGATAGGCGCCGGTATCTAGTGTGCCAGTGCGAGTGACGCGCCGGCTAATTGTCCTGATGTCACTGTTAGTCCAGTCGATGTCCGTGTCCTCAAGGAACAAGTAACCATCGAGATCGAATGTTTGTGCGCTTAGCCCGATCATGCTGTGCCTGCTCCGAGTAAGAACAACTGTTCATCGTCAGCCATTTCGATTTGAGTTAGCTGCAGAATCTTCATCATGAACGCCCTGAGTTCTGGCTCAAGACCGTCTGCCTTGATAGTGATCAGGCCGTCGCCGCGTTCAAGTGCATCTGTCCGCGCTTCCATCATTTCAATTTGCGCATTGATCAGCTTTTCTTGCTGCTCAAACTGCTGCTCACGGAACTGACGCTCAAGTTCGATCTGTTTCTTGAGATCGACACGCTCATTGAAGGCAAGGTTGTCGCTTTCCAGTAAGCCGAATAGATTGCCTAGAAGGTCTCCGGTGCTTTCTATACCGGTGTTAAGTGTATTGATGATCTCGGTCGCGATCTTCGTATCTGATTCAAGTTTTGCGATGTTCAGATCAACGGCAAGCTCTATTGACCTGATGCGCTCATCGCTCGCCAGTTCAATGAGTTTCAGGAAAACTTCATCGGCTGCTTTCTCTGCGTCTTCCGCGCTGCGTTTAGCCTTGCCGAAACCCTCATCGGCTGCATCGCCGACCTGTCTGAATGTGGGAACACCGTCCTCAAGCGTCCTGACCCACTGACCACTAGATTCGGCACCTTCATCAATCGTTGCTGCAGTGTCATCGAGTGTACTGCCTAGCGATTCGGCGGCGCCTTCGGTACTCCTGAATGAGTTTAGGCTGCTGTCCAGTTCGCCGGCAAGCGAGCCTGTTGCTTCTGCCACACTGCCGACGCCCTGCTCGGCCTGATCGAGCGAGTCAAGAAAGTCGCTGCTGAATAGCGCCTCTGGATCGAGTTCGACAGCTGCAAGCCCGTTGGCCGCATCCTCGATTGATCCAAATCCCTCTTTGACTTCCAGCGTGTAATCACCAAACTTCGTGATCGCCTCGTCTGTTGAGTCTGAAATGTCCTTGATTGAGCCTGTGATGCGCGGCGCCTGCTGTTCCGCTTCATCAGCCGCGAAGCCGAAGCCCCTGCCGATCTGTGCCAGCCCATCGCGAGCCTCGTAGCCATTCCTGACAAGGTTTTCTGCTGCCGTGTCTGCCAGCTTCTGAAGTGCGAGCGACTTCTCGCGCAGGTTTGCAACGGTATCATCGGCAAGCCCGAGACTGATGAAGTTCAGGACACTTGCAGCGTCATTGACAATGGATGCAAGCGTCTCAAATACGGTTGCTGCAAAGAGATCGAAGGCGACCTGTGCGCCGTTGATGAGTATCTTCAGGCTTCCGACAATGGCATCGAACACGTTACCGACATCGGTGCCGGTTCCCTTGATGACAAGCAATGCTGCGCCAAGTCCGGCGCCGAAGTCCGTGATCGCCTTGCCGGCTGCGAGTAGCTGTCCTACCGATTCGGCTGTCTCCGTACTCAGATCACCTGTCCGTGTTGCAACCTCTCCAATTGCTTGGAATACAGGGCCAAATGTATCGATGATCTCTGTCGTGATGCGCGTCAGGTTCTCAACAAGGTTGACGGCCTTCTGCAAGGCGACTGTGAGGTCTTCTGCCTTTGTTAGATCAAGGTCACCGAAGATTGCACTGAATACGTCTGATACCTCATCGCCGAGTCCGCCAAGTGCATCGAGTAGCCCCGTGAAGTCCAGTCCCTCGAAGGCTTCCGGCAGTGCCTTTGCAACTGCCCGCACGTCTTCTTGGAACTGAGCAAACAACGGCTGAACAGCGTTGAATAGCTCATCGAGCCCGCCGGTATCGACAACCTGCTGGAATGCGGCAACCAGTTCTGAAAGCGCCTCAACTGATCCCTTGGTGCCGTCAAGAAACTCGCCGCCGATTGACGCAGACAATACGCCAAGCCCGGTGACAAGCCGCTGGATTGCAACCTCTGTCGCCTTCATGCGGTTCTCAAACTCGCGCTGTGCGCTGCCTGCCTTGTCAAACAGGGCTGACTGAACATCGAGCACGGTGTTCTCGCGTTCAAGCACTTGCAGGAGCCTGAGTGCCTGCTCCTTGCCGAAGAGATCAGCAGCGATCTTTCCGCGCTCTGCCTCTTCGACGTTCTGCCACTTGCTTACCAGTTCTTCGAGAATGTCGCCTGACTGTCTTAGCTGGCCGTTAGCATCGAACTGTGCAACACCTACTGCTTCAAGAGCTGCAACGATAGTCGGGTTATCGTCTGTCAGACGCAGCAAGCCTGTGCGCAGTGCGCGGGCCGCTTCACTTCCGCTGCCAAATACCTCGATGATCGGCACGAGGTAGGATGTCAGTTCATTGATGTCGAGCCCTGCAGTGCGGGAGATACCTGAAATCTCCGCAAGACCTACGGCAAGCTCCTGCGTGTTGACGGCAAAGAGGTTAGAGGTTTCGTTCCATGTATCCAGAATGTTCGTGACTTCTGATGCTTCATAGCCGAAGCCCTTGATCGTGGAGATCAGCAGCTTGCTTGCTTCGTTGGCATCGAGTTCACTGATCTTCGTCGCGACAAGTGACGCCTCAACGAGATTGAACGATTCGGCGATTGTGAAATTAGCTTGCTTGAAGTTCGCTGCTGAATTGACAACTTCCGTCGATGACTCCCCGTAGAACAGGGCAAGCTGCCGTATCTGGTCGGCGTAATCTTCGGCGCTTCCCTCGCTGTCAAGCAACACCTTGTCGAGGTCAAGCAGTGCCGCCTCGAATGTGATGGCCTGCCCGGTGCTGAATGCAATGGCGGTGGCGCCAAGTGCTAGTATTGCAGTCTCAACTTTGAGTACCGCGTCTGCTGTTCGACCGAAAGGTTCGGCAAGAGCCTCAACGCGGTTGTCGAAGTCATCGAGGCTCCGCGTTATGCTCCTGATAGTCGGTGAGACGTTATCCTTGCCGCCGAAAACGAGGTCAACTGTGCGTGTGAAGTCAGCCATTTCCCTTCCTGCTGTTAGCCTTCATGTACTCGGCCTTTTGATCGTAGTGCAGAGCCCACAAACCCCGTTCCGTCGCGGTCAGGTAACCTTGTGGGAAAAGGTCTGGCCGCGCCTGATACAGGAACTGCCCGTGCATTTCACATAGTACAAGCGACTCCTGAACATCAGCCCTGCGGAACAGGGTTTCTATTTTCCCGTCTCTGAACCCCGTCCAGTAAGCGCGAGAATCTTGTTCGTGATCTCGCCAAACTCGATACTGAAATGAACAGAGAATTTCATTGCTGCCTCTTCGTTCATCTCTTCGCAACCCATCGTCATGTACTGAAGGCGCTTGACGTACTTGGCCGGCGCATCTTTGCCGACGCCAATGAGGTTGCGAAGTGTCGCCTCAAGTTCGTCGCCCTTCCCTTCGCTCAGTATTGCAATGACCCGCCCGAGTGTTTCCTGACCACGCTCCGCAGCAATGTCGGCGCGTGTAAGTTCCTCGTATGACAGTCCGCGAATATGCAAGACTGGCTGCTGATCTTCAGGCAGGTTATCAAACCACGGTCGAAGACACGGAACCTCGACGGTTTCCGTACTGTGCTTGAGGGGGGCATGTGCAAACCGGTGGCCGTTGAAGCTGGCCACCGGTGCATCGCCTTCCTTGCCCGTCAAGCTGACCGCTCCACGGTTGCCGACTCAGCAGACAGGGTACAGTCACAAGTGATACTGGAACCTGCCGGATGGGTGCGGCTGATACCGAGCTTTGCCTGCGTGAGCTGGTATGCAGTCTTGTTCCTGTCCTGAAAGAACTGGAACCACAGGATTTCATTCTTGTTCGTGATCACCGAATCGTTGACGTTGTCGCTGGTACGAACAGAGAAGCTACCCTGACCAAGGCTCGTTGAAGTAGAGCCGATGGTGCGGTTATACACCTGCTCCGAATTTGTTGCGTGAGCCTCTTCCGGCGGAACGAAGTCAACACTGTCTGGAACCTCCGCGAGTATTGCCTCGTAGTATTCCATGTGAACAGCTTTCGGAACCGTGCCGGTGTGAATGGTAGGCAGTGCGGATGCGAAAACAACTTTTCCGGTTTCGTAATTGATGGTGTAACCGGGGAAGTCGGCCTTCTCAAGATGCACGTTCGGAACGGCAAAGATTTCACTGGCAAGCAAAACTGCTGACGTGAAAGATGTCGTGCGAACCTGCGCGATCTCGATGCTGTCAACCGGGATCAGGGGCGGGCCACCGGGATCACCACGGGTCTCGGAGAATGAAGTGCCGTCCGTGCCTGTCACAACAGCATAAGAGCCGGCTGCGTTGACAGTGATACTGTTGATCATGTGCGTGTCAGTGGAAACTGCACGAGTGATCGACAGGGCGGCATCGGCAGTTACGCTCGTGACGACACCGTTCAAGTTCACGGTTGCCGCTGCGGCTGACACAGTATCGTTGCTGCCAGCAGGTGTGACGGCGCCGCCGGTTACCAGACCGTTCGGCAGAACAATCGGATCGCGACCGGTGAACCGTGACAGGAGGGCGCCACCTGACGTGAAGGTGGTAGCGTCTCCGCTATCGGTCAGGGCTTTCATCGCAGTGAACGACTGGCCCTGTTCCATATTTACTTTTGCTCGTGATGCGTCTGGCATTGCAGTTCTCCTACGTGGTTAGTTGAAAACGGTTAGGCCGTTCCGTCCTTCTCTGCAGATTTTCTCTGCCTGCCGATTGTTTTGGCCACCGGCTTGCCGTCCTTCTCCATGTCGAGTAAGCGTGAAATTGTGTTGTCACCCGGCATGAAGTCGAACACTTTACCAACAGGGCCGAATGTCTGCTTCACCCCGTCGCCATTCTCACAACAACAAACCTGCAATATCTCAAGTTTCATGCTGCCCCCTAATTGAGGTAAGGATCATCGATGGTCTCGTAATAAACGATGCTGACGTTCATTGAGCCTGTTACATTCCTGCCCTTGTCGTCCTCTGGATATGAAGGCTCAAACCCGCCGATGTAAAGCCCGTCCGAAATACCGCCGAAGGTGACATCGCCAGACTGCAGCGCCTTCTTGAGATCAGCCCGCATCTTATTCAGTGCGACTGACTTGTTCAATGTCCCGGCGTCAAGGTGAGCATCCAGCCTGACAGTCATTGACTGGTGCGCTTTGCCATGCCGCAGGGTTGTTTCCTCCACGTCATCCCATATTCCGATGGCCGGCAGTTCATCATCGAAAAAGATATGCCTGACGCGATCCACGGTAAGCACCGTGTTCTCGTATCCATTGGCGCCCGTGATTGTCTTGAGTTGCGTCTCAAGAGCCTGCAGGATTCTTTCGCGTATTGAGTCAGCCATTAGCCAGCCTTTGAAAGTAAATACTCGGCTTCATGAATCAGGTTTTTTGCAAAAATATCTGACAGGTCTTCTGTCACCTGATCCCCGCCATTTTGATCGAATGTCATGCCAATAGAAGGGCCGACCATTTCTGATCGTGCTCCCTTGCCACTAACCGGCCCCTGACCGATAGGCAAGCGTGATACGGGTACGCCGCCCGAATGATACCGGCGTTCAAACAGGCCGGTGTGTCCTGACTTCATTGTCGCCTCGAAGCCATGCCTGAAGATGATTGGTTTGCCGCGCTTGATCTCCACTGAAACACCGACAAGCGGCGCCGCCAGATAAGGGAACTGGACGAGCATTAACGGCTTGCGTGATATGAACACGACAGCGGTGGTGCTGCCGAAGTAAGCCCTGCCAACATAGATACGCGGCCTTATGACCTTGTTGATCGGCAAGGGTGTTACCTCAGAGACTCGACGTGCAACGCGCGATTTGCCTGTATCTGCAGTCTTATTTGCTGCCCTGCGTAGTGCAGTCTCAACACCGTTCTCGACGGTCTCAAGCAGGAACTTTGCCTTGTCCATAGACTGTCGATCAACCTGTACTTGAATGATTCCGAGTTCAGCCAAGGTCAGCCACCCATTCGGCAATCCTGCCATCGTCAGTGATTGGTGAAACGAGCGTGTAAACGTCAGTCCCTACCGTGAACGTGTCACCACGAGCCGGGTTCGCAACGACTGACTTCTGAATATGAAGCTCGATGTGCGGGATGTTCAGGTCTGAATCGAAGCCGAGACGGACTATATCTCGGGCTATATGCAGGTCTGCAAAGAAAGCTCCGAGAGTTGATGAGGTGTACAAGCCATTGGTCGTGATATTCGGATTGCTGAATATCAGGTCAAAGGCGGTGTCGAATACGTCAGCCATGATGAGGGCAGGGGAGCGGCATTGCTGCCGCCCCCCTTACTCACTTAGGTTACCGTGCCGATCCGGTTTGCAAGCTGGATCGTCATCACCGACACAGTGCCGTCGAAGGCACCGACTGCCGATGCAGCGCCTGAAACATCGCCGGCGGCTGGTGTTGCGTTCTTGTCATCAAACGCACTGGCCGAGTCATCCCAAATCACGTTTTCACCGTCTGCGATGACAGCGGCTGTGACCTTCGGGATGTTGTTGAAAACGCCACTGAAATACACGTTTCCAACGGCACCATTGGCGATGTCAACGGCTGCGATGCCGATCTGGTCACCGACCACGACCACATCGCCGGATGATACTGCTGAACCGGTTCCGTTCGTCCATTCGCGAATGTCACCGGGCTGCTGGTAGTTATTCATGAGCAAGTCCTCTTGAGTGAATTAAGGTTGTGTGATCAGTTCAGATTACACGCCCGGATTCTTGTAAACGCCACGGTAGTCAATGGCGCCAACACCGAATGGCAGTTCGACCTTCCATGCAATGCCGGAAGTCCTGAAGTTCTCTTCCTGCGTTACACGGGGTTCGCGCTGACCGTTCAGGAACACGACCTCGATCACCGGATTGATGCTCGGGTTCGCGAACAGATACCACGCAGTAGCACTTGCGAGGCGACCTGTTGAAGTGATGTTGCTGACAATGCCACGGACACGGTTCGGCTTGTTCTGCCGACGCTGCGAGTCGTCGTTGTACTCTGCATTGATCAACTCGATCATGGTGCCGCGCAGTTCACGCGGAACCAGTGCAACATCAGGCTCGATGTCTAGCAGTTCGGCATCTTCGCCCGGTGCTTTCTGCTTGCTCATGGCGACCGCAGCACTGTCAATCAGGGCGATTGTCGGTGCAGCGCCTGAAGCGGCGAGGTTGCCGTGGTCTGCATGGAAGAGAGTCGTGCTGTCCTTGGTGAGTACCGGGTTCGCTTCGAGCAGGGTGTAAACAGCCCGGTCGATGGAGCGTGAACCGACCATGCCAAGCTCATTGGCCATCTCGGAGATCAGGCCAAGGTCATCGTTAATGATGATCTCGGGAGTGACCTCAAGGATGTTGCCCCGGCGAGTGACGCTGATCGGCTCAGCTTCTGCATCAGGGAAGATTTTGTTCTTGTATTCCCCTGCCTCGCTAACCGTGTCCATGTTGCCAAGCATACCCGGCACGAGTCGCTTCCAGTCCCTGAAATCGGTGACATCACCGGTCTTACAGATATTTGACCATGTGACGGCCTGAGCGGTGAAGCCGCGAAGCACCATGCGATGCAGCACATTCTCAAGAATCACCGGGAAGTCGCTGGTGGTCTGTGCGCCGCGCGGCATGAACTGCATTGCACTGCGGATGTACTCTTCAGGCAACTGACCTGACGTGGAAACTCCGGAATTTTCCAGACATGCACGGGCAATTTCCGAGAGGCGGAAACCACGGTACGGGTTGCCGCGATCCTCGTCTGCCATTGCGACACGAGACAGTGTTGCGTTGACGAACGCTTCGCGCTGCTTGTCGCGGCTGTCTGCGCCCCCACGAACATCGCCCTGCTGGATATCGGTCTGCTCTTCATCTGCCCACTTGTTGATGATCTTCTCGCGAGCGGCATCCAGCGGAATCTCGTTCTCGATCAGATCGTCTGCGTAACTCTCTGGCAGCTTGGCAGCACGAACGGCCTTGCGAATCTCGGTCTGTCGAGTGCGCTCGGCACGGGTAGCGGCCTTTGCGGCCTTCTCCGCAGCATCCCTGATGTCTGCTTCATTGGTTACCGCCGTCGGCTGTTCGCCCGTGGCGGACGCGGTGTTGCCCTCATCGGGCTTCTTGACGGATTTCGTCATGTCGTCATCCTCTGTGGTTGATGTGCCGACGAAGGCACGTTTCTTGCCGGAAGTGCTTGCATTATCGGGCCGAAGTCCGGCAACTGCCTTCAGCCTTTCTGGTACGTGATATGCAGCCATGTCTGGCTGTGTCAGGTTGTCATCCGGTACAGGGGCGATGATCGCGTCTATGAAGCCATAGTCTAACGCCTCTTGTGCGGTGAGGTAGGTCTCGTCATCCATAAGAGCGGATATTTCCGATTCATCCATGCCGGTGCGATCACGGTAGATAGTGATGAGCGAGTTTTTCACCTTGTCGAGGGTGTCTGCGTCTTTGCGCAGTGATTCGGCATCGCCAATGCTGACATCCCACGGGTTGTGAATCATCATGATTGCGTTTTCAGGCATGAAGACGTTATCGCCGGCCATCGCGATTGCTGATGCCATGCTGGCCGCAATGCCATCGATGTAGACGTTGACCTGTGCCTCAAGACCAACGAGGAAATTGTAGATCGCCAGACCTTCGAAGACATAGCCGCCACCCGAGTTGATATGCACGTCGAGCTTGTCGATGGTGCCAAGTGACTGCACCTGTGACATGACACTCTTCGCATCAAGCTCATCCCAGTCGTCGCCGACAAATCCGTATATCAGAAGCTCGCCTTCTGGTGAGATAGAGCACTTGATTCCGGTGGTGCTAATCTTCGCCTTCAGTTTCTTTGCTTTCGCCATTGTCTGTTACCTCTGGTTGTGAGATAGCTTCGCCCTGTGCGCCACCGGCGCGATTAGTGTTACGTGGATCGCAGTCGAGGATAATGCCAAGATCATCGAAGCGTTGCATGTCGTTCTTGTATTCCTCAAAGAACTCATCAGGATCATGACCGCGCTGCCGGATGACCTCTGACGGCGTGATCTGTCCTGACCTTACCTCGTCTCGCGTAGCCGCAACTTCTTTCTCTGGATTGATCATCTGCCTTCGAGGCGGTGAATGCGTGAATCGGGCGTTTGTCGCATTGACGCCATTCATCTGCGCTGATTCAAGGAACCAGTTGCAAATTCCGTGACAAACATGAGGGATCAGCATCTGCCAACGCCATTCATCCACGTCCTGATAAAACGAAAGCCTGCCCATGCGGCCCGATGCAAAGTTGACCTGTGACTGATCGCCGGTCAGTAGGTCATAAGGCACACCGAAGCCGGCGCCGATTGCATGAAGGATGTTGCGGGCATACTCGCCGTAATTCTCGACTGAAGGCGGGCTTGCAAACTCGACGCGCTTGCCGTTTGGCAATAGTTCAATGACACCCGGTTCTAGCTTTTCCCTTAGCCCATCAGAATCAGCATCCTGTGTTGGTGAATCGAGTGGTGATCCGAACTCACTGTCATAAACGAATGCCGTGAAACAGGCCGCGATCTTCTGCCTGACTAGCTGCGCGTCTTCATACTCATCGAACTCGCGCATACGGATAACGACTGGTGCCGCCCAAGGGACACCGTTCATTTGTCCCGGCCTGTCCATGCGGTAGCAATGGATGATCTCGCTCGCAGGAACACGTTGGGAAACTGAATTGCCATACATGGCGTTGTACTGGTACTCGCCGGGGTGTTCAGGGAATATCCAGTAAGCGGCCCGCTTCCCAAATGGGGTGTATTCGATGCCGTATCTGATAGGGTTATTGCCGTTGCTACCTGACTTGCTTACATCGAGATAGTCACCTTCGAGCACCTGTATCTGAAACGGCAGGGGCAGGCCGTCCGCTGGTCTGCGCCGGCGCCGTCGCAACAGCACTGAACCGCCCTCGGTGATCGTGCGCTGACTGATCTTCTGGATACCAAGGAAGCTGTTACGACCGTCTGCATCGATGGCCGTTGTCAGTAGGTGATCCTTTACAATTGCCTGCAGGTTTTCGGTCTGCGTTTTCGAGGTTCCTTTGATCTGTGGAATGATGCCGGTTCCAACAACATGATTGGCGATAACGCTGACTGCCCGCGCGGCATACGGATTATTTCTGACGAGATCGCGGGAACGCTCACGCAGTAAGCCGAGCCCTTGTGCGACTTCGACGTTTGCGCCTGCTGTTGATGAAGTTGTCCAGCCTTCTGTTCGTCGTCCTCTGCTTGCGCCTTCATAACGATTCCTTGGGCCGTGTTTGTTTAGAACGTCAGTGATGTAACGAGCACGAGCCCGCTCCATGCCCGCTTGCGGGTTGAGCCAAGCAATTGCTCTGTCAAGCCATGTTGGATTGTTCATAAGCCTTTGCTCGTTGTGGCGTATCGGCGCGTGGTGACGGTCTGACCGAGTTCGGCCTTCATGTCGTCTCGTATCCTCATCATTTCATCGAGTGATCGGTAAGTAACCCGACGATCTGAGTATTGAACGGTCTGCACACCCTGATTGATGGCAGCGTTCAGCTTGTCCAGTTCAGCTTGTGTGGCCATTATAAGAACGTGCTCCGTCTGCGCTTCACGCCATTCCTGACGTATGAATCTCCGCGAGCAGACGGCTGTTTCTGATCGCTGGAGGACGAACGCGGCCTTTTGTCCTGTATGCGGAGCATGTAGGCCGCTGCGACTTGCATAGCTTCACAATCGAGCATGTGATTGTCTTTACGGTTCCGCACCCAAACGACTTGACCGGACGGCTTGTTGACCGGCGCCTCTGCGGTGACCTGTTTTGCGTAATCTTCGGTGATGTCTTCGGGTAGATGCCACAGATCAGGCTCGCCATCAGGCACTTGAATCCGCGAGTAGACGAATGACTTTGTGAAGTTGGTATCGATGTGCCAAAGCTGTAAGCCACGTTTGATTGTCCGTCCGCCGTAGTTGACATCGATATGATTCGCCCGAATCGGTTTTTCCTGTGTGTCCTTGCCCTTGGTTGCCCGTGCTATGCCGGGGTGACGCCTGCAAAATTCGTAAATCTTATTGACCGGCTGCTTGTGGCTGTCGCCGGGATTATAACCCGAGTCAATCAGCGCAATCTTGATATGGTGTAAACCGTACTTGCGTTCCATCAAAGTCTCAAGGTCAGTCCACACGCTGTCGTGAGCGGTCTCACCATAGAGCTGACCCTGATCAATGAGCCATGATTCCATCCCGTAACCCCACATGCGAACCACAAACTCAAGCCGATTTTTCTGAACGTCAACGGTAAGCACGAGCGCGAGCCCCCTGTCTGAAGCGTCCTGCGGTATCGTGCCTGTAGAATAGGATCGGCATCGATCAAAAACTAGCTGCCATTCTGGCGAGTCTGCTCCTGTCTTGTACAGTTCGCCGAATCCGGTATTGAGCACGGCCTGTATGCGACCCGGATCGCCTGATCTGACGGCCTCTAGCCATGCCTTCGCCCGCTCGCCGAATGTCTTCCACGGGCTGCAGAGTCCTGATACCCAAAATGAAGCGGTGTCATTCTCAGGGATGTCACCATCGATGTTTCCATCCTTATCGACTGTCTGGCCGGGTGCGATGTAGACGCCACGAGCATTCATTTTCGACTTCTGGTTGTCAGGGATCAGTGAACCGCAATGTGGGCAGGCAAGGGCGGCTTCGTGCATGGCCTTCTGCGGGCTGCAGCCTTCCGGCCATTTCAGGAGTTTGAACCGTGGTATGAAATACTCTTCGCACTCGGGACACGGCCATGACCACTCGTATTTAGTGCCTTGCATCCACAGCTTCCAGATCGGTGAAACGATATCCTCTGGGTCTGTGTCTTCGTCCCAATGCTCGAAGCCTGTTAGTTTGTGATGCTTGGTTTCCACGTTCCCGATTGTCGGTGTACTGGTTACGATTGTCTTGCCGTCAGGGTATGTCGAATGACGGGCATCAGCGAGTGTAACAACATCGCCCTCGCCCGGTATGTCATCCATACGGTCGCGCTCATCCACGTAGACATCGGCTGCAGGTTGTGCAGCAAGCTCTGTTGCAGAGCCTGACCACGCCAGCCGCACTGAAACACCGGATATGGCCTTGTATGTCTTGCTCGATGCTTTGCCCTTGTTGAGCTTTGTCCAGAGACTTTGCGCCGATGAAAACATCGCCATGAGCCGTGGCTCGATGACTTTCTCGACATTTGATCGGGTCGGGCCGATGTAAAGGATTGGTGCCGGGTCATCATCGCAGCGATGCCCGATGGCGTTGAGAATGCTGTCTGTCTTACCTGTTTGCGCAGAGAGAACACCGACGATTGTTTTGTAACGTGGATCACGTATCGCCCTGATCACGGGTATCATGTACGGGTTTCTTGCGCTTCGCCACGGCCCCGGTTCCGCGTTTCCCGCCGGCAGTATTCTGTTTTGATCCGCCCACTGATCGGGCTCTCTTTCTGGTGGTGGCCTTAGAATTTCTGCCGCCGCTTTCAACAACGGCCAAGCGAGAAAGTCTGTCGGCTGCAGCAGCCCTGATTCGTCTTGTTTCATTCAAAAGTGTTTGTCTGATTAATGCGGGCTCCATGATACCCGCAAGCTCGCCGGCAAGGCGACCACCGAGACCATCCATTTGCGATGCAATGATGACCATAGCCTCGTTGATCACAAGTCCCGCCTGTTCACGGTCAACGAGATCACCCACTTTCCGTCTGTAATCAAGCTCGGCTGTTGCGGCCTGTATTTCCAGATAGCGACTGCGCCTGTCTTTAACTTCCTTGTTAGAGGTTCCACTGCCCTGTTCCTTCAACTGCTTCTGAAGATAAACGATATACCACTGCGCCGCTGCAGCGAGCAGATACTTGCCGCGCCCGACCTGTGGCAGTCCCTCCTTCACAAGCTGTTGTACTCGACGCGGTGAAATGTTGCAGAACTGAGCGACCTCGTTGACGCCTACCGTGTTAGCCATAATGACTCCTATCTGGTGTTTTTTTGTACTGAAGTGGTGATTATATGACCTGATAACAATTGTTGTTTTTTTGTACTGAACTGGTGAAAGAATGTACTGAAGTTGATCATTTTTTGTACAGCAAATCCGCCGATCTGCCCCCCTGAAAATCAATGACTTACGTGATTGCAGATTCCAGCCGGTGCCGCCGGCGACAAAAAAAGTTGTCGTAAGTGCTTAATTCCAAAGGGCATTTAAGTCCTTGATTTCTATGCCGTTTCTGTTGAATATAAGGATACAGGGCAAACGGAAGCCGGCACCCATCGCCGCAAGTCACCAGCGATTCAGAAAACGGAGAACCGGAACTGGCAGCACTAAGGTTCCGCACCAGAGAAACCGTCGCGCAACATCTGGTGAAAGCCCCACGGGTGCGAAGTGGGACGGGTCGTGATAACTGACTCGGTGCAACAAGTCCCGACACGAGTGAAGTCGAGGTTGCATCACCAGTGAGTCGCGATACGGTGAGAAGTTCCGACACTAGCGCATCCGCCGATCAATCGGGAATCACTCTCTTGTTAGCAGTTTGAAGTTGGTGTCAACAGAGACGGTGGCGCAGTCCTTAAAACAGAAGCATGATCTTCAGCCGATCTTATCCAGCAGAGAGTAAAGCGGCATAGTCGAACCCCGTGATTACCCGGCAGGAAAAAAAACACAGCAAACTAACACTGTCGCGATGACAGTGACTGGATCGAGATCACAGTGAACAGGACAGACGGCTGACTCGCATCAAGTAAAGCCCCTGATGCAGCCCGATACGCTTGAACACTCCCTGATTAAGAACGTTTCACACTCTGACCGAGTGTGAAGCGGGGTGACAGTGCGAACAGCGCGATTCACCCTGCTTTACATTCCCTCAATACTTTTACAGGAGCAATGACCATGAA
>Ga0180438_10006989_pt1 | contig 14994 bp, 14 predicted proteins | sample SS_ome_12_FD_132455 | JGI IMG/M metagenome (GOLD analysis project Ga0180438, IMG submission 132455) | Hypersaline lake sediment archaeal communities from the Salton Sea, California, USA - SS_3_D_2 metaG | ecosystem: Environmental > Aquatic > Non-marine Saline and Alkaline > Hypersaline >...
GAGAATAACTCGGTAAGGTGTGACAGTTTCCCGGCAAAAAGGCCGGCGAAAAGTCGCCTGCCCGGCGACAGGGTTGATTGTGTAATTCGGGGGAACGGCTGTGGATGCTGGAATGAGTCGAAATAGGATGGGGCTGGGCCGGCGGGACTTTCTGGCGTTGAGCGCCGCGGGCGGTGTGAGCGCGGCTCTGGGGGGCTGCAATCTGACGGGCCGCGCGGATACCCCTGCTGTGGTGTCTGAAACGACAAAGGAGACTGTGAGCGCTTCGCCTCGTGGTGCGAGTGCTGCCAGGGCGGTTCTCATAAGAAGAAAGGCGACCGTTTCGCTGGTTAGCTTTCCGACACTGCCGCGCGAGGAGCCCGACCGTCTGAACAAGACGCTGGCCAATATGGGCAGGCATATTACGGAGGCGGCGGCGCTGGGCAGCGACCTGGTTGCTTTTCCCGAAATTGCCAACACCTTGGGCGCGGCCGAGCCGTGGCAGTTTGAGCCGCTCGACGGGCCGACCATTACCGCGCTTTCGAAAGAGGCCGCGAAGCACCGGATCTATGTGGTTTGCCCAATGGGCACACTTGATAACGGTAAGAAGCGAAACAGTTCTGTCCTGCTTGGCCGGGACGGCGGCATCGTCGGTGTCTATCATAAGAACTTCCCCACGCACGGCGAGCTCGACAGGGGCATTGTCCCCGGCACCGAGACGCCTGTTTTTGAGACCGATTTTGGACGGGTTGGTCTGACCATTTGCTTCGACCTGAATTACTGGGAGGTGGGCTCCGGCCTTTGCGCCAATAAGGCCGAGCTTGTATTATGGTCGTCTATGTGGCCGGGGGCTCGAATGCTCACAAAGTGGGCGATGGAGTTCGGTTTCTATATGGGTGCCATCTGGCGCGGCGGCTGCACGTTCGTGGATGTTGCGGGGCGAGAGATTCTAAGCATCAATCGGAACATCAGCGATAGAGGCGGCAGCGCACCGCTTGTCACGGCGACGCTGGATATGGACCGGCGACTCCTGCATCATGACGGCAACGTCGGCCGCCTGAAACCACTTTATGAAAAGTACGGCACGACTGCCGCGTATGCCGAATGGCTTGGCCACGAGTGTCTGCTTATCTTCGGCTCGCAGCTGCCGGATGTTTCCAGCGATGAGCTGATAGCTGAGTTCGGCTTGGAGACGATGCGTCATTACCTCGCGCGGGTGCGGCGCGACCGCCAACTGGCGCTGACGGGGCTTTACAAACCCAAGAAGAATAACTGACAGATAGGCGCCGATGGGCGCAGCTTTTTGAAAGGTTATTGGGAGATGCAGCCATGAGAAGGTTTATCTCTGGAACCAATTGTGCGCGAGTTACGAAGTTGATTATGGCTTCTTTGGTGGTCCTTGCAGCGTGTATGAGCGTTGTCGCGCAGGCAGCGGATTCGGCCTCCGTGAAGGCCTTGTTCGTGAATCCGCCGCGTCAGTACAGCACCGGGCCGTTGTGGGTGTGGAATGATATGCTTACCGAAGAGCAGATTGTCTCGACGCTGCGGGATTTGGCCGGGCAGGACGTGCGGCAGGTTTTTGTTCATCCGCGGCCGGGCCTGATGACGCCTTACCTTTCGGCGGACTGGTTCCGGCTGTGGAAAGCTGCGCTCAAAGAGGCCGAGCGGCTCGATATGAATGTATGGATATACGATGAGAACTCGTACCCATCCGGTTTTGCGGGTGGGTTTGTCCCCGAGGCAATGCCCGAGTCGCGGAGCAAGGGTCTTCAGATAGAAGAAGCGAACCGTCCACCCGAGTGGAACGATGACATAATCGGCGTCTACCGCGTGACCGATAACCGTTACCAGAATATCACGCAGGCTGTGCGAGCCGGTCAAAGGCTGCCGCAGGACCACTATCTCGTTGCCTCAATCAAGCTGGCGCCAAGCTCACCCTGGTATGGCGGCAAGTTTTACACGAATCTGATCAAGCCGGGAGTCACTGAGAAGTTTCTTGAGATTACAATGGATGCCTACAAGCGCGAAGTAGGCGAGCAGTTCGGCAAACGCATTCCGGGCGTCTTCGCGGATGAGCCGCGCCTGAGCCGTGCCAGCACTGTTGCATGGACCGATGATCTTGACGAGGCTTTCGAGAAACGATGGGGATACAGACTGACGGACCATCTGCCGAGTCTTTTTCGCCCGGTCGGCGACTGGAAACGCGTGCGGCACAATTACCGAGCGGTACTGCTGGAGCTGTTTATCGAGCGGTGGGCCAGGCCCTATTATGAGTATTGCGAGCGGCACAATCTGGAATTCACAGGGCACTACTGGGAACACAGCTGGCCCAAAACCAAAGACGTGCCGGACAATATGGCCCTGTACGCCTGGCAGCAGCGACCGGGAATTGACACACTGTTTAACCAATACTCAGAAGGAACCCACGCACAGTTCGGCAACATCCGTGCGGTAATAGAACTGGCGAGCGTGGCCAATCAGCTCGGCAAAAGACGGACCCTATGCGAAGCGTTCGGCGGCTCCGGCTGGGATCTGCGGTTCGAGGATATGAAACGGATTGGCGACTGGCTCTACGTGCTCGGCGTCAACACAATCAACGAGCATCTTTCCGACATTACCATCCGCGGCGCGCGAAAGGCCGACTATCCGCAGTCGTTCTCCTATCACGAGCCCTGGTGGCAGGCGTATCATGTGATGGCTCGCTACTTCACCAGGCTCTCAGTTGCTCTTTCAGCCGGCGAGCAAATCAACAGTATCCTGCTAATTGAACCAACCACCACCGCCTGGATGTACCAGGGCGATTCGGAACATAGTGACCACCTGGAAAAGATTGGAGCCGAATTCCAGCAGCTTGTCACTAAGCTCGCGAAGTTACAGGTCGAATTCGACATCGGCAGTGAGTATATAATCGCCAATCACGCTTGTGCTGAAGGCGCGGTACTGAAGGTGGGCAATCGCCAATACGACACACTGGTTGTACCTCCACTCAATGAGAACCTTAACAGCAAAACCATGGATCTTCTCGAAGCTTACGTCAAGGCTGGCGGCAAAGTGCTTTGCTGCGGCGACCCGACGACCCTCGTCGATGGCCGGGCTTCCAATCGTGCCAAAATCGCCGCGCAAAGTGCTTCTTGGGGAAGGGTTGAGGCAACTGCTATCTCAACGGTGCTGCCGAATCCGTCGGATGGTTTTGTAATCTACCACAACGACGGTGACCGAGGCATTCTTCTGCACCACCGCAGAAAGCTGAAAGACGGCGAGATACTCTTTCTCGTTAATACGAGTATCGATTCAGCGGCTGCGGGCCGGATAGAATCGGCGATGCGCAGTATCCAGCGTTGGGATCCTGAGACAGGCAACATTTCACCATACCCGTTTACCGCACGGGCGAGCGGCGTCCGCGCCGACTTTGAGCTTGCCCCTTGTGGAAGCCTTCTGCTGTTTCTATCCAACAAGCGGAGTGAGCCGGCCCCATCGGAACCGGCGCAGGCGGTGAATGTGGAACCTGCTGGTCCGCTGCGGATTCGCCGCACCGAGCAAAACGTGCTCACTCTGGACTATGTCGATGTCACCGCCGGCGGCGAGACGAAGAAGAGTGTCTATTATTACCAAGCGTCGAAATTTGTCTTTCAGAAACATAGTATGGAAGGCAATCCGTGGGACCACACGGTTCAGTTCCGCGACGAGATTATCAAGAAAAAGTTCCCGACGGACAGCGGTTTCGAGGCGACATACCGCTTCACCATCGAAGGTGAGGCGCCGAAGGCTCTTTACGTTGTAATTGAGCGTCCGGACCTTTATCAAATCACTTGCAACGGCAAGAAAGTTATTGCCAAGGAAGGTTCGTGGTGGCTTGACAGGTCGTTTGGTAAAATCGATATCAGCTCCACGGCTAAAACAGGCGAAAACGCCGTCACAATAAAAGCAGCGCCATTCACGGTCTTTCACGAACTTTCTGCAGCATATCTGTTGGGCGATTTCTCGGTGAGAGCTACTGGTGCAGGTTTTGTAGTTGGCCCGGACGCGCCGCTTGAGCCTGGTCCGTGGAGCGAGCAGGGTCATCCATTCTATGCCGCAGGCGTTTCATACACACAGGATTTTGAGATTGGCAAGCCAAAGGGAAAGTACTCTGTTCGCCTGCCTTCCTGGTACGGCAGCGTCGCGAGAGTAACGGTAAACAATAAGGACGCCGGCTACATCCATCATCAACCGTGGGAGCTGGAAGTGACGGACTTGATCCGCTCCGGCGCAAATAGAATTGATGTCACTGTAATCGGAACGCTGAAGAATACACTCGGCCCGCATCACGGCAACCCAGAACCCGGCCGCTCAGGCCCCGCCTCGTTCCGTAAGGGGCCCGAGACCGGCCCGCCGCCGGCCGCTGACTACCACTTACTAAGCTACGGACTCTTTGAGCCATTCGAACTGCTGAACCATTGACAGGAGATGTAAACTGCGGGATATGTCCGAAGTATATTGTGGTGGATAATGGTTGATCCAACGGGACCAGAAAGTCGCTATTCTGTCCAGCCGCCTCCTCTGAGGGGCGACAGGTCTGCCGGCACGGGGCTGGCTGTGGCAAGCCTTGTGCTCGGAATCCTGGCTGTGCTGCTGTCGGTTGCCTGTGTTGGAGGTGTTTGCGGGCTGGTGGGACTCGTGTTAGCTGTGACACACCTGAGAAGGAGCCGGGTGTCGCGGCCGATGGCCTGGTGGGGCCTGTCGCTGTCAACTGTGGGTATCCTGCTGACGGTTGCCTGGGTGGCGTACGGAGGCCTTTAGGCGCTACGATTCAGGTGTAATATGGCGCAGTTGGGCTCACGCACCTATCAAAAGTGGATTGGGAAAGAAACTCCGGACGTTGTTCTGAGGGACCTGGAAGGCAAGTCGCTTGCTTTGTCAGATTTGAGGGGGCGTAGGCTGGTTCTGGATTTCTGGGCGACCTGGTGCCCTCCGTGCAGAAAAGAAATACCGCATTTTGTAAAGCTGAGCGATACGTATGATGCCAGTGAGCTTGTAATCATCGGCATATCGTCGGAAGATGAGGCAACCATCCGGTCCTTCAGGGAAAAGTGGGCAATAAATTACCCCCTTGCGTCCGCGCGCAATCTGCCGTCGCCTTATGGCGACGTCAGGTCAATCCCCACCACATTTTTCATTGACCGCAAGGGGGTCATTCGGGATGTGCTCGTGGGTTATCATAGTTTTCAGCGGCTAAATGCCCGTGTGATTGCGCTGGATCGCCCCGTTGATCCCAATCAGTAGAAGGTAACATTGGCCTCGTATTGCGGCCGGCGCCGGAGCGTAAAGCCGGCGCCTGCGAGTTGGATGGGTTACAGATTTACGGCTACGCCGCGGTCGCGAAGGTATTCCTTCATTTGCCTTATGGTGTAGTTGCCGAAGTGGGTTATTGAGGCCATTAGCACCGCGTCGGCGCCGCCGTCGGCGATTGCGTCGTAGAGGTGCTCGAGCTTTCCCGCCCCGCCGGAGGCGATTACCGGGATATTGACGGCGTCGCTTACCGCGCGGTTCAGTTCGTTGTCGTAGCCGGCCTTGGTGCCATCGGCGTCCATGCTGGTCAGCAGTATCTCCCCGGCGCCAAGCTGTTCGCCCCTGACGGCCCATTCAACGACGTCAATGTCGGTCGGTTCAGTGCCGGCCTTTATGCACACGTGCCATATGCCCTTTCGCTTTGTCGAGCGGCGGGCGTCAATCGCCAGCACTACGCACTGATTGCCGAAGCGGCGGGCGGCGTCGGTGATTATGTCCGGATTATCGACGGCTGCCGTGTTTACCGAAACCTTGTCTGCGCCGCTTCGCAGGATTGTGTCTATCTGCTCGGCGGTCTGGATGCCGCCACCTACCGTAAATGGGATGAAGACGTTCTGGGCTACCTTTTCCACCAGATGCACTATGGTCTCGCGCGAGCGGATCGTTGCGGTTATGTCCAGGAACACCAATTCGTCGGCGCCTTCATCACTGTATCGTGCGCCCAGTTCCACCGGGTCGCCGGCGTCACGCAGATTCACGAACTGCACGCCTTTGACGACGCGGTTATCTTTGACATCGAGACAGGGGATTATTCTCTTGGTAAGCATGGTCAGCGGCCCCTTTCGCAAAGCTCGGCGAAATTTCGCAGGACCTTCAGGCCTGTATGGCCGCTTTTTTCCGGGTGGAACTGTACGCCGTGGACGTTTTTCTTTTGTATCGCCGCCGCCAGGTCGAAGCCGTAATCCGTATAGGCGACTATAGCCTCGGGGTCTGCAACCTCGGCGTAGAAAGAGTGGGCAAAATAAAAGTGCTTGCGTTTCGGCAGGTCGGCGAACAAATCCATATCTTCCGGGAGCGTGACCAGGTTCCAGCCCATGTGAGGGATTGTCCTGCCGGGTGGAATGGGAACGACATTGCCGCGAACCAGACCGAGGCCTTTGTGCTCGCCGTATTCGCAGCTTTTGTCGAAGAGCATCTGGTAGCCGACGCAGATGCCGAGGAGCGGCTTGCCGCCCAGAGCGGCTCGCTTTACGACTTCGGCCGTCGCGCCCAGTGCATTGACGGCGAAGCCAAACGCCGCAACTCCGGGCAGAACCAGACCGCGAGCTTTTTCGATTTGCGCCGGGTCGCTGCTCAGCGACACATCACAGCCGATGTGCCGAAAGGCGTTGCAGACGCTGCGGACGTTCCCCACGTTGTAATCGATAACGACGATCATAAATCAGATTAGACCCCAGACGTGCCGTACGGTCAAACAAAAACGGCTTATAGGTTCGTTAAGTGGGTCGGATGCCCGCGAACGCGAGTGCGGCGGGGGGGGGCCGTTGCGGCCAATACAGAAGTCGCGCGAAATCGGTTTGTTGAATCGGGGTGTTTCGTTTATAATGTTACCGCACGTGGGATGGGCCGATGACTTTTGGCCGGCGTGCTGCTTGTTTCTTGACGTGATGTGGGCAATCGGCTGAAGCTTGCCGGGGATTCTGTGGTTGAAGGGAGAAGTGAATGTGTGGCATTGTTGCATATCTGGGGAAAAAGGTCGCCCAGCCGATTCTCATTGAAGGCCTCAAGCGGCTGGAATATCGCGGGTATGATTCGGCCGGTGTGGCGCTGCTGGGCGGCGGCGCAATAAAAGTAAAGAAAACCAGCGGCCGAATCAGCGCCCTTGAGGCGATTCTTGAGCCGGTTGACAGCCGGGATACACTCGGACTCGGCCATACCCGCTGGGCCACACACGGTGAGCCCAACAGTACAAACGCGCACCCCCATCTGGATTACACGGGCAAAATCGCGCTGGTGCACAACGGCATCATCGAAAACTACGCGACGTTAAAGACCTGGCTGCAGAATGAAGGAGTGAGCTTTGCCAGCGAGACCGATACCGAGGTGATAGCAAACCTCATCGGCTACTTCTACGCCAAACCCGAAGGGCTCCCCGAAGGCCGTAACAAATTCGAGTGGGCCGTCCAGCGGGCGCTGCACGAAGTTCACGGCACGTTCGGACTGGCTATCGCGTGTTCGGATTTCAGCGGGATGCTTATCGGTGCAAAAAAGGGCAGCCCCCTGATTCTGGGCGTCGGCGATGACGAATATATCCTTGCCTCTGATGCCGCTGCGATTGTCGAGCACACCACCCAGGCAGTGTATCTGGCCGACAACGAGATGGTTACGGTAGGGCCCCGGGGCTTTTACACCAAGACCATTGATAATGTCACCGTCACAAAGGACCTGCAGCAAATCGAATTCTCTTTGGAGCAGATTGAGTTGGGCGGCTTTGAGCACTACATGCTCAAAGAAATCTTCGAGCAGCCCAAAGCGCTGGGCACGTGTATGGGCGGCAGGCTTGACCCGCATAATAAGAGGATAAGGCTCGGCGGCATAGACTCGTATTTCCGGGAGCTTGCCCGCGCCAGACGTTTCATATTCACCGCGTGCGGGACAGCGTTTCACGCGGGCCTGGTAGGCGAGTTTCTGTTTGAGCACTTGGCTCGCATCCCCGCCGAGACCGAGTACGCCAGCGAGTTCCGGTATCGCAATCCTATCATCGAGGACGGCACAGTTGTCCTGGCGATAAGTCAGTCGGGAGAGACGCTCGATACTATGGCGGCTGTGGAGGAGGCCAAAGAGCGCGGCGCCACGGTGCTCGGCATCGTCAATGTCGTGGGCTCGTCGATCGCGCGGGCCACTGACGCAGGGATATATCTGCACGCAGGTCCCGAGATCGGCGTCGCCAGCACCAAGGCGTTTACAGCACAGGTCGCCGTGCTGAGCATGCTGGCTATTGAGCTGGGCCGCAGAAGGCATATCAGCAGTGACGAGGCAAGCAGGTGCATCGACGAACTTACGCAAATGCCCGACAGGATAAGCCGGGTACTCGAGCAGTCCGAACATATCAAAGAAATAGCCTCTGCAAATATCGAGAGGAACAACTGGCTGTTTCTGGGTCGCGGTTTCAACTATCCGGTTGCGCTCGAAGGCGCATTGAAACTGAAAGAGATTAGTTATATTCACGCCGAAGGTCTTCCTGCGGCGGAAATGAAGCACGGCCCCATAGCTCTGATAGTTGACGGCATGCCCGCTGTTTTTATTGCGACCGCCGGACCGCAGTATGAGAAGATTATGGGCAACATCGCCGAGGTCAAGGCTCGCGGCGGCAAGATTATCGTCGTGGCAACCGAGGACGATGAGAACATCAAAGAGCACGCCGACCATGTGATTACCGTGCCCGATGTGCCCGAGATTCTGCAGCCCATGCTTACGGTTGTGCCGCTGCAGCTTCTCGCTTACCACGCGGCCGTCCTTCGCGGTCACGATGTTGACAAGCCCCGAAATCTCGCAAAGAGTGTCACCGTGGAGTAGCTATTGGCGCCGCGGCGAGCAGCTTCCTGCACGTGCAGTGATTGCCTAAGTGACACAGAGCGAGCCGTTTGGCCGTGAATTTGATGGGAAAGGCCATCCCTGCCAATTCCCCGTATCCTATCGTTATGTGTGGGAAGAAATTCTCGAAGCTCGATTTCTCACGATAGTTTTCTATCCAGAGCAGCGTGGATTCGGCTGCTGCCGCCGGGTCATAAAGCATCTCCCTGGTGACATTCCGGCCGAGATACGGCGCGAATGTCTGCATAACCTGAGTATGAAGCGATTGAAGTTCTTCGATGTTTTCGACTTCAAAGACGGATACCTTCTGGCCCGCCGAATTTGTTGACGTCCCGATGCCGGTGACCTCCAATTCAGGCAGCGGGTTCTCTTCGGCAATATCTTTGAGAAGACCCGCAGCGGCAGGAAGGTCACTTTGGTCAAGACAGCCCATTGCCAGAGAAATGTGCGGCAGGCAATCTTCCTTATCGAGGATGATCTCCGGGCCGTATTTTAGGACCAGTTCCTTGCTTGCCTCAATCGCCATGTCTGCCATTTTCTCGTCAGGCAGCAGCGCAATATCGACAGCTTTCTTACCCATGCCATTCTTAAGCCGTTGCGATATATAGGTTTAGGCCGAAAAGGGGCGGCCGGACGGGCCACACGCCACGTATTCTATAAAGGGGGCGGTGGTTTCACAAAAACTTTGTTTTGGGCGGTGACCAACCGGCCCTTCTCGTTCGTATTAGTAATAAAGGTAGCTGCAGGATAAGCAGTGCGCCCGTGGGAGGGACCTTTATCCTGGCAGGCCTTGGGTTTGTACTTATATGGAGGTGTGGGCCATGGACAAGGTTGAGACAGTGGTTGGAATATTGACTCGGATAAATGACGGGGAAAGCCAGGCCAGACTCAGAGAGGCGGCGGCGGACTTCTTATCGACTGTCGAACCTGGCGACATTGTGCGCGCCCAGCAGAGGATGCTCGAGTACGGGGCGGATATAAGAGAAATAGCGAGGATGTGCCGCTCGCACATCGGGCTTATCGGGCATCCCGCTGAGAAGCTGAGGTTGAGCCTGCCGCCAGGCCATGTCCTTCAGCGTCTGCTGGCCGAGCATCAAATGGTTCAATGTTTACTGGTGGATTTGACCGAGCTTAATAGCGCCGTCAGCAGGCTGCCTTACATCAGCGCCACCACCCCGGAGTACATTAAACTGCTGCACATTGTAAGCCATCTTGCGGCTGGTGAGCAGCACACGCAGATGGAAGAGAAAGTGATCTTTCCGGAGCTTGAGAAGCTGGGAATGTCGGTGCTGCCGACCATCCTGACGGCCGAACACTTTGACATGCACTACTACACGGAGCAACTGCAGGAGCTCACGTACAAGTGCTGCGCGGTCGATTTCGGCGAGTTCAAAAGCGGTCTTGATCGGGTCGTCCTTTACCTTGTCCCGCTCAAGCGCGAGCACATTTTCAAAGAGGATAATCTTCTTTATCCCATTGCCTTGGGAGTTATTAACGGGGACTCGGCCTGGAACCGGCTGTATACGGCGTGTGAACAGATTGGCTACTGCTGTTTCTGACGGCCGAGGCCCTGATAGTCACCTGGCGGCAGCCCGCCGGTGCCCGGCCTGCACATTCACGGAGCCTCTTCGACAACCTGTTCGTATTGCCGAAGGATTCTTTCATCTGTTTGCCCGATGAGACTATTGATGATTAGAATCACAAGGCAGTTACAGCCAAACCCCGGAACGATTTCATAAAGGTATTCGCCCCACCCGAGCAGCTTCCAGAGCACCACTACTACAGTGCCGCTCGCCATGCCGGCCAGCGCCGCCTGCCAGCCGGTCCTGCGCGAAAACAATGCGCACAGCACGACAGGTCCGAACGCCGCACCCAATCCCCCCCAGGCGTAAGCGACTATTTTCAGGATGGTCTCGTCCCAGGTGAGCGCCATAACCAGCGCTATAACCGAGATTATGACCACACAGATTCTGCCGACCATAATAATTTCTCTCTCTGTGGCGCTTGTTCGCAATGCTTTTTGGTAGAAATCCTCCGTCAGCGCCGAGGAGCTGACCAGAAGCTGCGAGTCTATTGTGGACATAATCGCCGACAGAATCGCTGCCAACATTACGCCCGCCAGCCACGGGTGCATCACCTTGTTTATCATGTAGATGAAGACTTTCTCCTCTTCGCCGTCGGTCAGATTGTCGAACATTCCTATGCTGATAAGACCGATTACGACGGCCCCGGCCAGTGACAGAGCTACCCACACGATGGCTATGGTCATTGATTCGCCGAGCTTTGTTACCGATTTGGCGCTCATGAATCTCGCCAGTATGTGCGGCTGACCGAAGTATCCGAGCCCCCATGCCGCCGCCGAGATTATCGCCAGGACCGGAAAACTGTCGCCTCGGGGAATCAGGCCTGCTGATATTTCTTTGAGCGACATCGCTTGTTTTATTTCTCCGATGCCGCCCACACTGAAACAGGCGACCGCCGGCACAACTGTCAGTGCCAGGACCATTAGCATTCCCTGAAACAGGTCCGTCCAGCATACCGCCAGAAAGCCGCCCAGAAATGTGTAGACGATAATTATGGCTCCCCCTATGACGACCGCCACCATATAGGGAACTTCAAAGGTTGATTCGAACAATTTTCCGGTCGCGACCAGTCCCGAGGACACATATATGGTAAAGAATATGAGGGTGATTATCGCCGAGACCACGCGCAGAAGGCCCGTGGGGTCGCCGAACCGCTGCTCAAAAAAGCAGGGCAGCGTTATCGCGTTGGTTTTCTGTGTGTATATTCTGATGCGGGCCGCTACCAGCTTCCAGTTCAATACCGTCCCGACAAACAGGCCGATTGCTATCCATATCTTTCCCATCCCGCCTAAGTAGATCGCCCCTGGCAGCCCCATCAGCAGCCAGCCGCTCATGTCGCTGGCCTGCGCCGACAGGGCAGTTACCCATGCCCCCATACCTCTGCCGCCTAACAGATAGTCCTCTATGCTCACGGACTTTCGGTAGAAATAGAAGCCGATTCCCAGCAGAAGGACAAAGTAAAAGACGAACGTGATTAGAGTAGGCGTTGACAACACAAATCGGTCCCCTGTCGAGCCTGTCTGTCAGGCAGCCTGCCCGATGCCAATCAGGCGAGACTTACATTTCTCAGATTAAGGATTTTCGCGGCCGCTCCGGGTTTTTATAGGGCATCGCAAACAAACCATACGATGCGGGTAATATTTTGTCAGCGTGTTTTGTCCTTTTATTGGGCATTTCTTATATTTTAATCAGTTTACACGGGTTGGTAAAAACCTTTCCATTTGGGGTGTTTGCTCGCCCCGGAGGTAGTTTGCTATGAGTACAAAACAGGACAAACAGCAAATTCAACGGTTGAAGAGCGAGCTGAAGTTCGCCGAGGAGACGCACGCATCGAGAGTTCGTGACAGGGATTTGCGACTTCTTAAGCTTGCTTTGATTATGGTCATCCTTGCGGCAATTGCCGGCGTTATTTACGGACGAATTCAAATATAGCGAGCTTTTCAACCGTACCGCCTTATCGCTTTTGTCGAGATGGAGGCTCCCCGGGCGCGGGCGTCATCTGCTCTGTCTGCCTCCGCACAGGCCGTTTGTCGTGAGGCAGAACCCCCGTCTTACTGCTCAGGTTCGTTCGGCGGTCGCCTGCGCCGGCGCGCCGGCTGGCTTGCTCTGCCTGCCGCGACGCCAGTATGAAGCCAAGGCTGAGCCTGCCACGGCGGACCACGGACCGAAGACAGCGGATGCCATAGCCGCCTTGGCGCTGTCAAGAACGTTGAACGCCAAACCTGTTGCCATGCCGCCGTTTTGCATACCGACTTCGATGGCCACGGTTCTGCTGTCGCGCCTGTCCAGGCCTGCTGCGCGTGCACCCCAGTAGCCGAAGGTAAAGCCCGCCGCGTTGTGGCATACCGAAGCGCCGAAAAGCGCAAGGCCCATCACCAGAAGGTCCTCGCGCGACAGTGCTATCGTAATGGCGATTATAATGCAGATGGAAAGCATCGCCAGAACCGGCAAGACCCGCACCAGCTTCCGGGCAAGTTTGTGGGCATATCGATTTATCAGCAGACCGACAATCAGCGGCACGATGATCAACCACAAGATCTTCTTCATCATTGCCCATACGTCGATCGGAACATACTGGCCCGCCAGCAGCTTCATTGCAAATGGTGTGATCAGGGGTGACAGAAGCGTTGAACATGCCGTCATCGTTACCGACAGAGCAACGTTGGCGCCTGCTATGTACGTGATTACGTTGACGCCACCCCGCCGGGGCACGAACCAATCAGCACGAGCCCCGCCGCCACCTCGGGTTTCAGCCCGAAGAGCGTCGCAAAGGTCAAACCCATAAAAGGCATCACCGCGTATTGAAGAGCAAAACCCACGAAGACGCCTTTGGGCATCTTGAAGACGCGGGCAAAATCGTCGAACGTCAACGTCATACCCATGCCAAAGAGTATTAACTGGACAAGCGGCCCAATCGCGTCTCTCAACTGTAGTGGACCCCACGCCATAAAGAGCCGCGGATAAAACAGGGCGCAGATACCGAACGCCAGGACCCAAATTGTAAACGCTGACGATTTGAAGCGCTGTGACCTGCCGGCGGCCAGCGCGAGCAGTGCTGCGCCGATTGTCACCGGCGCCCCCACCACCGTACGCCGGCCGCCCAGCGCGAAAACAAGCGCACCGATGAGCAGAACAACGCCGATGAAGACCAAAACTTTCGCAGAAACGAAACGTGCTGCGCGGCGCTTATTCGTGTTTTCTTTTTCTCGTCGTATCGCAGCCAAAGCTCAGAATCCAGCCTGCCGATACCGTCACTTACTCTGCCCCGAACCCTGGAGGTCCTTATAGTCGGCGCAGAACTCCTTTCTTTTGCACGCCGGGCAATGTACCCCGCGCCATATTCCGTCGAATTGTTCCATGATTGCGGCGACGAGGGCCTTATCGTCGGTGATGATTCCCGCTTCGAAGTTTCTTTTGTTCTCGCTCTTGGCCCCCATCCCCGCGCCGGTCAGGTTGGCGCTGCCCATATATGCGAAGGCCCCGTCGATTACGACTGCCTTAAGATGGACCCTCGGGCACAGGATTCGCTCCATACCCCGTATCAAATCTGGATACCTGTCGAAGTCCCGGCGGAACGCCCGCCCCGGCTCCTTTGCGTGCAGCAGACGTATTTCGACCTTTCTTTCAATCAGGTCGGACAGAACCTCCAGAAACGGCACCATTTTGCCGTTCTTGTGCACGTGGAGGTCTTTTAAGTCGGAGGTGGCCGCCCACAGGAACTTGCGGGCTTTTCCGATTCGCCCGCAAATCACCTTCTCGTATATCTGTCTGTCTGTGACAAACTCAATCATTTGGTAGTTCGGTCCCTGGTCGGCGCTGCTTACGTAATCAGTTGCCGACCAGCCTTGTAGGCCCTGTTCAAAGCGTCTGCTTTTAGCTCTTGATCCTTCTCACCTGCGACGAGCCCGAAATAGATCTTCTTTACAACCTTGAAGCCCATGCTCCTGGCCGCCGCCTTTAAGACGCTCAGGGCGTTGGGTATCAGAATCCTGCCGATGAACGCCGGACACGCACTCGAAGTGATTATCACCGCCTTTTTGGTCGCGTTCTTTGTTCGAAGTTTTGGCATCCCAACGCTCCAGGGCCAGTAGGCAAAACCCACAAGCCGCTCGATGAACCTCTTCATAAGCGCCGTCACGGTGAAAAAGTTTATGGGAGAGCCCAGCACGATACCATCGGCCGAGTCGATTTCCTGCAATATCTCTTCGAGGTCATCGTCCTGCACGCATTTACCTCTGGCCACGTCCTTTTCCTGTGTACACGCCCTGCAGTTGGTGCAGAACTCGAGATGCTTGTCGAGAAGGTATATCTTGTTGGTTTCGGCCCCCGCTTGTTCTGCGCCTTGGAGTACCGCAGAGACGGCGCTGTCGATAATGTGACCTTTGCGGTAGCTGCCCACGATTCCCACGACTTTGGCGGCCATTCCTTTCCTCTGTCAAAGTATAATGCGCGGACCTCAATCCTCTTTTAGAACAACGTCGTCGTACTCAATCTCGAATCGCAGCTTGTGCCGGGCCTCTTCCTGCGCCAATGCCAGGAACATATCCGTCAATTCCTCTGCCTCTGCCAC
>Ga0180438_10006990_pt1 | contig 14994 bp, 9 predicted proteins | sample SS_ome_12_FD_132455 | JGI IMG/M metagenome (GOLD analysis project Ga0180438, IMG submission 132455) | Hypersaline lake sediment archaeal communities from the Salton Sea, California, USA - SS_3_D_2 metaG | ecosystem: Environmental > Aquatic > Non-marine Saline and Alkaline > Hypersaline >...
ACCCTGAAGGCGGCAAGGCACCCGCCATGAGTTGTGCCATACGTTGGTGGAGAGGAGTTGAAGGTACAGTATGGAGGGATGAGAAATGAAGAGAGTAATACTGATGTTAGCGTTGGCAGCGTGCCTGGTCTGCATAGCGGGCCGGGCGTGGGCCGCGGAGACGGACACGATCACCGTCACCGTCTCGATGGAATCGGTCGTTTCGGTTGACGTCACACCCGCAGCCTGGAACATCGGCGCCATTGGCGAGAGCGGTGGAAGTGGGCCGGAATCTTTCACGGCGACGAATGACGGCAACGTGACAGAAGACTTAACGATCACCGGTGCCAACGGAGCCAACGGCTGGAACATAGGGGCCGCCGCGGGCGTCGACGTGTTTGCGGTGACGCTTGATCGGGGCGAGCTAAGCGAAGATATGCTCGAGACGAGCCCGGTGCCATTGACCAGTTCGCTGGCACCTGATGCGGGCCACGGGTTCACGCTTGACTATTCGGCGCCCACCGAAGACAACCAGGGCGGTGGCGTGGACCACAGCTTCAGCATTACGATTACGGCATCTGCATCGCCGTAGGTCGGTGTTTTGCTTGGGCTGCTCTGCGGGCTCATCAAGTGCCCGCAGAGCGGTCCTGTGGGATCGTGAGATGGAAAGGTTGGGAAATGGCACGTTTAACTCGATTGACATTGCTTTTCGTTCTCTTTCTGAGCTTGATTGGTCAACTGGAGGCAGCCAGCCTGAAGGTGTCTCCAGCGCGTTTCATAGTTCATAACGTGGAGCCGGGCAGGCTTTATGATATTTACAAGGAGACCGGTGTGAGGCTTACCATTTACAATGATAGTGACGCGAGCCGGACGTGGTTTCTCTCCACGCACCGTCCGTCGGAGCGGGGACGGTGGGAGACTGGGTACGGCGAGATACCAGACGCTACATGGTGCTGGTTTGAGACGGACGAGATCACCGTCGAGCCAAACAGCAGTGCCCATGCTAACCTGTACCTGAAGGTTCCAGACGAGGAGAAGTACTATAATCAGCACTGGGTGGTCACGCTCAGCGTCGGCGGCAAGCCGGGTCGAGGTTTTGCGCTGGCCGTGGACATTCGGGTGCAGATCGAGACGAAGAGTAAAGTCGGTCTGAAGACGAAACCGTACGGCCTGCTTGGTTTTGAACCGAGCATGATTCGGTTCGAAGATGTGGTCCCCGGAACCACCCGGATAGCCCCGGTCGTGCTTTACAACAACGACGGTAAGGAGCACACCTATACGATCAATTCGCTGTTTGAGAAGAGCGACACGAAACGGGTCTCCTATTTGACTCAGTTACACAAGGTGATACCTGACTCGAGTTGGATCAAGCGGCCCGAGGGAAAGCTCAGGATCAAGCCGGGAGAGCGTGCCGTGCTCAAGATGGAGTTGAGAATACCGGCTGATGAGGCCAATTTCGGCAAGAAATGGGAGGACATACTTTTGGTTGAGCCCGATGACGGGCGTGCAGGATTTGTGAGGGTACAGGTGCAAACCACAGAAAAGGCGAATGCGGAGTAAATTCGTCGGTGCGAGTGCTTGAGATGATGAGACATAGGGTTCAGCTTCTGTATGTGGTCGTTACCGTTCTGCTGATGTTTGGAATAGTGCCGTCCGGCGCGCAACGGTCGCCGAGTCCGGTGGCGGTGATCAGCGTCTCAGTTCAAATGGTCGTCTCCGGGCTTACGGCTGATCCGGATGGACCGTACCACGGCCATGTCGGTAAGCCGGTGCAGTTCGACGGTTCTGGTTCAAACGATCCGGAAGGCGATCCACTAACGTACAGTTGGGATTTCGGTGACGGGTCGCCGGAGGGTACGGGCGAAACGCCAATACACATCTACGTGAACGAGGGTGTTTACATTGTGACGTTGGTTGTCAGCGACGGCGAGACGGATTCTGAACCGGCCACCACCACAGCCACCATACGAGTAGCGCATTGGGACGACGATGACGTTATCCCGACCGACAGATGGGTAGAATTCTACGGATTGGCCACGATTGACGGAATTGCTGCAGAACCTGGCGACGAGGTGGCCGCATTTGATCTCGACGGCGTGTTATGCGGTGTGTACTATGTGGATACTCCTGGAGAGTACGGATTTATGCCAGTCTACGGCGACGATCCCGCGACGACCGATGTGGACGAGGGAGCTGAACCTGGCGACCCGATAACGTTCATGCTCTGGGATGCCGGTGAGGGACAGGAACTGACAGCAACACATGTGGTTCAAAGCGGGCCCGAACCGCCACAATGGACGGCAGACGGCGATCAGTGGAATGTGGACCTTTACGGTGCTCTCCAGTGGCGGATGGTGCTGCAGACAGGGCGGAATCTGGTGAGCTTCCCGGTGAATGTGTGCTACTACGATACTGCTGAACCGCCGGATGTACCTATGTTGCCGGATGTCGCGCTGATCCGCGTTGATGACATCGGTGTGTTGCTCGACTCGATCATAGTTGGAGAATGCAGGAGAGTCCGGAGTTTCGACATCGACGGTTATCACATGTACAATCCGGGGTCCCCCGCATCCACCGATCTCCATTACATTGCGTGCGGATACGGGTACTGGATAACGATGGCCGAACCGGGCGAGCTGGTGCTCAGTGGTGCGCGCGCGGACACCGCCGCCGCCCTGCCACTTCATGCCGGATGGAATCTTGTAGGGAACTGGAGCGATACTTGCTACTACGATTCCGATGATCCACCGGATGTCCCGTTGCCAGACGACTTGTACCAGTTTGTCCAGGTGCCTTTGATCGGTGACGTACTCGCCTCTGTTGACGGCATGTACAACGTAGTGAGAAGTTTCGATATAGACGGGGCACATGTATGGCATCCGAATCTGCAAGCGCTTAGCGACCTACACTACCTCGCCCCTGGTTACGGATACTGGATAAGGATGACCGACCCTGCCGTCCTGTACTGGAATCATGTTGAATGAGGCCCTTTGTCCATGCTAGCAGTGACAGCGCTGCGGGACAAGCAAAAGGGGACCGAGGCAAAGCGAAACGACGTTCAACAGAGCCCATCTTCGCGTCTAGTCTCACGATACATTGCGTCGGCCACGGAAGAAGGCCTTCAGCGGCGAGACGAACTTCGCACGTCCACCACAGGCTGCGATCTGCTATACTTGCTCTGCATGGGTGCCCTCCTTCTGCGGCTATCCTCGGAAAAACCAAACATTTTTTCTAGGGATAAACCAGAAGTGTTACCCATGTCTCGGTCTTCTTCAAAACGTCACTTGACGCGTGCTTTGGATCGTGCTAACGTAATACTGAGGGGTTGGGGTTTTCGATAGTCCTTCCGGCGCTTGTCTTGCTGACAGCGGGCTGATTCTCTTTATTATGAAGATTATCAAGTGAGGTACGAATGAAGCGAGCAAGGGTAAAGTGTATGACACCGGCAAAGAGATGGAACCGGAGAGAGTTTCTCGGTCTTATAGGATATGGAACGGCGGCAACAGGATTGCACGTTGCGACCGCGCGCTCGGTCGAGGCGGCTGCAGCTAACGAGAAGATTCTTGTGGCGGTGATCGGGTGCGGCGGTATGGGCAACCATCATATCGACGGGCTGCTTGCGCGAACGGATGTTGTCATTGCCGCAGTATGCGACGTTTATGCGCCACGGGTAGAAGAGGCTATCAAGAAGACGGAGGGGCGGGCGAACGGGTACAAAGACTACCGACGTATTCTCGACCGAGACGACATTGACGCGATCTTCATTGCGACACCCGACCACTGGCACACCCTCATAGCGATTCACGGGTGTCAGGCCGGCAAGGACGTCTACGTTGAGAAACCGCTTTCGACCACGATTGCCGAGGGTCGCGCGATAGTTGACGCCGCACGCCGTTACGATCGGGTCGTCCAGGTTGGTACGCAGCAGCGCTCAATGCCTAATTTCCAGAAGGCCGTCGAGATAGTGCGGAGCGGCCAGCTCGGCACGGTGACATCGACCCGCGCGTGGATCGGTCCCAACGGCCGGATGGGATACGAGACGCCCCAACCCGTTCCGGACGGCCTCGACTGGGAAATGTGGCTGGGTCCCGCCCCATGGGTGCCGTACAGTCCGCAGCGATTCGGCGGATTCCGTGCATTCCACGATTACGCGGGCGGCGAGTTGACAAACTGGGGCCCGCACCTTGTGGACATCGTGCATTGGGGGATGGGTCAGGACAGGCCGTTAACCATCCAGGCGGTCGGCGGTAGCTATACACGGTTGTCCGGGTCGGACGATCACGAGACGCTGGAGGTCGCGTACGAGTTCGACCGATTCACGATGACCTGGCAGCAGGCGCACGGGCTCGAGTACGTCGGCAAGACTTACGGCACGATGTTCAGGGGCACGGAAGCCAGGTTGATGATCGATCGCAACAGTTACGTTGTGCTGCCCGAATCGAAGGGAATACCCGAGGGCAAACCGACCGAGTACTTCTGGATCGACGTTGCCGCGCACCACGACAACTTCTTCGAGTGTATGCGGACACGCAAACGTCCCAACGCCGACATCGAGATAGGACACCGCTCGACCAGCACGTGTCTTCTGGGCAATATTGCCTTGGCCGCCAAGCGCAAACTGGTATGGGACGGCGAGAGCGAACGGTTCGTTAGCGACGAACAGGCAAACCGCCACCTTTTCCGTCCGTACCGTGCACCGTGGCACTTGTAGAAAACTGCAGCCGAGTTTAAGGAGGTAATTGAGTGTGTAACCGACGTTTCGGCTCGTGCGTTGTCATAGTGCTATTGTGTCTTGCATTCCCGCTCGGCCGAGTTGCGAACGCAGCTCAGCTCGACGAGCTGGCAAACGCTCTTTCGGAGGGCGACGAACCGCAGCGCGTGGTTGCGCGCCAGCACCTTCCAGCCTTTGGCGCTGAAGCCATTCCCGCGTTGATCCCGCTTGTGGGTCAAAAGAAACTCGCTATCAGCAAGCCGGCTCGCGACGTGTTGATGGACATTGTCAACGAGGTGTGTACGCCCGGTCGCGACGTGGAGCGTCGCAAAACGTGCGATCTGCTCATTCCGATGATAGCCTCCGACCAGCCTCACGCGACAAGGATCTACGGTTTGCGGCTGCTTGCTATGGCGGTTCCTGATGAGTTCGATCTGACACCGATAGCGGATCTCCTCACCGATGTGGAATACCGGGAGAATGCGCGGGTGGCACTCGAGCGTATTGGGACACCGCTAGCTCGCCGGGCATTGCGGTCCGCCCTTCGACACGCGGACACCGAGTTTACATGCGCGCTGCTGGCATCGCTCGGTTCGCTGGGCGAGAGCGATAGTATCGCCATGATCTCACTGCTGACCTGCCACAAGAATGCACGGATCCGGTTAGCCGCGACACACGCGCTGGCACAGATTGGAGACCCGAGGTCAGAACCTAAGCTCATCAGAGTTGTCGGTATGGCGTCTGACCGTGACCGAGCGGCCGCAGCCAATTCACTGCTCGTTTTTGCCGAGTCGGTTGTGAAGAAGCACGGTGATAAGGCGGTTGCGCGGCGGATTTACCGGAACGTGCTCGAGTCGTCGGCCGAAGAACCGCTACGAAAAGCCGCTCTCGCCGGGCTCAGGGCCGTTGGCGACTGATGCAGTTCCTGCCATTCTTGATCTGATGGACGCGTCCGAGGAACAGAGACAGAGCTACCCAGCGCCATGGAAACCTTCAAGATTATCAAAGCGAAGGACGTGCATTCTCTACTGAACCACGACGATTTGACGAGGAATAAGCCGATATACAAGCGGGAATCGGAGGGAAAGACTGATGTGTGACAAATCAGCTCTTCGCGTAGCCATTATCTGGTTGTCAGCTGCGTGTGTCTGGTGCGGGACGGCGTGGGCACAAGCAGGTGTGCGTGTGTGGGAAGAACCGCTGGTGCTACCTACCTATGAGGTGGGGAAACCCGATCCTAATCCTCGGTTCTATGAAACCAGGGCCTACCAGGGGGCTAAGGGACCGGTCTATCCGTACCCGATGCTGGACGTGTTGACGAACAATCGCGTCGAGAAAACGTACAACGCTTTGTATCTGGAGAACAAGTATGTGAAGATGTGCGTTCTTCCCGAGATTGGGGGAAGAGTCTTCTCGGCGCTGGACAAGACAAACAACTACGATTTCTTCTACCGCCAGCACGTCGTAAAACCGGCGCTGATCGGGATGCTCGGCGCGTGGATCTCCGGTGGGGTCGAATGGTGTGTCTTTCATCACCACCGCGCAACGACCTTCATGCCTGTGGACTACACGCTGGAGGAGAACGCGGACGGGAGCAAGACCATCTGGGTAGGTGAACTCGAGCGGCGGCACCGGATGCATTGGCTTTTGGGGTGCACGTTGTACCCAGACAGATCCTATCTCGAAGTGACAGTGAAGATTTCCAACCGGACCGCGCTGGCGCATTCAATTCTGTATTGGGCGAACGTGGCGGTGCATTCAGGGCCGGACTACCAGATTTTCTTTCCACCGGACACCGAGTGGGCGACGTTCCACGGCAAGAACCAGTTCGCGGGATGGCCGATTGCCCACGAGGAGTTCAACAACATCGATTACACCAGCGGCGTGGACGTGAGTCTGCTCAAGAGCCACCCGACGGCGACGTCGTTCTTCGCGTGGGAATCCAAAGGTGATTTTTTCGCCGGGTACGACCACGCGAAGCAGGCAGGTGTGGCGCATGTAGCGAACCCCCACGTCGTCCCGGGAAAGAAACTGTGGACCTGGGGCACGGAGTCTACCTTCGACCGAAATATACTGACAGACTCGGACGGACCGTACGCGGAACTGATGGTCGGAGCTTATTCGGACAACCAGCCGGACTACAGTTGGCTCGGACCGTACGAAGTTCGTACGTTCAAACAGTACTGGTATCCGCTGCGGGAAATCGGAGGAGTCAAGCAGGCTACCTGCGAGGCGGCGGTCAACTTGGAGCTGTTTCCGGAAAACAAGGTCCGGATAGGTTTCAACACGACAACAACCTGCGCCGGTGCAACAGCCCGACTGACGGCCGGTGACGAAGTTCTCTTCGAGCGGCGTATAGACATCGCTCCCGATAAGCCGTTCGTGCAAGAAGTGTCCCTGCCGGCAGGGGTTGATGAGAAGAAGCTGCAGGTAACCCTGCTGTCGCCGAAGGGTGATGAGCTGGTCGAATATCGAGCGCAGGAGCGGCCCGGATCGCCTATGCCGGAACCGGTCGAGCCGCCACCTGCCCCTGAGGAGATTAGAACGGTCGAAGAACTGTACCTGACCGGGCTTCGACTGGAGCAGTTCTACAATCCGACCGTAGACCCCCTACCCTATTATGAGGAGGCGCTGCGTCGTGACCCGAACGATACCAGGGTCAACACGCAGCTCGGGATCGACGCCTGTCGGCGCGGCTTGTTCGAAGAATCGGAGGGATATCTCAGACGGGCCATTGCGCGGTTGACCAGTAACTACACAAGTCCGAAAGAGTGCGAACCTTACTACTATCTGGGCGTGGCGCTTGCCGCTCAGGACAAGCTGGAGCAGGCATACGACGCGTTCTACAAGGCGACATGGCGCTATCCGTGGCGGTCGGCGAGCTACTATTCGCTTGCCGTTTTGGACTGCCGGAAGGGTGACCTGAAAACGGCGCTGACTCACGTCGAGCAGTCCCTTGACGTCAACAGGTTGAACACAACCGCGCTGAATCTTCGCGCGACGGTGTTGGGGGCCTTGGGAGAATACGAAGCGGCGAAGGAACAAGCATCAGCCGTGTTGGATATGGACCCGTTGGATTTCTGGGCAGGGAACGAGCTTTATCTCGCGGCACAAGCCGTGGGCTCGACGCAAGAGGCTGAGCGTGCGCTCGCCACGCTGAGAGAACTTATGCGGGACGACGTCGAGTCGCACCTGGAGCTCGCCTGCGATTACATGAACGGCGGTTTCCTGGACTCGGCAATTGACGTGCTGTCGAGGCTCGACCTGCAGCAGGTCGAATCGGGCAGCACGCACCCGATGGTCTATTACTACCTCGGATATCTGTGGGAAAAGAAAGGGGACCACGAGCAGGCTGCGAAATACTGTCGGTTTGCCGGCGAGATGCCACCGGACTACTGTTTCCCTTATCGGCTCGAGTCGATTGATGTGTTAGAGCAGGCGATCCGCGCGAACCCGGGTGACGCGCGCGCGCATTACTACCTGGGGAACCTTCTCTATGACCACCAGCCGGAAGGGGCCATCAGGGAATGGGAGATCTCGCGCGGACTGGACGGGGCGTTCTACACGGTGCATCGGAACCTGGGCTTCGGGTACGCCCAGACCGAGGGTGACATCCCGAAGGCGATCGCCAGCATGGAGACGGCGATGGTACGCAACAGCGAGGACGCGCGCGTGCAGTACGAACTGGACCGGTTGTACGAGAAAGGAGGCGTCGAGCCGGAGAAACGGCTGGCGGCGCAGGATTACGAGACCATCCTGCAGCGGGACGACGCGCTGGCCCGCCAACTGGCGCTATACGTGCAGGTCGGCGATTACGACAAGGCCATAGACGTTCTTGCCACGCATCATTTCAACACCTGGGAAGGAGGCGGCGCAATCCATGACGTGTACGCGAACGCACACCTTCTTCGCGGTCTGGCACGATACAAGGACGGAAGTAACCAGGAAGCGCTGCAGGATTTCCAGGCTGCGCTCGAGTATCCGGAAAACCTGGAGGTGGAACGTCCGGCAAACGACGTGAAGGCGGCGCGCGCACACTATCTGGTCGCGACCGCTCACGAGCGTCTGGGCGACAAGGAGCAAGCCAGGGCGCACCTGGAGAAGGCCGTGTCGGTCGAGGTGGGTGAAACGCCGTTTGCCTACTACCAGGGTCTCGCGAGCCGGAAACTGGGGTTCGAGGACCGAGCAGAGGCGTTGTTCGATAGACTGATTCAAGCGGGGCAAGACCGACTCGAAAAGGATACGTCGATGGACTTTTTCGCCAAGTTCGGCGGTGAGGAGTCGCGGGAAAACCAGTTGGCTGCGGCACATTTCCTTGTCGGACTGGGCCATCTCGGGAAGGGTGAGAAAGGCAAGGCGCAGGCGGAATTTGACGAGGCGCTGGCGCTGAATCCGAACCACCTGTGGGCCAAGGTGCACCGGGCGGAACTGGAATAGCGGTCTAAAGGGGCGGCGGCAACCATCAACGGGCCGGATCTATCTTAGCTGTCACGGCAATCGCCGGGCCTTTCGTTCGTAAAGTCGGGGGTATAGGTCCGGCGGAGCAGTTCGTACAGCGGGACGAGCGGGATGTTGGTGTTGCCCTGCTCGAGCGAGATACTGTCGCTTTCTAATCGTATATCAAAACCGGATCTTCCGCCCCCACCGGATGCCGGCCATCTTCGCAGGGCGATCTCCCTTACGCTATCCGCTGAGAGCACTCTCCGACCGACGCCAGTGGTTATCACGATCCGGTCGGGGTAAAACGCGTACTTCCTCGGCGTCTTGAAGAACTTGTAGATGGCGCTGGCAAGTATGCCAAGAGCACCACAACTTGCCGCGCCGAAGACGATGAAACGGAAAGCGGGGCCGCCTTTCTTGAGCAGTTTAAGGAAGACGTAGAGGCAACCAGATGTCATCACGATCCCCATGGGAATGCCGATAGCAGGCTCTAACCACCATCTGGTGTGCAGGATCATCGGCATCGTTACCAGCTCCTCGCGTTTCCATCTGATCGGCGCGATCTTCTCGAGTCGGCGAACAAGTGTTTGGTAGTTCCGCAGTTGGCTCGAACATTCTATCCGTGTTTTGGGCGAGAACACCCTTATGTACTCGTAACCCAAAGAGACCCCACGGACAATTCGTGTAATATCCTCATAGCAGATCGTCCTCCGCCTACCAACCCATTGTGAAACAAGACAGTCATCCATCAGAACAACCTTCTGGGAGGTCGCATATACGCAGTAGACCGCCAGAAGCGCAAATGCCGAAAAACCCGATGCGAGAATCCGATCGGACTCGGGAGGGCATATGGACGCAATCGTCATTCCGGTGAATAGCAGGAGGCCCAGAACCATCATCATCCTGTACCTGAGAGAATAACCGAACTCGGTGACGTCCTTTTCCGGCTCGCGCTGACCTTCTTGTTGCGTGACCAAAGGAACCTTCCGACCGAGGATCTCGATCAGACGGTCAATATCTCTGTAGCTGCGGTGACAGATAATCTTGGAGTTCAGCGAACGCAGTTCCACGTATTGCCATTCCGGCCTGTATTTCACCGCCGTGACGTCTTTGAAGTTTATGCGCACTGACACGCCGATGTTTGAGTAGGTGATGGACTCATCGTGTACCTTTATGGTGCCCAGTACCCGGTGCACGCCTCTTAATACGAACGCTACGACGACCCACGTCACAGTTGCCTCATAGGCGAACTCTCGCGTGCCCCGCGTGATGCAAACAGATGTGGCTGCGATTGCCAGCGACAAGAAAAGTAGGAAGCTTCCTAGAACAGTCCACTTTCTCCGGGGCGACCATGCGAACACCTTCGCGCCGTCCAATTCAGCATGTGGCTCTCTCACTATTCACCAATTCGTGCAAACCCCTTTTGAAGAAGGGGCATTGTGAGGCCGCTCAATCGCTTTGTATACGCATGTTGCCTGAACTGCCCGCGGTCAAGAAGCCGCTACGGCGTTCCTGTTGGCATCCACTGTATTATACAACAGGCCCGCGCGGATTATTCGGCGGTTTCCGGGAAAAGACCGTGGGAACGAGCCCCTCCTGGCAGATTCGTTTGGGCAATCCTCGATAATGTGTGTTAGAATAGCCTGCCAATACGCTTATTGGGGGGTTGTCGGTGATGGGGTGGGACCGTCTCGGTCTACATGAATAGGAGTCTTCTCAAATGAACGCATTTCGATTCTCTTGTACCATAGTGACGTGTGTCGTGCTCGCCGCGTGCGGCCTGGCGTCCGCAGACGAGCTCTTTGAAGTTGAACGCCAACTATGGGAGCCCGTTCCGGACGAGGTCTATTTGCAGGAAGTGGCCCGGAAGGTACCTACAGATGCGCCCGTTCAGTCGGTGGCGCTGTACGGCGGCAGGTGCTACGCGGTGATGAACGAAACCGTCCATGTGCTTAGTGGCGATGCGCTCGAACCGGTGCAAGCGGCACCAAAAGATGTCCGGGAACTACACGCGCTTGACGGCGCTCTGTGGGCTCGGGCGCAGACGGGTCTCTACCGGTTGAAGGACAACAGATGGACGAAGATGGACGACAAGGAGTACGTTGATCTGTGCATGCATCTCGGCGCGGTCCACGGCGCGACCAGAGAAGAGGTGTTCCGCCTGGAGAACGGCTCTTTCGTCAGCATCCAACCCAAAGGCGGTTATCTTTCGAGCGACATAACAATGGTAATGGAGGACGGCACACAGATACTTGCCGACCCGGTGCGTCTAGGCCCAATCGAACGCGTGACGTCGTACAGCGGCACGCTCTATGTTCTTCGACCGAGCGAAATTGTCCTGTTTGACGGCCGAATCGTTAACGAGTACGTCTACGACTGGGGCATGTTACCGTCGCGGACCACTCGCGACATGCTCGCCATGGGCAGCCGGTTGTTTGTTACCACGGACCGAGGGCTGGCGGTGTTGCGCGGTGCTGCGTTGACGACGCTCAAGGGTGAAGACGGATTGCCTTACGAAGATACGACCTGTCTGGCCGAAGGTTTCGACGGCGACCTGTGGATCGGCACCACGAAAGGTGCGGTTCGCATGTTGAAAGACGATTGGCACTATTTCGGGGCGTACCACTGGCTTCCCGGCGACAATGTCCACAGCATCGCCGTTGGCGACAAGGTGGTTTACGTAGGCACCGACCGGGGCATCGGTATCATCCGGTACGAGCCGTACACGCTGCGGAAGAAGGCCGACCATTATGAGCGGCACATCGAGGAATGGGGCCACAAGCGGCTGGGCTTTATTCACACGCTGTATTGGGGAGGCGACGAAACGGGCTGGATCCGCGAGATAAGCGACAACGACGGCGGCCACACCGCGCCGTACCTGGCGGCAATGTCACACAAGTACGCCGTTACCGGCGACGAAAAGGCGCGGCAGGAGGCGGTGAACTCCTTCAAGGCCATGGTCTGGCTCGAACAGATCACGCCCAAGGATGGGTTCGTGGCCCGTGCAATATGGTCTACCGTGGGAGACCTGGACAAACGCGCCCGCCACGGGTCCGGCGGGCTCCCGGCCAAGTGGTATCCTACAGAGGACGGCCTCTGGTATTGGAAAGGTGATACTTCTAGCGACGAGATCGACGCTCACTTCTACTCCGTGTCGCTTTTCCACGACCTCGTCGCAAAAGGCCCGGAGAAGGAACGGGCAAAGGAGCATCTCACGCGGATCGCATCGCACATCATCGACAACGGCTGGCTACTCCGGGACATGGACGGCAAACCCACGCGGTGGGGCCGGTGGGACCCACAGTATGTCCAACGGCCATACGGTTTCTACGCCCGAGGCCTCAACGGTATGGAGGCGCAAACTTTTATGCGCACCGCGTACGCGGTCAGCGGCGACGAAAAGTTCGCGCGAGGTTTCCAACAGGTGCTCGATTGGGGGTACCACAACTACACCGTACGCCAGAGGATCATTTTTCCGCCGGAAAATTACGCGCCCTGGGACGACAACCTTGCGTTCCGCTGCTACTACACACTGTTCCGCTACACGGACGATCCGGTGCTCCGCTCGATTTACCTGCGCAGTATCGAGCGGACCTGGGAGGTGAAACGTATGGAGCATGTATCGTGGTTCAACTTCGCTTACGGCGCCATCACCGGCAACGACTGCGAGGTGGACAGAGCGGTAGAACACCTGCGCGAGTGGACACTGGACTGTATCGAGCACAGCTACCAGAACTCTCACCGGCACGACCTGGCGCCTGAGCCCGGATATGTGCCTTACGGCGGCGGCACCCGCGGTATGTCCCCCAGGGAAACTTCCGTGAAGCGCGGGAGCCGACACGCCCTGCCTTACGACGGCGGAGCCGGCGGCCGACGGGTCATGGAACCGACCGGATTCTTGCGGGACTACTGGATGGCACGGTACCACGGGTTCATCGACGCGCCCACGGTGACCGATCCCGAACTTATATCCGCCAAGCCTAGTAAAGGCAAGCACTTAGGTGCAAAGCCGTACGACGGGCCCGGAAGACCCGAGAACCTCATACCGGGCGCCGGATGACAATTTTAGGAGGGAGTCAACGATGAAAGGCAACTGTAAACGATTGCGACTGTTCACCCTGGCGGCCGTGGGACTCCTCGTGTGCGTCCTGGTACCGGCTGAGGAAGCCCTTTCGCCGGCGAACTATCAAGATTACAAGCCCGGCGACACGGATCCGGCCGCGTTGCGAGCCCGTGCCACAGGCTTGGCGCGAGCGGCCGCGGTGCTCGGGGATAAGCCGCTGCGTAAGCAATTGGAGCAAGCTTTTTCCGATGCGCGTAAGGCGTGGGAGCAGGGCGAACCGGAACGCGTGGGGCGCATTCTCTCGTACATGGAGGCGCAACTGAAGGAGGCTGGTGTGGATATCCCGGAGGACGCTTTGCAGTCATGGTTGAAGGAGAACTACGATAAACTGACCTGGGCCGGGGAGACGGACAACAAGCTCACGGCTGAAGAAGAAGCCAAGGGGTGGATCCTGCTATTCGACGGTAAGACGTTGGAGGGGTGGAAAACGAGCGACCTGAAACCGAGCCGAAAGCCCGTGGAGAACGGGTGCCTGAATCCTTACAACTGCGGCGGGTACATGCTGATCCACGAGCGACAGTGGGGCGATTTCGCTCTCAAGCTTGACTTCATGGTTAGTAAGGACTGCAACAGCGGTGTGTTTGTGCGCACGTTTCCCCTGACAGCGAAGGAGGGGTTCGACGTGGGATTCAACGGCATCGAGATGCAGATCCTGGATGGTACGACCGCCGATTACCACTGTGGAGGGGCGATTTACGACCTCGTGAAACCGGCCAAGAACGCCATGAAACCTGCCGGCGAATGGAATCGGGCAGAGATCACGTGCGACGACAATGAGATCAAGGTGACGTTGAACGGCGAGACGGTCGCAACGATGGATCTGGATGAGTGGACGGAAGAGTACAAGCGGCCTGACGGCACGAAGCACAAGTTTCCGACCGCCTTCAAGGATCACCCACGGCGCGGCTACATCGGCTTGCAGGATCATGGCAGCCCGTGCTGGTTCAAGAACGTCAAACTGTTGCCACTGAGTCGATAGCGGCCTGGAAGACCCCAAAACGTCATACCGGACAGCGGGTGAGCGAAGCGCCTACCGTCACGACACCTGAGCTGTTAAATCTTCCGCACCACGAGCTTGCGTTTGTAGTTGTCGATCGAATCGAGAAATCGCTGCCATTCTTCCCAACATGCTTGAATGTTGAATCCTACTCGGGCGAGTACGTCACACCGAACGCATGTGCTTGACAACTAACGCGCTCTGAGACCCTGATGAAGACGACGACATTTAGACGATTACTGAGAAATGCTGAAGACAATCTTTTGGCCGGATTGCGGTCGGCGTTGTTATAATTATGAAGATCGCAGGACGGGATAGCTGGCACCGCGGATCCCGGACGGAGGTGGAGCAATGACAGACCAAGCACTCCTGGATAAGTGGCTGAAGGAGCGAGACGCGGAGGCATTCAAGGAGATCACCACACGATACTTGCCTCTTGTCTACGCCACAGCTTTGCGTATTCTTGGAAATGCTGTGGAAGCTGAGGACGTCGCGCAAGCCTGTTTCGAGAAACTGACCCAGACTACGCGGGCCCCGGCGACCTATCTAGGCGCATGGCTGCATCGCGTGGCTACGAATCTATCCTTGAACCTCGTCAAAGCCGAGAAGCGACGGAAGGAGCGAGAGGAGAAATATGCAATGGAAGTTACGAATTCCTCTCAGTCAATGCGCAGCGAACCCGGCTGGGATGAAATCTGCCGCTATGTTGACGAAGCTATAGCAGACTTGCCAGACATCCTCCGG
>Ga0180438_10006992_pt1 | contig 14991 bp, 11 predicted proteins | sample SS_ome_12_FD_132455 | JGI IMG/M metagenome (GOLD analysis project Ga0180438, IMG submission 132455) | Hypersaline lake sediment archaeal communities from the Salton Sea, California, USA - SS_3_D_2 metaG | ecosystem: Environmental > Aquatic > Non-marine Saline and Alkaline > Hypersaline >...
AGGCGGCGCTGGAACAGATCTGGTCTGACCCAAAGCGGGCCCGGACCGCCCTCCAGTACGGCACGACGGTCGGCTACCCGCCGCTGCGCGAGGCCGTGCTCGAGCGGCTGCTGCGGGCCGACGGGCGGACTGCCCAACAGATGAACCTCTCGGCCGACCAGGTCGTAATCACGGCAGGGAGCAACCAGTTGCTCTACTTGATCGGCGACGTGCTCTTGGATCCCGGCGACGTGGTGATCTGCGGGGCGCCCACCTATTTCGTCTTCCTGGGGACGTTGAACAATCTCGGCGCACGAGCGTACGGCGTCGCCACCGACGAGCGCGGGCTCGTCCCGGAGGCGGTTGACGAGGAGCTCGCCCGGCTGGACCGCGACGGCGAGCTTCCGCGCGTGAAGGCGATTTACGTGACCACGTATTACGACAATCCGACCGGAGTGACGGTTCCGGCCGAGAGGAGGGCGGAGCTGATCGAAATCGCCCGCCGTTGGTCACGTTCGAGTAAGATCTACGTGATCGAAGACGTCGCCTATCGCGAGCTCCGCTACTACGGCGAGGATATCCCCAGCCTGCGATCGTACGACGGCCCCGGGGACACGGCGGTCACGGTGGGGAGCTTTTCCAAGTCGTATTCGCCGGGCGTGCGCGTGGGGTGGGGGCTGTTGCCCCGCGAGCTGCTCGGGCCGGTGTTGAGCGCGAAGGGAAACTTCGACTTCGGCTCGCCGAACTTCAACCAGCTTCTGATGGCCACGGTGGTCGAGACGGGCCTCTACGACGCCCATCTCGAGAAACTGCACGAAAGCTACCGCCGCAAGATCGACGCGATTCTGGAAGCGGCCGACGTTTTCCTGGCACCCATCGGCGGCGTCGAGTGGGTGCGGCCCCGCGGAGGGTTGTACGTCTGGCTCCGGCTGCCGGAGACGATCGACACGGGGCTCGACGGTCCGCTCTTCGACCGGGCGGTCGCGGAGGGCGTGCTCTACGTGCCCGGCGCCTATTGTTATCCCCACCACGGCCGCCCCCTGCAGAAGAACCTGCTGCGGCTGAGTTTCGGCATCCAGTCGTGCGAGAGCATTCGCGTTGGGGTGGAAGCACTAGGACGAGCCATTCAGCAGGTGATCTGATGCGGATTCTTGACCGCTACGTACTCCGGCAGTTCCTGCGATCCTTCTTGATCTGCTTCCTGAGCCTCGCCGGGCTTTACGTCGTCTTCGACGCCTTCACCAACCTCGAGGACTTCATCGCCTGCGCCCAGAAGCAGGGCACGCACCTGCTCGCGCTGATCGGCTCGTACTACTCCTTCCAGACGTTGCTGTTTTTCGACCGCACGTCGGGGCTGATGACGTTGATCGCCGCCATGTTCACGGTGAGCTGGCTCCAGCGCCACAATGAGATCGTGGCGATGCAATCGGCGGGGATTTCGCGGGTGCGAGTGGTGGCGCCGATCATCGCGGCGGCGGTGGTGCTCAGCGCCTGCTCGGCGGCCAGTCGCGAGATGGTGATTCCGCGGTTCCACCGCGAGCTCTCGCAGCGGCCGCGCGATCTCACCTCGGGCCAGGAGCTGGCGCCGCGCTACGACAACCGCACCGACGTGCTGATCCGTGGCAAGGCGGCGTTCGCCGATGAAAAGCGGATCAGCGAGCCGGATTTCCTGCTGCCGCCCGCCCTGGACCGCTACGGCAAGCAACTGATGGCCGAAGACGCGTTCTACAAGCCGGCCGAGTCGGGCCGCCCCGGAGGGTATCTGCTGGCCGGCGTCACGCTGCCCGAGCAGCTCGGCACGCGGCCCACGCTGACGCTGGGCAACGAGCCGGTGGTCATCACGCCTCGGGACGCCCCCGATTGGCTCCGGCCCGATCAGTGCTTCCTGGTCAGCGAGCTCACTTTTGAGCAGCTCACCGCGGGGAGCACCTGGCGCCAGCTCTCTTCGACCTACGACCTGATCAGCGGCTTGCAGAACGACGCGCTGGGATTCGGCGCCGACGTCCGCGTGGCGATCCACGCCCGCATGGTGCGGCCGTTGCTGGACGTGACGCTCCTCTTCCTGGGCCTGCCGCTGGTCTTGACCCGCCAGAGCCGCAACGTCTTCATCGCCATGGGGCTCTGCGCGTTGGTGGTCTCGGTCTTCTCGATGGTGGTGATCGGGTTTCAGTACCTCGGCACCGTCTACTCGGTCACGCCGGTGCTGGCGGCCTGGGCGCCGCTTTTGATCTTTGTGCCCGTCGCCGTGGCCGCGGCCGATTCAATGTGGCAATAGAGCGCCGCAGCAGAAGCGCGGCAGGGGCGCCCCGCGACGCGTCACTGCATCCACCATAAACCGCCGCTGCTCGACGGCCGCTCCTCCCGCGCGTCGGGGGGCGACTCGGGCCCTGAGGCGGCGACCTGTTCCGGCTGGCGGGTTTCCGGCTCCGACTCGGCGATCTGCTCCGGCCCGCGAGCGACGGCTTCGAGACATTCGGAAGGGGTGATCACCCCGTCGTTGTTCAAATCGTGCCAGGCGAACTCCCTGGCCCTGGAATCATTCCAGAAAGTCTCGAACTCATGCATGGCAACCTGCCCGTCCGCGTTCGCGTCCTTGTCGAGGAACCAATCGGGAAGGCCGTCGGGAAGCCTCTCCAGCGGGGAGATAAATCGATACGACTTCTGCGAGGCGAAGACGGCTGAACCCGAAGACCCGCCCTGGCGCATGTTGTCTTTCATGAAGCGGGCGGCGAGCTCTTCCTCGGTGATCACGCCGTCGTTGTTGCGGTCGACTTCCTTGGGATCCGTCTTCATGTGCTCGTACTCGTCCTTTTCGAGCGAGCCATTCTTGTTGCGGTCGTATTTCTCGATGATTCCCTTGGCGTAGGCGCGGACCTTGTACTCCGTCTTGCTGCTTTCGGAAGCCGAGGAGGAAGAACCGCCGGAGCCGGCATTCTGCGAGCCCGCCAGGCTGCTTGTGCCGCCCACCGAGTAGCCGGGCACCCGAACCCCGAAACCGGGGACACTGGGCAGCTCTTGCGCCAGGCCGAACCCGGGAACCAGCGGCGGTTGATCCTCGGCCGCGTCCTTCTTCTTGTCGGACGAGGATTTGTCGTCGTCTTCGTCCCGCTCGCTCAGCCGTTTCTCCATCGCCTTGCGGAACTTCTCGATCGAGATCGGCTTGGACGGATCGAGGCCGGCTCGTTGTGCCATCCCCTCGAACATCGGCTTGGCCGGACCTTCCAGTTCGCTCGGATCAATCGTCCCGTCACTGTTGCGATCCATGCGGCGGAAGAAATACTCATAACGGGAAGAAGCATCGCCTGAGTCCGGTCCCCGCCCGAACCCGCCAAAAGGAGGCCCGCCGCCGCCGGGGCCAAACATTGGCCCACCAAATGAGGGTCGCCCTCCGTCGCCGCGAGAGTATCCACCGAACCTCTCACCGTCCCCTCGAGAGCCGAAACCGGGGCCACCGCCGCGGAAATCGCCGCCTCGAGAATCTCCGCCCCCGCGGGAATCCCCGCCTCCGCGGAAGTCGCCCCCTCCGCGAAAGTCGCCCCCTCCGCGGAAATCACTGCGTCCGTCGCCACGGCCGTCTCCCCGAGATCCGGGTGGGCCACCGCGGAAACCCTGGGCGGGCAGCTCTCGGACTGCGAGTCCGAGAGCCAAGATTACCGCGACGAAAATCAGTGCATCCTTCCTGAATTGTCCCATGTCGTCCTAGGCTCCGTAAGCGACGGATTCGCGTGGCCGCCGTGACATCCATTGTAATTGAACCCCGCAAAGAAAAAAAAGGGACGGAAAATCCGCCTCCAAAACTCGTCACCGCCCATGGATTTTTTCTCACGTGAAAGACGAAACTTCATAGCCCCGGCGGGGTTTAGACTCCAGGCAACCGGGCGCTCCGGCCTGCGGGGGTGAAAGCTCAGCAGTTCTCTCACGTTTTTCTACGTTCCGACTCAGTTACGAGGAGTTGAAGCATGACTCGATTTTCTGTTCTTTATCGCCTCGGCCTGGCGGCCTTGGCGGTGGCGGTCGTGGCAATGGCCGCCAATGCACAGCCACCCGGAAGAAGGGGTGGCGGTCCAAGAGGAGGATTTCAAGGCGGTCCCGGCGGCGGCGGCATGCTGGGCCTCTTGATGAATGAGCAAGTCCGCGACGAGCTTGATCTGACCGAAGATCAGATGGGCAAGTTGCGCCAGGCCGGCGAGAAAATGCGGGAAGGATTCGGTGGGGGGGGATTCGACCGCGAGGCGTTCCAGAATATGACGGAAGAACAGCGCCAGGCGGAAATCGAGAAACGCCGCGCGGAATTCGAGAAACGCCGCCAGGAGATGGAGAAACGCATTAACGACGTCCTCGAGGACATCCTGGTGCCCGAACAACTCAAGCGTCTGGAGCAAATCAGCCTCCAGCAGCAGCGGACCGGGGCCTTGGGCAACCAGAAGGTCATCAATGCCCTGGGCATCACCCCGGAGCAGCAAGCCAGGCTGCGGGCGATCGGTGAAAAAGCCCGGGAGCAAACCATGGCGCTCTTCCAGGGCATGGGACGTGACTCGACGGAAGAGCAGCGCAACCAAGCCCGCGAAAAAGGGGCCGTTATTCGCGCCGCCGCAGAGAAAGAAGCAATGGGAGTGCTGACCGCCGCGCAGAAGGAGAAGCTCAAGGAGCTTATGGGCGAGCCGTTCGAGTTGCAGCGCCCAGAGGGTGGAGCCCCCGGCGGCGGGTTCCAGGGCCGCGGCGGCCCGGGCCAGCAGCAGGGCGGACGCGGTCCCGGTCAGCGCGGTGGCGGACGCGGCGGAGACGAGGAGCGCCCCGCCCGGCCCCAGGCCTAGCGGCCCACCGAATCCGTCGGAGCGTTCACGTTCGACGGGGGAGCAGATCTCTCCGTTGTTTGGCGAACCCACCCGAATCGGGGCCCCGGCTGCCGCCGGGGTCCCGATTATGCCAACCCCGCCGCGTCCCCGGAACACCTGCCGTCCGTCCCGGGGACGCGGCGATTCGCTTCGAGGTGGGTGAAATAGGCTGGACGGGAGCGGGGGTTGGCTCGTATGTTGGAGGGTGGGAGGGGGCGGCGTGTCCGAGCAGGCGGCGCGCGGACCTGCCGGGCGCAAACTGGTGTGGGATTTCTGGCTTTCGAGCGGCCCTTGGCGCCGCGGGCCCTCAGGAAGGTGGCCGATGGAAACAGGCGATATTCTGCTTAGAAAAGGACTCCTCGACGAGCGCCAGCTCGCACTCGCCCGAAAAGCCCAGACCGACGTCGTGCGGCTCGACCAGGCGGCCGTGCAACTCGGTTTCGTCTCCGAGGAGGCGGCGCTGCGGGCCCTCGGCGAAGAGGTCGGGCTCGATTTCGTCGACCTGGCGGAGGCCGAGATCGACCTCTCTTTGCTGAAACGGTTTCCCGCCCGCTACATCTATCGCGAGGGGCTGTTTCCGGTCAGGCAGAGAAACGGGGCTTTGATCGTTGCCACCAGCGACCCCTTCAATCTCTATCCGCTCGACGAGCTTGGCGCGGCCACCGGCAGGACCGTCATTCCCGTGCTGGCGTCTCGGGCCGAGATCGACAAGCTCACCAAGGCCCACCTCGGCGTCGGCAGCGAGACGGTCGAGGGGCTGCTGGCCCAGACGGCCGACGAGGTCGAGCTGCTCGATGAGATCGAGAGCGACGGCTCCGAGCTGTCGTTGATGGCCCAGGAACCGTCGGTCGTCCGGCTCGTCAACGAGATCCTGCTGGAGGCGCTGAATTCGCGGGCGAGCGACGTTCACATCGAGTCGCAGGCGTCGGGTCTGCACATTCGCTACCGCATCGACGGCGTGTTGCACCCGCAGCCGGTGCCGCCGGAGATCAGCCGTTTTCAGGCGGCGATCATCAGCCGCCTGAAGATCATGGCCCGGATGAACATCGCCGAGCGGCGGTTGCCCCAGGACGGCCGCATCCAGTTGAAGATCTCCGGCCGCGAGGTGGACGTCCGCGTGTCGGTGATTCCCATGATCTACGGGGAAGGCGTCGTCTTGCGGCTGTTGGACAAGAGCGCCGCGGAATTCACGCTCTCGAAGCTGGGGATGAGCGAGGCCGTCTACGAGGTCTACAGCGAACTGATCGAGTTGCCGCACGGGATCGTGCTCTCGGTCGGCCCCACCGGCTGCGGCAAGACGACCACGCTCTACGCGTCGCTGATGGAAATCCGCAGTCCGGAAACGAAGATCATCACCACCGAAGACCCGGTGGAATATCAGCTCGAAGGGATCAATCAGATCCAGATCCACCCGAAGATCGGCCTGACCTTCTCGCACTCCCTGCGGAGCATCCTCCGCCACGACCCGGACATCGTCCTCCTGGGCGAAATCCGCGACCTGGAGACCGCCGAGCACGCCATCCAGGCGTCGTTGACCGGCCACATGGTCTTCAGCACGCTGCACACCAACGACGCGGCGGGCGCCTACACGCGCCTGACCGACATGGAGGTCGAGCCGTTTCTGGTGGCCAGCACGCTGGAGGCGGTGATGGCGCAGCGGCTCCTGCGGACGCTTTGCCCGAACTGCAAGGAGCCTTACCGGCCGGACCTCGACGAGCTTCCGAAGGATTTTCCCCGCGAGCAACTGGCCGAGGGCAAGGAGATCTTTCGCGCGGTGGGCTGCCGCGTCTGCCGGCAGGTCGGGTATCGCGGGCGGATCGGCCTTTTCGAGCTGCTCGTGACGACCAAGGAGATTCGCCAGTTGGCCCACAACCGTGCCAACACCTGGGAGATTTCCCGGCAGGCGAAGGCGCAGGGCATGGAGACGCTCCGACAAGACGGATGGAACAAGGCCCTTGCCGGGATCACCTCGATCGACGAGGTCATTCGCGTTACCAAGGAAAACCCCCATTGATCGATGCCGCTCCGGCGGCGCTGCCCGAACGATCCTTCCTGCTTGACCGCTCCTCCCGATGCCCGACTTCACCTACACCGCGCGAGACGCCGTCGGCGCCAGAGTCAGCGGCGAGATATCGGCCGGCTCGGAGCGCGAGGCGCTCTCGATGCTTGCCGGGCGCTCGCTCTATCCGACCGACATCCGCGCCGATTCCGCGACCGGCCAGGGGAGGACGGTCAAGCGGGTCCCCGCGCAGCTTCGCGCGACCACCTACAGCCAGATGGCCGACCTCCTGCGAAGCGGCGTGCCGCTTTTGCGGGCGCTGGCCGTGCTGCGGGTGCAGACGAAACACGCCGGTCTGGCCCACGTGCTCGGCGAGGTCCACCATCGCGTCGAGCAGGGCGCGACGCTGGCCGAGGCCATGGCCCGCTTCCCCAGAATCTTCGGCGAGATGGCGATCAGCATGATCCGCGCCGGCGGAGAGGGCGGATTCCTCGAAGAGTCGCTCGCCCGCGTCGCCGAGTTCACCGAGGCCCAGGAGGACATCAAGAAGCGGACGGCCGGGGCGCTGGCCTATCCGATCGTGCTGGCGATCGTGGGGACCGTCATCGTGGCCGTGTTGATGATCTTTTTCGTGCCCCGCTTCGATACGCTCTTCGACGACCTCCGCCAGCGCGGCGAGCTGCCGGCGGTGACCGACTGGCTCTTGTGGACCAGCGGCCTGGTGTGGCGGCGGCAGTTCTGGCTGCCTTGGGGGATCTTGCTTCTGGGGTTGACGGTCGCCGGCGGCGTCTTCGCCTGGAAGTGGCTGGGGGCCGAGCAGGGCCGGCTTTGGCGGGACCGCTGGAAGCTGCGGCTGCCGCTGGTCGGCACCGTGTTCTTGAACATGGCCGTCGCCCGCTTCTGCCGCGTGCTGGGAACCCTGCTGCACAACGGCGTGCCCATCGTTCGCTCGCTGGAGATCTCCAGCGACGCGGCGGGCAATCGCGTCTTGGCGACGGACATCCGCGACGCTTCCGAGACGATCGCCGCCGGCGAGTCGCTGGCCGCGCCGTTGGGCGCCTGCGGCCACTTCCCGCCGATGGTCGTGGAAATGATCGCCGTGGCCGAGGAATCGAACACGCTGGAAACCGTGCTCGTGCAGATCGCCAATTCGCTGGAACGCAACACCTGGCGGCAGTTGGACATCGCCGTGCGGCTCCTGGAGCCGCTGATGCTCCTGATGCTGGCCAGCGTGGTGCTCGTGCTGGTGATTGCCCTGTTGGTGCCGATTTTGAAGATGAGCATGACGATTTAGGGAGACGGCGAAGTCGCGGAAACAAGATCTCCCAATAGCCGGCGGCTAACAGCCGCCGGGAACCAGTCTTCCATCGCTCCGGCGGCGGTTAGCCGCCGGCTACTCCTGCTGTGACGAGGAGAAAAGAGCCATGTCCCGTTCTCGCAGGCGCCGCCGCGGCGGCTTCACGCTGGTCGAAGTGCTCCTGGTGCTGGTGATCCTGACGGTCATCGGCTCGCTGGTCGTGTACAACTACGGCCGCATCCAGAGCAGCGCTTACATCAAGGCGGCCGAAACGCAGATCAGCGCGTTCGAAGGGCCGCTGAACATGTACCGCATGCAGGTGGGCGACTTCCCCACGACGGCCCAGGGACTGGAAGCCCTGCGGGTGCCGCCGTCCGACCTGGCCAACCCCGACGACTGGGCCGGCCCCTACCTCGGCAAGGACGTGCCGCTGGATCCCTGGAAGCGCCCCTACCAGTACGAGTATCCCGGCCAGTACGACGAGAGCATGCCCGACATGTGGTCGTTCGGGCCGGACGGAGTCAACGGCACGGAGGACGACGTCGTCAGTTGGCAGCAGGAGTGAGCCGGTGAGGGGCGTCCGCCGCGAAACTGATCCCGCCGTCCGCCGTGCGATGACGCTGGTGGAGGTGGTGCTGGCGCTCTGCCTCCTGGTGGTGCTGGCGTCGATCACGTGGCCCGCCCTGGACCGCCCCATGGCCGACCACCGTCTTCGCAAGGCCGCCGACGTGGTCCGCGTCCAGTGGAGCCGGGCGAGGATCAAGGCGATATCGTCGGGCCAGACGCAGATCTTCCGCTTCGCGCCCGAGACCGGCCGCTTCCTGGTCGAAAGCCAGCCCGGGCCGGAGTACGCCGACCAGGCCGCCGCGACCACGCTGGCCGCCGCCGCCGAATCGACTGCCGTGTCGGGCGTCATTGAGCGGGCGCTGCCGGACAAAATCACTTTCGTCGCCGGCCAGACGGAATACGAAGCCCGCGCCGAGGTGCTCGCCTCCGACACGCAGAACCTCCCCGCCGAATGCGACTGGTCCGACCCCATCGTCTTCTATCCCGACGGCACTGCCTCGACGGCCACGCTTACCCTTCAGAACGAGCACGGCCGCACCATCGAGCTTTTCCTGCGGGGCATCACGGGCCTGGCGAGCCTCGGCAACGTGCAAAGCGGCGAGGGGTTTGTGCCATGACCGCCCCCTCCACGAAGAAGGCCTTCCATAGCCGTCGGCTGCTAGCCGCCGGCTACTGTCACGCCCGCTCGGCTCCGGCGGGGTTTTCGCTCCTGGAGGTGATTCTGGCGCTGGGGATCCTGGCCGGCGCCGTCGCCGCGTTGGGCGAAGTCGCCCGGCACGCCATGGAAAGCGCCCGCATCGCTCGCGACAGCACGATCGCCCAGCTCTTGTGCGAGAGCAAAATGGCCGAGATCACCGCCGGCATCACGCTTGCCGAGCCGGTGATCGACGAGCCGTTCGACACCACGGACGACCCGGAGCTTCCCGACTGGCTCTACACGATCGAGGTGGAGCCGATCGACACGGAGGCGGGCTTGTCGGTGGTTCGCGTCACGGTGGTCAAGGACGTTCCCACGGAGAAACGGCCCGCCAGCTTCGCGCTGACGCGGTGGCTCCTCGACTCCAGCGCCGTGATCAGCAGCGAATCAACGGTCGAGTAGCGCCATGCGGCCTTCCAGCAAACCCACGCCCCGCGATGCCTTCACGCTGCTGGAGATCCTGCTGGCGCTGATGCTCACGTCGCTTTTGCTGGTCGTGCTGTCGATGGCGATCGATTTCCACCTCCGCGTGGCGGAGAAAGGCCGCGTGGAAGTGGAAGAAGGCCAGCTCGCCCGCGTGCTCCTGCACCGCATCGCCGACGATCTTCGCAACGCCGTCGCGCCGGCCGCCGAGCAGGAGGGTGGTTCCGCGTCCGCCGTGGAAGAAGGCGCTCAAGAGATCGTCGACCAGTTCGACACGCCCATCTCCTCCCCGAGCGAGTCGGTCGTTGCTTCCGGCACGCCCGGGCTGTACGGCGAGATCGACTGGCTACAGGTGGACGTGCTGCGGCTGCCGCGGCTGGATCAGTACTACCAGGCCGAGGAGTACTACCAGAGCGAACAGCCCAGCAGCTCCACGGTGCCGGACGTGCTCAGCGCGGTGAAGACGGTGACGTATTACCTTCTCCAGCCCGGCGAAGGCAGCCTGGTCACCACCGACGCCGGGACCGAGGAAGCAACCGGGCTGGTCCGCCGCGAGCTGGATCGGGCGGTCACGGTCTGGACCGACGAGCAGGGCCAGCTCGACCAGACGCTGCTGGAGACCGCGCCCATCGCCCCGGAGGTCGTGGCGATCGAGTTCCTTTACTTTGACGGCGCTGAGTGGATCGAGTCGTGGGATTCCCAAGAGCTGGGCGGCCTCCCGCTGGCCGTCCAAATCAGCCTCGCCTTCGCGCCGGCCGACGGCGAGAGCGACGACCAACTGGACACCTGGGCGACGACCGACTTCCAGCAGCTTGCCGAAGAAGGCCAAACGGCGATCTACCGCCTGATCGTCCACCTGCCCAATGGAAAGGCCGTTTCCACGACTGAAGGCGGCACCGACGCCCTGGGCGGTTTGGAGATGGGAGGGGCACTGTGAAAGCACCACCCAAAAATCTCGCTTCTCGCAAACCCGTAGGGTGGGGCAAGCAGAGCGCCGGCCCACCATTGCGCAGGCGGGCAACAGGTCCGATGGTGGGCCAGCGCTTCGCTTGCCCCACCCTACGTTGCCCCACCGTATCGCGGCGTCGATCGGGCATGGTCCTGGTCGTCGTGCTGGTGGTGATTTCGCTGTTGAGCCTTTCGGCGCTGACCTTCTCGCAGTTGATGACCGCTGAGCACGAGGCGGCCGAGCTGGCCGGCCGGCAGATCCAGGCCCGGGCGCTGGCCGAGTCGGGCCAGGAAGCGATCCGCATGTTCCTCGGCATGGAGCCGCAGAACCAACTCGACGCCGGGGGATGGTTCGACAACCCGGACGTCTTCCAGGGCGTGCTGGTCGTCGACGCCGAGCAGCCGCGCAAGCGGGGCCGCTTCACGGTCCTCGCCCCGCTCTTGGATCAAGGGTTGCCCAGCGGCGTCCGCTACGGGCTGGAGAACGATTCCGCCCGGCTGAATCTCAACGCCGTCCTCCAGGCCGACGAGTCGGGCGAGAACGGCGGCCGGAACCTGCTGATGGCCCTGCCCGGCATGAATGAAGAGATCGCCGACTGCATTCTCGACTGGCTGGACGAGGACGACGAGCCGCGGGAGTTCGGCGCTGAGATCGACACCTATTCGTCGCTCGACCCGGCCTACGCCCCCAAGAACGGCCCGCTGGAGGCGATCGAAGAGCTGTTGCTGGTCGAGGGCGTCACGCCGTGGCTGCTCTTCGGCGTCGACGCCAATCGCAACGGCTACACGGACACGACCGAGCCGGACCCGCAGTCGCTCGAAGACGTCGACAACAGCGACGGCTCGATGGACGGCGGCTGGGCGGCCTACCTGACGCTCCACAGCGCCGAGAACCCCACCCGCCCCGACGGCACGCCCAAGATCGACCTCAACCAGGACGACTTGCAGACTCTCTACAACGAGTTGATGGAGGTCTTTGAGCAGGACTGGGTGAATTACATTATTGCCTATCGGCAAGACGGGTCAGGCGGGGGCCAGACAAAGGATCAGCTCTCTGGGAGCCTCAATTTGACGGTGGACCCCCAGCAAGAAATCGAATCTGTTCTCGACCTCATTGGGGGAAGGGCCACGGCAATAGTCCAAGGACAGCAGAATTCGGAAGTCCTCAACTCTCCTTTCTCCGAAGACCCCGCCAGCATGTCGTCCTATCTCCCCGAACTGATGGAGAACGTCCAGGCGACGCAGTACGAGAGTCGGGTCAACATCAACCAGGCGCCGAGGGTGGTGCTGGCGTGCATCCCCGGGCTGAGCATCGACCTGGTCGACCAGATCCTCGCGCGGCGGCAGGAGGACCCCCTGGCCGCCGAATCCGACCCCCTGCTGGCCTGCGAGGCCTGGCCCCTGCTGGACGGCATCGTCGACCTGGAAACGATGAAGAATCTCGCGCCCTACGTGACCACCGGCGGGAGCGTCTACCGGGCGCAGGTGGTGGGATATTTCGATGAGGGGGGGCCGGCCGCCCGCGTCGAAGTCATAGTCGACGCTACCCAAAGCCCCGCCTCGATAGTATCCTGGAAGGAGCTGAGCCACCTCGGCCGAGGCTACAGCCTCGACGTCCTGGGAGTCGAAGCGACCGGCTATTAGACGACGGTAGAAGGGGGAGAGGGGAAGGCGGAAGAAGGAACGTAAACGGCAACAAGAGAGGTAGAGGCTCACCTTTGCCAAATTGATGGTTTGGGTGCCACTGCCGGCTCGTCCAGCAGTGCCGAAGCACGGTTGGGCAAGCCAACCGTGTGGCACCCGTTTGTTGAAGCAACATGAACGACTAGGCCGCTTTGCGAGCCCCGAACGCGAAATCCTGAACCGCGAACCCTGAACTCCGAACCCTCCCATGTCTCGCCTTCTCGCCCTGGAATGGAACGCCGCCGAGGCCCGACTGGCCGTCATCGGTTCTCGTGGGGACCAGCCCGTCGTCGAGCACGCCTTCTCAGTCGACCTCCGTTCCGGTCAGCCGGAAGGGGAGGAGCCGTCGGTGGATGCGGGCGGGCGGATTGCCGCCGCCCTGGCCGCGCGACATCTCGGACGCCTCGACACGCTGGTGGCCATCGGGCGAACGAACATCGAGCTCCGCAAGCTCACCTTCCCGCCGGTCCCCGACGAAGAGCTGCCCGATGTGGTCCGCTTCCAGGCCCTGCGGGAGTTCAACGCGCTGGAGGCCAACTGGCCGTTGGACTTCATCCCGATTGAAGAAGTCCCCGAGCAGCCGCGGAGCGTGCTGGCGGCGGCGATCGATCCGGAGCTGGTCGGGCAGGTTCAGCAGACGTGCGGCGCGGCCGGGCTGAAGCCGCGGCGTCTGCTGCTGCGGCCCTGTGCCGCCGCCTCGTTGTTGTGCCGCGGCGGCGGCGACCGCCTGCGGCCGGTGACCCTGCTGATCGACCTCTTGATGGACGAGGCCGACCTGACCGTCGTCTGCGACCGCCAGGTCGTCTTTCTCCGCACGGCGCGGCTTCAGGGCGATCCGCTGGTTGACGAGGGCGCGGCGCAGGCGCTGTTGGGCGAGATCCGCCGCACGGTGGCCGCCGCCCAGAACCAGCTCAGCGGCCGCCTTATCGAATCGCTCGTGCTCTGCGGCTCCGGCACGCTGCACACGGAGCTGGCCGCGGTGATCCGCCGCCAGTTCGGCACTGCCACCGAGCTGTTCGACCCGTTCTCCGGGGTGACGCTCTCGGCGGAGCTGGAGCGGGCGCTTCCCGATCATCCGGGTCGGTTTGCCCCGCTCTTGGGCGCGCTGTTGGACGAGACGGACGAGGCCCGCCACGCCATCGACTTCTTGCACCCCCGCCAGCGTCCGGCGCCGCCCAGCCGCAACCGGCTCTACGTGGCGGTTGGCGGCGGGCTTGTTGCGCTGGCGGTGGCGCTGGCGATCGGGGGCACGTTCTACGGCAATCACCTCAAAGCCGAAATCGCGGATCTGGCCGGGCAGTCGACTGCGCTCGACGCGGAAGTCCAGGACGCCTCCAAGGTCCGCAGCTCCGCCACGGAGATCGGCAAGTGGGCGGAGTCCGACTTCTGCTGGCTGGAAGAGCTGCGCTGGCTCTCCGAGAACTTCCCCTCCGCGCAGGACGCCATGCTCACCGAGATGCAAATGCAACCCCGGGTCCGCGATGGCAAGACGGTCGGGGGGGTTACCATCAAAGGCCTGGCGCAGAGCGTCGAGGCGATCCGGCAGGGCGAGGCGAACCTCCGCGACGAGCGGCACCAGATCATCGGCAACGAGGCCACCGAAGAAAGGTCCGAACGGAGCTACGCCTGGCGGTTCAGCTCCTCGCTGTTTGTCGATCGTCAGGAGCAGTGATGGCACTTTCCAAACGCGAAAAGAGACTGGCGTGGGTGACGGGCCTGCTGGCGGCGGGCGCCGCCGTCTGGTTCGCCTACAACGCGCTGCGTGGACCGCTCACCACGCTCCGCGCCGAGCGGAACGGCCTGCGGGACGAGGTCGCCCAAAAGCAGCGACAGGTCGAGGCCGCCTGGAAAGCCCAGAAGCAGATGGTCGACTACCGCAGTCGCTCGCTCCCCTCCCAGATCGAAATCGCCCGTTCGCTCTACAAAAACTGGCTGCTGGAGCTGACCACCGACGTGGGTTGGGAAGACACGCGCGTGGAGCCGGGCGAGACTCGCGTTCATCGCGACTATTACCGCCTCCTGCCGTTTTCCATCCATGCCCGCGGCGATCTCGACGAGCTCACCGAATTCCTCTATCGCTTCTACGCCAAGGGCTACATTCACAAGATCCGGCAGCTCACGGTGAAGCCGCGGGAAGGGACGCGGGCGCTGGATCTTAGCGTCACGATCGAGACGCTGTCGCTTGCCGACGCGGACCACGCGGAGCAGTTGCCCAAGGACGCGCCGGCGCGGCTGGCCGACGCCAGCCTGGCCGATTACGACACGATTGTGGATCGCAACCTGTTTGCCCCCTACCGGCCGCCCTCGCCGCCGGTTGTCGAGCGGGAGCCGCCTCGCGAGCCGTCGCCGCCGCCGCAATTCGATCCCAGCAAGTACGCCTATATCACGGGGATTGTCGAGGAGAACGGCCGGCCGCAGTTGTGGCTGCAGGCCCGCACCACCGGCGAAACGTACAAGCTCGGCGAAGGCGACACCTTCGAGCTCGGCCCGGTGCGGGGCAAGATCGTCCAAATCCACCAGCGGGCGGCCGAAGTCGAGCTCGACGGCCAGCGCCGCCTCGTCG
>Ga0180438_10006993_pt1 | contig 14984 bp, 12 predicted proteins | sample SS_ome_12_FD_132455 | JGI IMG/M metagenome (GOLD analysis project Ga0180438, IMG submission 132455) | Hypersaline lake sediment archaeal communities from the Salton Sea, California, USA - SS_3_D_2 metaG | ecosystem: Environmental > Aquatic > Non-marine Saline and Alkaline > Hypersaline >...
GAAACAAAGGGCGTAAGCTTCCAGCTTGCGATGGCACTATCTCCCGCAAGCTGGAAGCTTACGCCACGGAGAAATCGGACAGTTATTTCTCGAACGGTGCTTACGACCGCTCAGCCTGCGAGTTTCCCATGAATGCGATTTCCTCGCCCCCTCCGCCGCGGCCTTCGCAGACGAAGATCGTGGCCACGATCGGTCCGGCCAGCGCGGAAGCGGAACAACTGGCCGCCCTGCTGCGTTCCGGTGTGGACGTGTTTCGGATCAACATGGCCCACGGCAATCGGCCGGAGCACCAGGCCCGACTCGAACTGATCCGCCGCGTTTCGGCCGAAATCGACCGCCCGGCGGCCGTGCTGGCCGACCTGGCGGGCCCCAAGATCCGATTGGGCGAATTGCCCGACGGGCAACTGATGTGCGACGCCGACAACCGGCTGCGTTTCGTCCGCGATGTCCTCCCTCTCCCCGTGGGAGAGGGTCGGGGTGAGGGCAATTCGGTCTCCGGCGATCCGCCACCAGCAACCGCCCTTACCACCACCTACGCCCCGCTGATCGACGAGCTGTCGGCCGGCGACCGCGTGATGCTGGCCGACGGCACGGTCGGCCTGGTCGTGGAAGCGGTGGGCGAGGACTACGCCGAATGCCGCGTGGTGCAGCCCGGATTGATCCGCAGCCGGCAGGGCGTGAACCTGCCCGGCGTAAAGCTCAGCGCTCCGGCGCTGGGTGTGGACGACCTGGACAACGCCACCTGGGCCGCCCAAAACGGCATCGACTTTGTGGGACTCAGCTTCGTGCGCACGCCCCGGGAAGTCGAGCAGTTGAAATCGCTGATCCGCTCGCAAGACTCCGAAGCCCAGGTGATCGCCAAGATCGAAAAGCCCGAGGCGCTGGACCGGCTGGACGAAATCATCGAGGCCTCCGACGGCGTGATGGTGGCCCGGGGCGATCTGGGCGTCGAGATCGACGTAGCCCGGGTGGCGGTGGTGCAGAAGGAGATCATCGCCGCGTGCAACCGCTCCCGCAAACCGGTGATCATCGCCACCCAGATGCTCGACAGCATGCAGCACGCGCGGATTCCTACCCGGGCGGAAGTCACCGACGTCGCCAATGCAATTCTCGATGGAACCGACGCCTGTATGCTCTCGGGCGAGACGGCCATCGGAAAGTATCCGCGGCAGGCCGTGGAGATGATGCACCGCATCGCGTTGGCCACCGAGCCGCTTTGCCGGCAGCGCTCGCCGGGGCCGATGGCGGACCTGGCCGCCGACGGCGTCAACCAGATCACCGAAGCGACCGTGTATGCCGCCGGGCGGATGGCCGAGGCGCTGGACGCGAAGTTGGTCGTGGTGGCCAGCGCCAGCGGCGCGACCGCGCTGTCGATGGCCAAGAACCGGCACTTCGTTCCCACCGTCGGCATCAGCGACTCGGCGGCCACGCTGCGGCGGATGTGTCTCTACTGGGGCGTGATTCCGCTGGCCGGCGCACCGACCGGCAACCGCGACGCCCTGCTGCAATACGTCACCGACTGGGGCCGCGCCGCCGGTCTGCTCGACGCCGGCGACCGGATCGTGTTGGTCGCCGGCACCGGACTGGCCGTTACGGCGCACAATATGGTGGTGGTGCACGAGTTGGAGTAGACGAAGTGTTGTAACGGGCGGGCCAGCGGCGTATACTACTTGTGGAGGGAGATAGCATTTCTTACTCAGAACGTGTTTTGAAATCCACAATAGGCCCGTACGACGGGCCTCCGAGCCCGTCGATTTTCGGCAGTTATTCGAAACATCGACGGCTTCGGAGAGCCATCTTACCTAGTTCAACACACGTATTCAGTCGGAAGGGGTAGGCGATGGGCATCACGCACGTAACCGTACGCGTGTCCAACCTGAGTCGGCAAGGCACGCCTTTCGAGGACGAGTTCCTGGTAGACACGGGAGCCATCGACTGCATGGCCCCCAAACAGCGGTTGATCGAAGCCGGCGTGGAACCGGAACGGAAAGGCGTCTACGAACTGGCCAACGGCCAGCCGGTGGAATACGACTTGGGTTTCGCAAGGCTCGAGTTCATGGGCGAAGAGACGGTGGCTCCCATCATTTTCGGCCCGTCCGACACGGAGCCCATTCTGGGAGCGGTCGCGTTGGAGAGCGTCGGGGTGTTGGTCGATCCGGTGACGCGAGCGCTGCGAAGACTTCCCGCGAAACCGTTGAAGTAGACGCTCCCGCCTGCCGCGTGATTTAGCGCGAACACCGCGGTCTGATTCCCCGCACCTTGGTGCGGATGCCCAGGAACTTGTCGGCCGAGGTGACCAGCAGCGTGGTGAAATCGCCGCCGCCGAAGCAGCAGTTGGAGGCGTATGGCACCGCGATCACCCCGAGCGGATCGCCCGTGGGAGTGAACACCTTCAGGCCACTGCGACCGAGGCAAATGTAAAGGTTGCCGTGCTCGTCGAGCGTCATGCCGTCGGGATTGGCGCCCAGCTTGTCGATCCAGAGCGTCTCGGCGGCCAGCCGGCCGGGTCCCAGGACGTCGTAGGTGTAGATCCGCTGGCCGCGGGCGTCGGCCAGGTAGAGCGTCTTGTCGTCGGGGCTCAACAGCACGCCGTTCGGCTTGAAGCAGACGGTCGACACCCGGGTGACCTGGCCCTGCGGCGAACAGTAGTAGGTGTCCTGCTTCATCACGGTCGGCTGGCCGCGATGCTGGTAGTTGGGATCGGAGAAGTAGAAGCCGTCGTCGCGGTCGACGGCCAGATCGTTCGGCTCGTTGAAATGCATCCCGTCGATCTCGCCGGCCAGCACCCGCTTCTGCTTGGTCGTCACGTCGTAGGCCACCACGCGATAGGCGGCCCCTTCGCAGACGTACAGCTCGCCCCGGCCGTTGAAGATCATGCCGTTGGCGTCGGTGCTGTCGTCGACGAACAAGCGAACCGGCCGGCCCGGCTCGTAGTAGTGGATCGAATCGTTCCGACCGTCGGAGAAGTAAACGTTTCCCCGGGCGTCGGCGGCCGGCCCTTCAGAGAATCCGTAGCCGGTTCCCAGAACTTCCGGCCGCGTGCCGGCGGCGATGATGTCCTCAAGCGTCATGGGAACCTCCTTTGTGGCCAGCGGCGACCAGGGCATAACGCGGCTGGCGGCCGCAACCAACGGAGGGTTCGGGGTTCAGGGTTCAGAACTCCGCGGTCACGATTGGAGGCGGAGTGCTGAACCCTGAACCCTGACCACTGAACCCTAGACCTTTCTGTCAAAAGAACCTGCAAACATGTGCGCACCTCGCGCAGACATTAGCGTCAAAGATCCTAACGCTGCACCCTCCCCGAAGCCTGCCCGGCGGCCAGCGCCCGGACTTCGTCGAGCGTGGCGTAGTTCATGTCGCCGGGAATCGAGTGTTTCAAACAACTGGCGGCCACGGCGAACCGGATCGCGCTGGCCGAGTCGGCGTAGTCGTCCGAATCGAGCGCGTAGATCAGCCCGGCCGCGAACGAATCGCCGGCCCCGACCCGGTCGACGATGTTGCGGATTTCATACGGCCGGTAATTGCCGTCTTCATCCAAGGGGGCGAAGAACGTCTTGTTGGCCTCGGCGTGCAGCAGCATGGCCCCCCAGTTGTTGTGATCGGCCGAGACGCTCTCGCGGAGCGTGATCGCCACCTGGCGAACGTTGGGAAACAGCCCGTGGACCTGCCGGGCGACCGCCTGATAGGCCGCCGCGTCGAGCCGGCCATGTTCCACCGACGTGCCCTTGGCGGCAATGCCGAGCACCTTCTCGGCGTCTTCCTCGTTGCCGATCACCAGGTCCACAAACGGCAGGATCTGCGACATGCAATCCCGCGCCAGCGACGCCGCGTCGGTCCCCGGCCGCCAACGCCAGAGCTTCTTGCGGAAATTCAAATCGCAGGAGACGGTTACGTCGCCGCGCTTCGCCCTGCAGACCAGCTCGAGCGTGCTCTTAAAGGCGTCTTCGCTCAGCGAGGGCGTGATGCCGGTCACGTGCAGCCGGGTGACGCCCTGCAGCGCGGCGTCGAAGTCGTACTCCTCGGGCTCCGCTAAGCTGACGGCGCTGTGCTCCCGGTCGTAGATCACCTTCGAGCTGCGCTGGTTGGCGCCGCCTTCGAGAAAATAGAGACCCAGCCGGCCCGTGTCGCGCCGCAAGATCGGGCTCGTGTCGATTCCCAGTCCCCTCAGCGTGGCCACGAGGCTGTCGGCGATGGCGTGCTTGGGCAGCGCAGTCAGGTATCGCACGGGCCGTCCGAAAACGGCCAGCGACGCACAGACGTTGGCCTCGCCGCCGCCGAACGTACATTCCATCGCGCCGGGCAGCGCTTGTCGGAACCTCAGGAGTCCCGGCGGCGCAACGCGCATCATGATCTCACCGAAGGCCAAGAACATCAAGATACCTCTTGCTTTCGTATGGTTGGGCGGAAGGAGACAGTCCCCGGGCAATTGCGGGCCGCCAACCCGATCACTATACTGGCAACCCACTGAAGAGAGAACCGATGTCCGCCACGCTGCGTGAGATTTACGACCGTTTGTTCGACGCCCTTGGGCCCCAAGATTGGTGGCCGGGGGAGTCGCCGTTCGAGGTGATCGTGGGGGCCATGCTGGTGCAGAACACCAACTGGCAGAACGTCAAGCGGGCGATCGACCGGCTCCGCGAGGCCGATCTGCTCGAGCCGCACGCGCTCTACGACGTCCCCGTCGAGGAGTTGGAGGAGCTGATTCGGCCGGCCGGGTACTTTCGCATCAAGGCCCGGCGGCTGCGGAGCCTGTTGGAGTTTCTGGTCGAGCGCTACGACGGGTCGCTGGAGGCGGTGTTTTCCACGGAGTCGTCGACATTGCGTGACGAGTTGCTGGGCGTCCACGGCGTCGGGCCGGAAACGGCCGATTCGATCCTGCTGTACGCGGGCGAGAAGCCGGTGTTCGTCGTCGACACGTACACCCATCGCGTGCTGGCCCGGCACGGCTGGATCGCGTTCGACGCCGATTACCACATGATCCAGGATTACTTTCACGCCGGGCTGCCGGAGGACGTGCAGTTGTTCAACGAGTTTCACGCGTTGTTTGTGCGTGTGGGGAAACACTATTGTCGCAAGAGCGAGCCGAGGTGCGACGAGTGCCCGCTGGCCGAGCTGTTGCCGGATGGAGGGCCGTTGGAGCCGGAGAGTTGAATGAGGGTTCAGGCCGCCGTACCGGCGGCCGCTAAACTGGGGATCGGCAGCGATATGCAGCGTTAACGTTTAGCGGTCGCCGGTACGGCGACCAGCCGCGGGTGAACGCCATGATCATCGCCTATCACGCCATCTTCACGACTTACGGAACATGGTTGCCCAACGATCCGCGCGGTTCGTACTCGAAGCAGATCTACAACGCCGAACTCGCTGCTTTGGGAGCGATCCGTTACGAACGCCAGCATCCGCAGCCTAAACGACAAACCTTGCGGCGATTTCGCACCGCGGCGGTTCCACGGCTCTCCAGGCGGCCCTACTACATCAATCGGGACGCACGGCCGGTCGTGGCCGGCGGCTTCAGCGAAGTGAGGGAACGTCGGCAATTGAACGTGGCGGCTTGTGCGATCATGAACGATCACGTTCATCTCTTGGTGCTGCGATCGAAGTACCGGATCGAGTATCTGGTCAACCAGTTCAAGGGGGCCGCCACCAAGAAACTGGGGCTTGCCAAGACGCCGTGGACGAGGGGGCGTTGGAAGGTCTTCATCGACGACGAGGAGGCGCTGCGAGCAGCTGCGAAGTACGTCGACGCGAATCCTCCGGCGGCGGGCCTGGAGCCCCAACATTGGGATTTCGTGACGCCGTTGCCGCCGCAGGGATAGCCCACCGAAGGGATAGGCCGCCGTGCCGGCGGCCGCTAAACTTGGGGGGCGGACCGAAACGTCAATCTCACGTTTAGCGGTCGCCGGCACGGCGACCAGCAGCGGAAAAGAACATGTCCCTATTCGAAGCCAGCGAAGAAGCGAATCGCCGCGAAGCCCAGCCGCTGGCGGCGCGGATGCGGCCGGCGTCGCTGGAGGAGTTCGTCGGTCAGCAGCATTTTCTTGGCGAAGGAAAGCTGCTGCGGCGACTGCTCAAGGCCGATCGGCTGGGATCGGTGATCTTCTACGGCCCGCCGGGCACCGGAAAAACGACCCTGGCCCGGCTGCTGGCCAGCGAAAGCCGCAGCCATTTCCAGCAGCTCAGCGCGGTGGCCAGCGGAGTGAAGGAGCTGCGCGAGGTCCTGGCGGCGGCCTACGACCGGCTCTCGGCGGCCGGGCAAAGGACGCTCTTGTTCATCGACGAGATCCACCGCTTCAACAAGGCCCAGCAGGACGTGCTGTTGCCCGACGTGGAGAACGGCGTGGTGATCCTGGTCGGCGCCACCACCGAAAACCCCTTCTTCACCATCAACAGCGCCCTGGTCAGCCGCAGCCGCGTGTTCCAGTTCGAGCCGCTCTCGGCCGAGGACATCAAGCAACTGGTCCGCCGGGCGCTCAGCGACCGGGAGCGTGGGCTAGGCCGCTACGACGTCCGGCTGCACGACGACGCCTTGGAGTTTCTGGCCGAAGTGAGCGACGGCGACGCCCGGCGGGCCATCTCGGCGCTGGAGGTTGGCGTGCTCTCCAGCGACACGTCGCCGGTCGAGTTTACCCGGCAACTGGCCGAGGAATCGGTGCAGCGGAAGGCGATCGGCTACGATCGAGACGGGGACACGCACTACGACACGATCAGTGCGTTGATCAAGAGCATCCGCGGCAGCGATCCCGACGCCGCGCTGTATTGGCTCGCCCGCATGCTCGAAGGCGGCGAGGACGTCCGCTTCCTGGCCCGGCGGATCGTGATCCTGGCCAGCGAGGACGTAGGCAACGCCGATCCGGCCGCGTTGCCGTTGGCGGTGGCGGCGGCCCATGCCTGCGAGCTGGTCGGATTGCCCGAGTGCCAGTTGACCTTGGCCCAGGCGGTCACGTATCTGGCCTGTGCGCCGAAGTCGAACGCGGCCACGGTGGGCATCGCCAACGCCCGACGCGACGTCCGCGAGGGCCGCGTGCTGCCGGTGCCGGTCCATCTCCGCGACCGGCACTACCCGGGCGCCAAGCGGCTGGGGCACGGCGAAGGGTATCAGTATGCCCACGATCATCCCGACGCGGTCGCCGCCCAGGACTACCTGGGGATCGAGCGGGAGTATTACCGGCCGACGGACCGGGGGTTTGAGCGCGAGTTGGCCGAGCGGCTGGAGGCGATTCGGGCCCGACTGCGGGAGGGGTGAGGGGGTGAGGGGGTGATTTTTATAAAGCCGCGACCGTTGGTCGCGCCCGGCTGCCCGGTGATCGCGCCGGAAGCCTTGGTCGCGTCGGAAATTGGGTATTGCCGGCAAGTGGCGGGTCCTGATTGAGCACTTCCGATTCGGGCCGTGCCCTTCTCGTGTGGCTATCTTACCCATCTTTTCGAGCATTCGGCCCCGTTTGGTGTAGCATCGGTGGGCGAGTTCGCTTATGATTCGCCAACCTGCGGCTGGCCTGCAGGGCCGGACCACGCCTCTTATCGGGGATACAGTCCGGCCAGGGCCAGGATCATGGCCAGGACGCCCAGCAATCCCAGTACGATCCACCAGACCGGGCGTCCCGACCAGGCGTGGGATTGGTGCGTGATATAGGTGCCGCAGGCCGGGCATTGGACGGCGTCCTCGTAGACCTCGGCACGGCACTGGGGACAAGGGACCGTTTCGGTCAGCACGTCGTCGGGCCGGTCCTCGGGAGATTCGTGATCGTAAAACTCGTCGTCGAGCAGTTCATCATCCGTTTCGTCGTACCACCATTCATCGCTGGACATGGCCTTTTCCCCGGCGCCAGATGAATCGACCGTATCAAGTAGAAAACCGCATGCTGCATAGCTCGTCAAGGAGGACGACCATGAACTCTTTGAAGACCCTGTTCATTTGCGTGATCCTGGCGGCAGTCGCCTACGGCGTCTACGTGTCGATCTCTCGCAATCCGGAGACGGTCGGCCTGCCCGACAAGGCGCCGCTCTGGCCCGGAAGCGACGCATCCCAGAATGCCGACCCCAACGCGGCGGCGCCGCAGTTTGGCCCGGGTGGTCCTGCCGACTCGATGACGTGGAATGATCGCGCGGCGCCCCAGTTTCCGTCCACCCAGCCGGGGACCATGCCCGCCGCCAGTCCGACGGCGATGAACCCGGGCACCATGCCCGGCGCGAATCCCACGCCGATGAGTCCGGCGGCCGTGGGCGGCGGGAATACCGCCGCACCCCAGTTCACTATGCCCCAGAATCCACCGACGCCGGTCGACGCCGGCTCGCCCGGTATGGCTTCGCCGTATCCCTCGACGGATCGTTATGCGGCGCAGGGCGGGATGCAGTCGCCGGCGGCGTCTGCCGGCATGGACCTTGCGCCTCCGAACCAAGACTTCGCCGGCGGGACGACGCCATCGCCGCCGGGCCAGCTCAACGGCCTCGGGCCGGCCAGCAGCGCGCGACCCGGCACCGCACCGCCGGGCGGAGCGGCCGACACGTTTTCGGTTTACATGCAGGAGGTGCAGGGGAAGCTGGACCAAAGCCGGCTGCGGGAAGCCCTTCAAACGCTAACGCGCTGGTACGGCGACCCGAGCCTCTCGCCGCAGCAGGCGCGCCAGGTCACCGAACTGCTCGATAAGCTTGCGGGCACGGTGGTCTATTCGCGCGAACACTGGCTGGAGGATCCCTATATTGTCCGCGTGGGGGATACGGCGGAACAGATCGCCCAGCAGTACAGTGTCCCCTGGCAGGTATTGGCCAGGATCAACGGCGTTTCCGACGCGCAGCAACCGCGGCCGGGCCAGACGCTGAAGGTCGTCCGCGGGCCGTTCCACGCCCGGATCGATCTGAGCAAGTACGAACTGACGCTGATGCTCGGCGACCTCTACGCCGGCCGCTTTCCGATCGGCATCGGGTCGGACCAGGCCCGGCTGGACGGGACGTACGTGGTCAGCAACATGACCCGCAACCCCGAGTACTTCGGTCCCGACAACGTGCGGATCTACGCCGATGATCCGAGCAACCCGCTGGGTGAGTACTGGATCAGCCTTGCCCAGGAGGCGGGCCAAGCCAGTCCGATCGGCATCCACGGCACCAACGATCCGGCCAACCTTCGCCGGACGGGCGGCCGCGGATCGATCTGCCTGGGGCAGAAGGACATCGACGACGTGTTCGGCATTCTCTCGCTGGGCTCGCGCGTGACCGTCACCGGCGGACGGTATCAGCAGGAAGCCCGCGTTCCGCAGGCCAATTCCCTGGGCTATTGACCGGAATTCCTTCGGGCTTTTCCTTCTGGTTCCCGAGCTCCAGCTTGGCAGCCAGGTGAAGGCCCGTAGGACGGCTCTCCGAAGCCGTCCATGGCGGTTTCTCTGATTCCCGATTTCCAGCTTGGGAACCAGGTGAGGCTCGACGGCCTCGGAGGACCGTCGTACGATTTGCGTCGCACGGCCTCTTCGTCGCGCCGCCAAAGTCTGGCGACTTCGGCGACCTGGCAGCGCCGGTCTTACGTCTGCTTCCGTTTCAGCTCGGAATCGTGCTTCTTGGCGAACTTGCGGATCTCGTCGGCGAAGTCGAGCAGTCTTTCCCATTGCTCGACGTACAAGGTGACGGGCATCCGTTGGAGGCCGTAGACGCTGATGGCGCCTTTCTGGCTGACCTTGCAGTAGAGGGAGGCCCGCTTCTCTTGTTGGAGCTGATCAAGGAGCTTGGAGGCCTCGTCCGGCTCGATTTCGCCGGCGCGGAGTTTGGCGAGGATTTCGTTCTGGTCCATGTTTGGTCCTCCGTGAAATTGCCCGCTTCGCGTCGCACGACTCCGTCGAACGCTCCGCACCCCGAGATGGTCGGCCCAGGCTGCGCGACCGCCGGTTTTGGCCCGGCCCGGGCAGACGATTCGCGCACGGGGCGAACGTCAGAGGGAGGACGCGAGGTGATGGTCCACCACGCCAGAGGCGCCGGCCGGATTCGAACCGGCGAATGGCGGATTTGCAATCCGCTGCCTTAGCCGCTTGGCTACGGCGCCTGAGACCGCTCCACCGATCCTGCCCCGCGGTCAGCGGAATCATATCAAGGATCCCGATGCGAGGAAAGACGTAAGTCGCTTGGCCGGAAGGGCTCGTGCGTCAATCGTCTAGTGCACAGATGGAGACTATCCCATTTTCGCTGTGCAAAAAGCCGGGAGAGCCCCCCTTGCGAGGCGTAAGGTGCGGGAAAGAGGATTTGAACCTCCACGTCCCGAAGGACACTAGGCCCTCAACCTAGCGCGTCTGCCAATTCCGCCATTCCCGCAAATATCGTCACCGTTACCAGTTTATCCGGTCCGCGGCGGGCGTCAAGACGGGGTCCGTTTGACCACGAGAATCGTGCGGTCGTCGCGGAGGGAGGCGGCGTGAGACTCCAGGTTCTTCCGCGCCAAATCCGCCAGTTCGTCCGCCGAAAGGATCAGTTGGCCTACCAGGGGCTCGGCCACGCCCGCCTCGCCCAGGGGGCGTCCTCGGCGGTCGCGTGCCTCGCGGACTCCATCGGAGAAGACGACCAGCGCCTCGCCCGGCTGCAACGTAAAACCGCACTGCTCGTAGTTGGTGTCAGGACCTTCCCCTAATGGGGGTGAACCATGGCTGAGCGATCCCCAACCGTCCGGGCGGACGACGACGATCGCCGGTCCGCCGGCCGAGCCGAAGCAGATCCGTCCGGTGGCCGTCTCGATCAGGCCGTAAAACAGCGCGGCGAATTGATCGCCGGCCGACCCGGTCCAGAGCGTCAGGTTCAGCCGCTTCATGGCCTGTTCGGCCTCGCGGTGGTACTGGCCGTGGGCCCGGATCGCCGCCTTTAAGGCCGTGGCCGAGAGTCCAGCTTCGAGCCCCTGTCCCTGGGCGTCGCCGACGGCGATCGCCAGCAGCCCGTCGGGCAGGCAGAACCAGTCGTAGAAGTCGCCCCCGACGGCCTCCGCCTGGGTCGTCCAGCCGGAAAGCTGCCAGCCGTCCAACAGCGGCGAAATCGTGGGAAGCTGATTGCGCTGCAACCGCTCGGCCGCCGCGACTTGCTGCTTTAGCTCCGCCCCGGCGATCCCCTCGCGCATCAGCATCTCTCGCTCCAGGTCCGCCGCCAGTCGTCCGGCCACCACCTCCAGCAGGTTTGTCTCCCGGTCGTTGAAATCGCGCTTCCGAGCCGAATAGACCCAGAGCGTGCCCAGCAGCATGGTGGGCGTGGAGACGGGGACGCAGACGGCCGCGGGGAAGTTTTCGGGCACTTTCCAGTGCCGCATCACGTCGGTGTCTTCCAGCACGACCGCGTGTCCGAGCAAGGCCTCCAGATCGGCCACCGCGCCCTGCAGTCGCCGCGCCGGCTCGGCCAGCCGATCGAACGGCAGCCCCCAGCTCGAGCGGAGTTTCAATTCGGTGGTGGCGTCGTCGAGCAGATACAGCGCGGCTGCCTGGCAGTCGACCGATTCGGCCCCACCTTTCAGCACGGCTTCGAGGCGCGCCGCCAGATGCTCCTCCTCATCGGCGTGTGGCAGCAACGGCACTCCGGCCGCCAACTCCGCTTCACGCTCCCAAAGCGCGTTGCGCGTCGAGATCAACTCGTTGAGCATGTCGCCCAGCGCGGAGGCCAGCGCCCGGGCCGTCGGTAAGTCGCAAGGCGCCGGATGCGCGGCGGCCGACTCCGAGTCGAGCCGATCGAGCCTGAGGTGTCCGAGAGTAGCTCCGACGCCCGGGCTGACCGGGGCGGACCACGTCAGGTCGTTCGGCTTCTTCGGCTCGGGGCCGGCAACGTGTCGCAACGACCAACCGGTCGTCCGTTGAAACGCCTTGAGGACTTCGGGCAGGCTGCCGACGGCTTCGATCTGGGGCCGGACGACCTTCGGCTGTTCGGTGTAGAGTTTCAGTTGTTTTTCACGGGTTTTGGCCACGGGTATTTTGCGGGGCAAGAATATCGGGCTGTGCGACCCGTCCGTGGCCTGACCACTGTTTGCGCCGTTCGTCGCCGGTAGAATCGTCAGCACCGGCGCACAGGACCGTTCTTCTTGGTGTTATCCATATTACGCAAACCGCGTAGCATCCGTGATTGGCATAGCTTAACATCGGCCGGTTTTCCCGCAGACCTGAGTCCGATTTGCCACTTACGGCTGGGACGCTGTGTGAGGCCTCGCTCCTTGTCGGCGCCCTGTCAATCTGACAGAATACCGTCCATAAGTGCCACGTTGCGGACCAGTCGCCTCTGGCCAATTGCCTCGGGCTCATGGCCCTAAAGAACGAAGAAAAAGACCTCGATTACAAGGATCTCACCATGTCGACATCCACCGTTTCCCGTCGTGAATTCCTGGCCGGAACAACCGTTCTGGCGGGTACCGCCGCCTTGACCGGACGTTTCGGCTTTGCGGCCGAACCCGAAACCGCCACCAAAGTGACCAGCGGCACCGATCTGGTGACCCTGGGGCGAAGCGGCGTGAAGACGACCGTGTTGGGCGTGGGTACCGGCACTCACGGCGGCCGCGAGCAACTGGGGCTCGGCCAGGCGGGTTTCACCGCGATGGTCCGCCACGCCCTGGAGCGCGGGATCGGATACATCGACACGGCAGACGCCTACAGCACCCATTTGTTCGTCCGCTTCGCGCTGGAAGGCGTGCCACGCGACAAGTACTTCCTCCAAACCAAGACCCGCGCCAAGCATCCCGAGGTGGCCAAGGCCGACATCGACCGTTTCCGGCGCGAGCTGCGGGTGGACCACATCGACTCGTTGCTGATGCACTGTATGACCAGAGCCGGCTGGCCCACCGACATGCGCCCGGTGATGGACGTGCTGCAGGAGGCCAAGGAAAAGGGCCGGGTCCGCGCGGTGGGTATTTCCTGTCACGGCATGGACCCGCTGGCGGCCTCGGTCGACGTCGATTGGGTCGACGTGCAACTGGTGCGGATCAATCCGTTCGGCCTGAAAATGGACGGCAAGCCGGATCAGGTCGCCGCACTCGTTAAGAAGATGCACCGGAAGGGTCGCGGCGTGATCGGCATGAAGATCTTCGGCGAAGACGGGCTGGGCTCGCCCGAGCGGCGGCTCGAATCGCTCAAGTACGTGCTGGGGCTGGGATGCGTCGATGCCTTCACGATCGGCTTCGGCAACATCCAGCAAATCGACGAGACGCTGGATCTGATCAAGCAGGCGTCGACCGCGTAGTCCGACAGCGCCACTTCGGATCTGGTATTGAACGCAAGCTACTGTGGAAGTAGGCTTCGTCCCCGCCGGCCTTGTGCCGGCGGTTAAGGGGTATGGCAACTACGATGGCCCCAACCCACACCCCACCCCGTCCTCTCCGCCGCGAACGGCGGCGGAGAGGACGGGGTGAAATACGGAAGTAACGCGGTGGAGATAGTACCCAAACCGCTCCTCCACCGGCACAGGGCCGGTGGGGAAGAGGTGAAAGTGGCACTGTCCAAGTAGTTGGGGTCAATTTAGATCAGGCCACGTCTGCCGCTAAGACTCCAAATGAAAGGGCTGGCAGTATGAACATGAAATCGTCCAATCGACGTCTGGCCGCGGCCGCAATCGTTGTCGCGATCGTCTGGGGGTTGGGGTGCCCGGCTGCGAACACCGGGCTGGCCGCGGTGGAAGAATCGACCTTCGGGCAGATGCCCGACGGCACACGGGTCGACCTGTACACGTTGACCAACGCCCACGGCCTCGAGGTGAAGGTGATGACCTTCGGCGCCACGCTGACGTCGGTCAAGGTGCCCGACCGCGACGGCCGCTTCGCGAACGTGACGCTCTACCTCGACTCGTTCGAGGACTATCGACGCGGCCATCCGCTGTTCGGGTCGGTGGTGGGCCGGTACGCCAACCGCATTGCCGGGGCCAACTTCACGCTCGACGGCGTGGAGTATCCGATCACGCCCAACGCCGGCAAAAACCACATCCACGGCGGCAGGCTGGGCTTTCAGAAGATCGTCTTCGACGCCCGTCCGTTGTCCGGTGACGGCGGCGCCGGCGTGGAACTCTCCCACGTCAGCCCCGACGGACACGAAGGATACCCCGGCAAGCTGGACGTGAAAGTCACCTATCGGTTAACCGACGCCAACGAGTTGCTGATGCACTACACCGCCCGAACCAGCAAGCCCACGCACGTGAACCTAACCAATCACGCCTACTGGAACCTGGGCGGCGCCGGCTCGGGCGACGTGCTGGGGCACGTGCTGATGCTCAACGCCGATCGGTATTTGCCGTCCGACGGGGCCAAGATACCGCTGGGGGATCTGAAAAGCGTCCGCGGGACTGCGATGGATTTCACCGAGCCCAAGACGATCGGCTCCCGCATCGAGCAGGTCGAAGGCGAGAACTACGATCATTGCTACGTCTTGAACAAGCGCCCCGGCAAGCGGACGTCGCTGGTCGCCCGGGTGTTCGAGCCGAAAAGCGGCCGGGTGATGGAGGTCTACACGACGCAGCCGGGCGTGCAGCTCTATACGGCCAAGGGGCTCAACTCGCGGCTCTCCGGCGGCGGGGTACCCTACGGTCCGTACCACGGTTTCTGCCTGGAGACCCAGCACTATCCCGACTCGCCGAATCGACCCAACTTCCCCTCGACCGTGCTTCGGCCGGACGACACGTACGAGGAGGTCACGGTGCACAAGTTCAGCGTGCAGCCGTAACTTGATCGGCCGGCTGCGGACGCATGTAACCCGTTCCTGGGTAACCACTTGCGCCGGCTCGCCCGGCAATCCGTTTGCCGCGCCGCGGCGAATTGTTGACACGCCGCAAACGGCCCCGTAGACTGCGCGTCCGTGAGGTATCTATTAGGTACCGTCAGGCGACTGCGGTGTCTTTCTGCGTTTGTCGACCGGATCGGCCGGCTTGGGCTTTGCACAACGAGACCAGAAACCAAAGGAGCTAAACGATGAGAAGTCCATGGTGTCTATGGGCCGCGCTGGTGACGATGGCTGCCGGGGCCTGCTATGCCGCCGAGCCGGTCTTCGTGCCGGTGAAGGTCGACGGCC
>Ga0180438_10006994_pt1 | contig 14982 bp, 12 predicted proteins | sample SS_ome_12_FD_132455 | JGI IMG/M metagenome (GOLD analysis project Ga0180438, IMG submission 132455) | Hypersaline lake sediment archaeal communities from the Salton Sea, California, USA - SS_3_D_2 metaG | ecosystem: Environmental > Aquatic > Non-marine Saline and Alkaline > Hypersaline >...
GCTGGGGACCCCGTCGGGCGGGCGCAACGGCATCTCCTCCACGATCTTGCAGATCTGACATTCACGACACGGGCTCTTGGTGCCGCGGATGCGATCGAAACGGCACTCGCCTACGCCGATCTCGAACGCCAGATTGCGGATCACGGGCGACTCCGGGCACCGCGCCAGCATGAGCTCCACAAGGATGCGCCGGACCTTCATAACCCGGTCGGAGTGTGTCAGGATCTCCATCCCGTCCTCCACGGGCAGTACGCAGGAGGCATGGAGCCTCGTTCTTCCGTCCCTCCGTGTGACTTCGACGATGCAGAAGCGACATGCTCCGTACGGCGGCAGCGACTCGTGATGGCAGAGCGTCGGTATGTCGATCCCCGCCTCGCGGGCCGCCTCCAGCACGGTGCGCCCTTTCTCGGTCGTGTGCTCCCGACCGTTGATCACTAGCTTGACCATGGTGTATCTCTCCTTGCCCGTTTAGCCCACGACCACTGCGTCGAACTTGCAGACGTCGCGGCAGACTCCGCAAGTCGTGCAGAGCTCCACGTTTATCTCGTGGGGTTGTTTCTTCTCGCCTCGTATCGCTCCGACCGGACAGCGTGAGGCGCACAGGGTGCAACCAGTGCACTTGTCCGGATCGATCTTGAACGTTGTGAGTGCCTTGCATACGCCGGCCGGGCACCGTCCCTCCCGGATGTGAGTCTCGTATTCGTCCCGGAAGTACGCCAATGTCGTCAGGACCGGGTTGGGCGCAGTGGTGCCCAGCTGACAGAGCGAGGCGTCCCGGACCACTTCCGCAAGCTCCTGCAGCAGGTCGAGCGTCGCCATACTCCCCTTGCCGGCGCCGATATCTTCGAGCAGTTGCCGCATCTGAGTGATGCCCTCGCGGCACGGCGTGCACTTGCCACAGGACTCGTCCTCAAGGAACGAGAGGAAGAAGCGGGCGAAATCGACCATACAGTTGTCCTCGTCCATGACGATCATGCCGCCCGAGCCCATCATCGAACCGGCCTCGACCAGCTCGTCGTAATCTATGGGCAGGTCCAGGTGGCGCTCGCTCAACACACCGCCCGATGGGCCGCCGGTCTGGACCCCTTTGAACTTCTTGCCATCCCTGATACCGCCGCCTATATCGAAAATGACCTTGCGCAGCGTAATTCCCATCGGTACCTCAACGAGACCGGTGTTCTTGACCTTGCCAACCAGCGAGAAAATCTTCGTGCCCTTGCTTCCTCCCCAGGGGTTGTCGGTCACATCGCCGGTGCCGATACTGGTGAACCAATCCGCGCCCCGGTTGATGATAAGAGGAATGTTCGCCCAAGTCTCCACGTTGTTGAGCGTGGACGGTTGGTCCCAGAGTCCTCGTTCAACCGTGTGTACGTGTTTTGCACGAGGTTCACCCGGCCGTCCCTCGACCGATGCCATAAGGGCCGTGGATTCGCCGCAGACAAATGCACCACCGCCTCGGGTAACCTCGATATCGAAAGGCATACCCGTGCCGAGCACGTTCTCGCCGAGAATTCCAATTTCCCGCGCGTCTTTCACGGCCTTCATCATCAACTCGACGGCCAGAGGATATTCGGTCCGTACGTATACGTACCCCTCATGTGCTCCGATGGCATAGGCCCCGATAATCATCCCTTCGATCACACTGTGCGGGTTGCCCTCCAGCAGGCTGCGGTTGGCGTAAGCCCCGGGATCGCCTTCGTCGGCGTTGCAGATGACATATTTCCAATCGCCCTCGGCCTTGCGGCACGAATCCCATTTGACACCCGTGGGGAAACCGGCACCGCCCCTGCCGCGCAGGCCGGATCTTGTCACCTCGCTAATAATCTGCTCGGGGGTCATTTCCGTGAGTGCTTTGACGGCCGCACTGTATCCCCCGATACGGATGTAGTCATCTACACTGCGGGGGTCGAGTTCGAGATTGGCGCCGAAAAGTATCCTGGTCTGATGCTTGTAGAACGGGAGATCGTCCAGATTCGGTACGGGCCTGTCGTCACCGTCCTTGTAAAAGAGCCGCTCGATCGGCTCGCCCTGGAGAACGCTTTTTTCCACAATCTCCTCGGCGTCCTTTGCTTTGACATGGATATAGAGCAGCCGTTCCGGCAAGAGAACGACGAGCGGTCCCTTCTCGCAGAAACCGTGACATCCGGTCACCCGGATGTCCACCTTTTCTTGAAGGCCTTTCTCTCGGAGTACGTTCTGGAACGCCTCGACTGCTTCCTGCGCGCCGCTGGCCCGGCATCCAGTACCGCCACAGACCATTATGGTAGGTCTATTCGGATCGTGCTGGGATACCAGCTTCTCGCGGTAAGCCGCCAGCTGGTCTGGTTTGGTAAACTTATCTGGCATTTGCCTCTGCTCCTACTTCGTAATACTGGTCTATCAGTTTATCGAGCTTCGTCGGAGTCATATCTCCGTAATACTTTGAGTCTATCACTATCACCGGCGAGAGTGCGCACGCGCCGAGACAGTTAACCGTTTCCAGGGTAAACGCCCTATCCTCGGTCGTCTGCCCGGCCTTGACCTCCAACCGATTCTCCAGTGCCTCAAGTATGCGCCCCGCGCCTCTGACGTGGCATGAAGTTCCCACGCACACCTTGATGACATGATCGCCGCGGGGTACCAGGCTGAAAGCCGAATAGAAGGTGGCCACGTGGTAAACGCGCGCGACCGGGATTTCCAACTTCTGGCTGAGATACTTGATCACTCCTTCGGGAAGATAGCCTAAGTCGATGTTGATGTCCTGAAGAACGGAAATTAGCGGTGCTCGTTCGTGCGCGTGGTGTTCGATTGCCTCGTCAACGGACGCCTTCAGCTCCGGGTCGATTTCCAGTTCCTCCGCGGGAAGGCGTTTCTCGATGCGTCCGTCTATCGGCTTGAACTTCACTGGACACCGTTCGATGCACTGGCCGCACCCGGTGCATTTGTCCTCGTCTATGTAACGTGCCTTACGCCTCACCTTCGCCTTGAAGTTGCCGACATACCCCGCAACGTCCTCGACCTCCGAGTAGGTTAGCAGCTCGATGTTCGGGTGCTGTCCGACGGACACCATCTTCGGGGTAAGTATGCATGCGGCGCAGTCGAGCGTTGGGAATGTCTTGTCGAACTTCGCCATGTGCCCGCCAATGGACGGTTCCCGCTCGACGAGGTAGACCTTCTTGCCGGAATCGGCGATCTTGAGCGCCGCTTCGATTCCGGCGATTCCCGCACCGACCACAAGCGTCTCGGGGCGGACCGGGACCTCGCGCGCCTCCATGGCCTCGTGGTGTTTAACGCGGCGGACCGCCGCTGCAATCAGTCGTTTTGCCTTTTCGGTCGCCTTCTCGCGGTCGGAATGCACCCAGGAACACTGCTCGCGGATGTTCGACATTTGGAAGAGGAACCGGTTCAGACCGGCGTCCTCGCATGCGTTTCGGAAGGTCCCCTCATGCATAAGAGGCGAGCAGGATGACACCACGACGCGCGTCAGCCCCTGCTCCTCAATATCCTTCTTGACCAGCTCCTGACCCGGGTCCGAACACATGTACTTGTACTCCCTGACCACATCCACGCCGGGGAGCGTCCGCGCGTATTCCGCCACCGCCTCGACATCAACGTTCTGCGCGATGTTCGTCCCACAGTGGCAGATGTAAACTCCGATTCGTTCCTTCTCGTTCATGTGATTTCCACCTTTTCAGTCAGAACCGCCTCAACCGGCGTTAGAGAATCTCTGAGAGCTATTTCGTCTCTGCCCAGTCCGAACGCGTGTCCCATGAGCTGCGTGAAGTAAAGCACCGGAATGGCGCAGTCGGCGCCGACCGCGACTCCAGCCTCGCGCTGGTACGCCTCCAGATTCATCTGGCACAGAGGACAGCACGTTATGATACAATCCGCTCCCTGATCCTTTGCCACCTTCAGAATCCTGCCGGTAAGCTTCCTGCCGATATCCGGCTGCGTCGTCATCATAAGCCCGCCGCAGCACTTGGCTTTCAACGGGTACGGCACGGGCTCGGCACCCAGCCAGCCAATAAGCCCGTCCAGGCTCATCGGGAATTCCTCGTCGTCTATCTCGCCGAAGGGTCTGCTGATCTGGCAACCGTAGTAGGGCGCTACCTTCAGCCCGGTAAGAGGGCGCTTGACGTGCTCTTTAATCATTTCCTCGCCGAGGTCGTTGACCACGATATCGAGGAAATGCCTGACTCGAACCGTGCCTCGGTAATCCATATCACCGGCAGCCAGCGCATCCCTGATCTCGTCGTGCAGTTTGCGGTTTTCCTCCATGTACTTGTTGGCCTTTCTCAGGACGAGATAGCAGCCGTTGCACGCCGTGACCAGTTCGTCCCGACCGGTTTTCTCGGCCAGCGCGAGGTTTCGCGCGGACAGCACGAACGCCTCCTTCTCGCGTATAGCAACGTACGCCGTCGCGCCGCAGCAGTTCCAGTCGTCAAGCTCCTCCATCTCCATGCCGAGGACGCGCGCAACGTTCCTCATCGAAATGTCATAAGCCTTGTTCGCCGCCATTTGCGAACAGCCTGGGTAATACGTGTAGGCTCGACCGTTTGAGTCCGTCATTTTTTTCGTTCTCCTCGATAGCGGCCATCATTTTGCGAAGACCGGCCACACCCTTGATCCTGTGAGGCAGGATCGGCATCCGGCCCCGCTTGAGCAGTCGCAACCCCATTGGGATCTGACCTAGAAACTTGAAGGGATTGGTACGCAGGTAATACAGCGCAATCAGCTCCGGCTCGTGGTTCCTGCCGTGGCGGTCTACCGACCCGGCAAATGCATGCGCCATGACAGCGTTCGTAGTGCCTTTCGGGTAGATGCCGTACTTCACCCCGAGCCGCTTGAGCTCGTACATCACGTCGGTGAAGGGGATCCCGGCCGGACACCTGACATAGCACGAGTAGCACGAGGTGCAGAGCCAGACCGTGTTCGAGTTGAGCACGCGGTCGAGCATGCCCGCTCTGAGCGCCGCGATGATCTCCCTCGGGCTGTAATCCATAGCGGTGCTCGTCGGACAGGACGCCGAGCAGGTGCCGCACTGAATACACTCGTTGATCTTCTCGCCGTTGGGTATCGAATACACGCCCTCGAGAAACTCCTCTTGGAGAGACTTAACCTGTGTTGCTTTCATCGACTTTTCTCCGTCTTCTGAAGTACCCGACCGTATGGTAGCCGCACGACCGTGCTGGAATCACCTACTTCGACTAGTTTAATTTGACTATATATTCTACCTGTACTATGTCGATTTTGTCAAGCATAAAATTCGGTCAAATTGATGATGAGGATGATTCTGCTCCCGAAAGCCTCCAAGTAATTGGTATGCAATATGTTATGTCTCACACACGTCCCTGTGGCGCACTGCGGGGACTCCTCTGCCGCATGGCCCGGCGGGCATGTCGCAACGCTGGTGGAGGGGAGAATCCTTTACAATTAGCCGGATCAGACTCTTAGGCGACACGAAGAACCGCTCTTCGAGGGCGGGGTATCGAGTGGATTCACAGCTCTGCGCCTGACGTTAGCGTCACCGGCTGGAGCCCAGGCGAGTACAGCCGGCCCAATATTTCTGCCCCTTTGTCCGACAAGAACCCGGCTGTTGGTTGTCTATGCCTGTGAGTCCGCACCGCCCGGTGCTTTGTCAACCTTGGGTGCGGACCGTTTTGACTTTTCCACCATCTCGCCCAGGTAGCTAGGCAGTTCGACACCGGCCATCTCCGCGATGTCGTGCAACGGTGGTAGGCTCTTTATCAGGCTTGAGAGAAAACCGGCTGTTGATGAGCCGCCCCTGTCGCCGCCGGCGGAATCCCAGACGGTGATCTTGTCGATCTTGAGATTCTTGATCGCCTCGACCTGCCGCGCGACGATCTCCTCGATCTTCTCGATCATGAGCAGCGTGGCCGCCGACTTGGCATCGCCTTTGCAACTTCCGACCAGCGCCTCGTAACCGGCCGCTTTGCTGTCGAGAACCTGGCGAATACCTTTCGCTTCCGCCTCGTACTTGAGCAGTATGGCGTCGGCTTCACCCTTGGCCTCTCTGCGGTTCCTTTCCGCTTCCGCTTCAGCGGCGATCTCGATCTTGCGCTTGTCGATCTCCTTCTTCACAACCTCTTCGGCGTTAAGACGCTCCTGCTCCGCCCTGTACTGCGCCTTTTGAATCTCGACTATCGCCTCGCGCTTGGCCACCTCTCCTCTCTGCTGGGCGGCAGCCTCTTTAATGGCCAGTTCGGCGTCGGCGTCGGCTATATCGGCCTTGGCGATATTCTCTCCGGTGACCGCCTGTGCTTCCTGGTTCTGCACGTATACGCGCTTGTCGGCTTCGGCCTTCTTCATACCTTTCGCGGCCTCGGCCACGTTTTCCGCGACCTTGATCTCCTTCTCGCGGTTGGCTTCGGCTTCGCCGACCGTGGCGCTGGTCTCCTGCTGTTGCACGAAGATGCGGCGGTCGGCCTCAGCGTGTTTGCGCCCTTTATCGGCCTCGGCCTCGTTTTCCGCGACGCGTATGGCTCTCACTCTGTTGGCCTCGGCCTCGCCGATAGCACCCGTTTTTTCCTCTTCGGCCACGTCCACCTTGGCCTTGTTGATAGCCTCGGCGGCGGCTTTTTTACCGATGCTCTCGATGTAATCGGACTCGTCGGTGATATCGGTGATGTTAACGTTAATGAGGTAGAGACCGATCTTGTTAAGTTCCGGCTCGACGTTTTTGCGTATGGCCTCGAGGAAACTCTCGCGGTCCTGGTTGATCTGCTCGATGGTGAGTGACGCGACCGTCAACCTGAGCTGGCCGAAGATAATTTCCTTGGCCATCTCTTCGATCGAAGAAGCCTTCAGGTTGAGAAGACGTTCGGCCGCGTTGTTCATTATCGATTTGTCGGTGCTTACACCCACCGTGAACGTGCTCGGAACGTTAATTCTGATGTTCTGCTGGGAAAGAGCGTTCTGCAGCGGGATGTTTATCGTCATCGGGGTAAGACTCAGGAAGCGGTAGTCTTGTACGAGCGGCCAGACGAGCAGGCCGCCGCCGTGGATACATCTTGATGCCATGCCTTTGGCAACCCTACCGTAGACCACCAGGATCCTGTCCGACGGACACCGTTTGTAACGGGACGCCAGAAAGATCAGCGTCGAGACGATCAGAGCCACGAACGCAACAATCACTATCCCCCACAATCCGACCTGAGGACCCATTTTCGGCCTCCCTTCTTCTTAATGTTCTGCCCTCTCAACAATCAGCACGTTGTCACCCTTGACACGAACTACTCTTATCGGTTCGCCTGTCTTCAGTTTTCCGCCGTCCTGGGTGACGGCGTCGAGTACCTTGAGGCGATCCTGAATCGCGACCTGCGCCTTTCCCGTGCCGCCGGCGGGAATGGTGAGATACACGGTTCCCTCCTGACCCACGGCGTTTCTCATATCAATTGTTCCGCTCGACTGAAGGTTCTTCATAAACTGGAACATCTTGGCGATAACCCATAAGGTGAAAAGACCCCAGACAAGCGCGCCGGCGATCGCCCACGGTTCCGAGACCTTGGTTTGTCTAGTAAGTGCGAGCCCTACAAGGCCGAACATCATGAAGAAGCCTGTGAGCCCCTGAAACGTGAGCAGCCGGAAACTTGCCGTCGAGTCCTGTAGAGCAACCTCGCCCTCGCCCACGTCTGCGTCGACATCCACATCGAAGTCCACGTCGCCCCCGAAATCCACATCGCCCCCGATGTCGACATCTGTGTCGACGTCTGCGGAGCCGCCTATGAACAGCAGCACCATTCTGATCACGAACAGGATACCGCCGAACAAGGCGCATGCCAAGAAGAGCTTTTCCAAACCGGTCATGCTGATCAGAAATGCTTCCATGATTAGTCCTCCCCGGAGCGTCTCGCGGCCGGCCGGCGACGCTGGTTGTCCGCCGGACAAGCTCGACGTGACCGCACTCCGCACCTATCATATACACCGGACACGAAGATTTATTCGCAACAGCATACGGTTGCTGGAAAAGCCCCCTTGGAAACCGGGCCTGAAAAGGTCACGCGCGCCCCTAGCGCGTTCCAAAAAGAAAGGGCCACCGCCCGGACGTCCTAGGATAGCCGAAATCCAGACAGCCACCTATCCCCGTCGCTCAAACCCCCCATTGCCGCTACGCGCGCCCACAACAAGCTTGACCCCTTCCCCTTGTTGCCCGACGACGGTTCCTGTCCCCACCGCCCGTCTCGTTAAGGTTCTTATAACAAAGAATCCGTAACGGAGTCAAGTTCATTAGTGCACGAAATGCGTGTTCTGAAGATCCGTTGCGTGCGTCTCCACGACACATCTGAAGAATGGAATTGACAAGACCGCGTTTTCTCGTTACCATCCATTGTGTAAGCGACATAGACGGTTCATCTCGCGCTCCAACCACGAGGTCACTGGAAGGTGGTGGAAGTGACGGTTCTCGGAATATCAACAAGCCCAAGACGGCACGGCAATACCGAGATTCTGCTGGACGAGGTGCTGCGCGGCGCGCAGGACGCCGGCGGAGCGGTCGAGAAGATCGTTCTGAACGATATGAAAATCGGACCGTGCAGGGAATGCGAACAGTGTATAGAAACCGGACACTGCGTCGTGCAGGACGACATGCAGACGATATACGGTAAGCTAATCGAGACGGACAGGCTGGCCTTCGCGTCGCCGATATTCTTCATGGGGCTGTGCGCCCAAGCGAAGGCGCTCGTTGACAGGAGCCAGGCGTTCTGGATCAAGAAGTACGTGCGCAAGGAGAACGTCGTACCTCCACAGAGGAGAGCTCGACGCAAAGGGTTGCTGATTTCGGTCGGCGGCACGCGCGGCGAGAAGTTGTTCAAATGCGCCCAGCTCACCATGAAGTATTTCTTCGACGTGTTGGAGATGGAGTACGCTGACAATCTCACGTTCGGCCGTATTGACGCTAGAGGGGAAATAACGCGCCATCCAACGGCGCTCAAGGATGCGTACGAAGCCGGTAGAAGGCTCGTCAGTGGTGATGAGGGCACCTAGCGTAAGCGCGGCGCACTTTCGTACCGGTTCGGAACCGTCGCAGGGAGCTGATAAACGAGTTTCCGGGACGAGCAGCGGCATGGGCGACCCAAGAAGCGGCATTTCAAGAATACGCAAGAGAGACGGTTCATTCGAGCCGTTCCGCGTCGAGAAGGTGGAGAGCGCGATCCGTCGTGCGATGGAAGCCGTCGGCGACGCCGACGTTTCCTCTATCCCGTCGCTCGTCGAGCAGGCTGTCGGGTTGGCCAAGGATCGGTTCCCGGCGGAAACGCTCACTGTCGAGGCGATGCAGAATGTCGTCGAGAAGGTTCTCGCGTCAACCGGTCATACCGATGCGGCGAAGGCGTACATCATCTACCGTCAACGCCGCGCCGATACGCGTGAGTCCAAGGCGGCTCTGGGCGTACGCGACGATCTGAAGCTCTCCATCAACGCAATTCACGTGCTCGAACGACGCTACCTTATGCGGGACGAGTCCGGGACGATCGTCGAGACGCCCCGAGGCATGTTCAGGAGAGTGGCGAAAGCGGTTGCCTCGGCGGACCTGCTGTACGGCACCGACTCGGACGCGTCGAGGTCGGAAGAAGAGTTCTACGATTTGATGTCGAGGTTGGAGTTTCTTCCGAACTCGCCGACTCTCATGAACGCCGGCACCTCGATCGGGCAGCTGTCGGCATGCTTCGTGCTGCCGGTTGAAGATTCGATGGCAGAGATATTTGATACCGTTAAGAACATGGCTCTGATCCACCAGTCCGGCGGCGGTACCGGGTTCAGCTTCTCGCGGCTCAGACCGAGGAACGACGTCGTGCAGTCCACGGGCGGTGTGGCTTCCGGACCGGTATCGTTCATGCAGATCTTCGATACGGCCACCGACGTCGTGAAACAGGGCGGACGCCGGCGCGGCGCTAACATGGGCGTGTTGAGCGTCCATCATCCGGACGTACTCGAGTTCGCAGCCGTGAAGTCGCGCACCGATCTGTTCAAGAACTTCAACTTGAGCGTGGCGGTTACCGACGAGTTCATGCAAGCGCTCGCGGAAAGAAGAGAGTACGCACTGACAAATCCGCGCACCGGAAAGGAGGTCGCGAGGAAATGGGCGCAGGACGTATTCGACTTGATTGTGACGACCGCGTGGGAGTGCGGCGATCCGGGACTCATGTTCATCGACGAGATCAACCGGCATAACCCGACGCCGGAGCTGGGCGCCATCGAGACCACTAACCCATGCGGTGAGCAACCGCTGTTGCCTTATGAATCGTGCAACCTCGGATCCATCAATCTGTCGGCAATGATGGACGGCGGCGAGGTCGACTGGGACAAACTTGCCGGTACGATAAGCAAGGCGGTCCATTTTCTCGACAACGTCATAGACTCGACCAAGTTCCCGGTGCCCAGGATCGAGGAGGTCACGAAAGCCAACAGGAAGATCGGTCTTGGAGTGATGGGTTTCGCGGAAATGCTCATCAAGATGGGAGTACCGTATGACAGCGATCGGGCGCTCAGTACCGCCGAGCACCTCATGCAGTTCATAACCGACAAGGCCCGTGCGACGTCCGTTGAGCTTGCCGCCGAACGCGGTTCGTTCCCGAACTTTGAACGCAGCATTTGGCCCCGGAAAGGATATGACCGCTTGCGAAACGCCACCCTCACAAGCATCGCACCTACAGGAACCATAGGACTGATCGCCGGTGTGTCGAGCGGCATAGAGCCGGTGTTCGCCCTGTCGTATTTCCGGAACATAGCGGGTGGAACCCGTCTGCTCGAACAGAACGCCCTTTTTGAACGGACCGCTCGCGAACGCGGGTTCTACGCGGCCGACCTGATGGCAGCCATAGCGCGAACCGGGTCCGTTCGCGAGGCGCCCGATGTTCCGGAGGACGTGAAACGAGTTTTTGTCACGGCCCTTGACATATCACCCCAGTGGCATGTTAGAATGCACGCCGCGTTTCAGAACTTTACGGATAACGGTGTGTCAAAGACCGTCAATCTGCCTCATGACGCCACTGTGCGCGACGTGCGCGACGCTTACCTGTCGGCGCACAAGTTGAAATGCAAGGGCGTCACAGTATATAGATACGGCACTAGAGTCGGACAGACTCTGTATACAGGGCAGAGTGCGTCGCGCGGATCGGCGCGACCGGCGGATCCCGTAGATGGCGGTTTTGCTACCGGGGCATTTGTCGAGGTCGGACCTGAATATAGCGGGGACTGCACCCAGTGTGCTCCCTAGGTTGACATATGCGGACGCTCTGATGTAGAGTGTTGCTCGCATTGTCAAGCCTTTCTGTGTGGCAACGTAAGGAGGAGTTGAGATGAAAGCCGTTATTGACCCAGAGGCCTGCACGGGCTGTGGGCTCTGCACGGAAACTTGTCCCGAAGTTTTCGAGCTGACCGATGACGTGGCTTCCGTCATCGTGGACGAGGTTCCCGAGGATGCCATTGATACGTGCAAGCAAGCTGCCGAAGAGTGCCCGCTGGAAGCAATCAGCATCGAGGAGTAGGGCATCAAGCACGCTGTTGTGAAAGGATGTAGACGGTATGGTATTGCGGCGCGTTGGGAGCGCGGCCTCTTGACGCGCCGCTATCAGTTTTGGCTCATTTGCAGGTTGCTGCCTGCAACAGGGCGTTTCTTCTTGACAATACATTTACAGATGTGCTAAAATTGCTTCCTGGTGAACGTACAGGTGCGCTCTGCCGTGAAAATGGCGGGCGCTGATTCTCGGTTAAGTAGAAAACATGGCAGGAGGGGGGGAGTTATTGGGTGCCAAAGGTAAAGGTTAGGGAGGACGAGCCGTTTGAAAAGGCCTTGCGTCGCTTCAAGAAGAAGTGTAACAAAGAAGGTATATTCCAGAAACTGAGAGAGACGAAGCATTACGAAAAACCCAGCGTCCGGAAGCGCCGGAAGATCTTGAAGTCTATTGCACGTTCGAGCAGATAAGAAAGCGTTCGCGCGGTGATGAAGACAGGGTGAGAAAGAGCCCTGTCTTCATTTTTTGGGCCAACGGTGGTGTTAACTACGCGCATACCTCACTTTGTTCATGACCGGTTCATCTCATTCCGCTTCGGCGTAAACGCTAGATCCGTGTCTGGAGTGCTCTCAGTGAGTGCGCCGGCGCTTACCGGGGAGTAACGATGAGTTACGTTATAGGCATTGACGTAGGTACGACCGGTACCAAGACTATACTGGTAGATGAGAAAGGCAACGTCGCGGCGCGTGCTCTTTCGGAATACCCTCTTCTCAGTCCGAAGCCGGGCTGGGCTGAACAGGATCCCGAAGGGTGGCGGCAAGCGTGCGTGGACACGCTACGCGATGTCATGACATCAACCGGCGTGGCGGCTCAAGACGTGGCGGGAATAGGGCTAACCGGCCAGATGCATGGGTCGGTTTTTCTTGACCGAAACGACAGTGTTGTCCGTCCGCCTATTCTCTGGTGCGACCAACGCACGGCGGAACAGTGCCAGTTCATCACCGAGAAGATCGGGGCGTCACGACTCATAGAGCTGGTTTGTAACCCCGCCCTGACCGGTTTCACCGCGCCGAAGATTCTTTGGCTTAAGCAAAATGAGCCGGAGAACTACTCGAAAGTGGTGAGGGTCCTGTTGCCGAAGGATTACATCAGGTTCAAGCTTACGGGCGAGTCCGCGACGGAAGTCTCAGACGCTTCTGGAACGCTCCTGTTCGATGTGAGCAACCGGCGGTGGAGCACCGAGGTCATGTCCGAGCTCGACATACCGGCGGATTTCATGCCGCGATGTTACGAGTCCCAGGAGGTAAGCGGCAAATTGAGCAGGGAAGTCGCGGAACAGGTCGGATTGAAGCCCGGTACACCGGTGGTCGGCGGTGGCGGCGATCAGGCGGCCGGCGCCGTCGGCAACGGGATTGTCAGGCAAGGGGTGATCTCTGCCACGGTAGGTACCTCCGGGGTAGTGTTCGCCTTTTCCGACAAGGTGACGCTCGATCCGCAAGGCCGCGTGCACACGTTCTGCCACGCCGTGCCGGGAGCGTGGCACGTGATGGGTGTGATGTTGTCGGCGGGTGGGTCTCTGCGCTGGTACAGGGACACGTTTGGACTCGAGGAAAAAGCCCTGGCGGCCAGCACCGGTCGCGACCCGTACGAGTATATCACCGAGCAGGCGGGTACCGCCCCGGTGGGAAGTGAAGGGCTGATATTCCTGCCGTATCTCACCGGCGAACGCACGCCTCACGCCGACCCGCACGCCAGGGGCGTGTTCTTCGGCCTGTCGCTGCGCCATACGAAAGCGCATGCCGCCAGAGCCGTGCTCGAAGGCGTCGCTTACGGCATGCGTGACTCGCTCGAGATCATCAAGGGGATGGGCGTGCCGATATCTGAGATACGCGCGTCGGGCGGCGGCGCGAGAAGCCGTCTCTGGCGTCAGATACAGGCGGACGTCAACGGTGTCGCGATGGTCACGATCAACGTGGACGAGGGTCCGGCGTACGGCGCTGCACTGCTTGCCGCGGTGGGCACCGGGGTGTTCGGTTCTGTCGAGCAAGCGTGCGACGCGACCATATCGGTTCGCGACAAGGTTGAACCGAACGCGGCGGCCAGCCGGATCTACGAGAAGTACTACTCCGTATACCGCAGTCTATATCCGGACTTGAAACCCCACTTCCGCGATGTTTCAGAGATTGTTACGTGATCTGGGACGCGGTTGCTCGAACAGCTCCGTCTGCCGGCTGAGATCCGAAGATTGGCGTCTTTGCGGTTCCTCGCGTGTTACCTGCCGAATATCCGGTCGTACCTTCCGATAATACGGGGTCCGTCCAACGTCACCATCCACGGTGAGTCTGACGGGTAGGCGGCCCACTTGACATGTCCGTCCATGTACAGCACGTTCATGCCGCCGGGAATATGGTTTGAACCCCTGATCTGGGGAGTGAGATGGTCCCACATGACGGGCACTTCGCTTTGAGCCGCCGCGGACGACGCAGGGTTGTTTATATCGGTGACCATGAATCGTTCGATACCTTCTCTGAGCCGGTAGATCGTGCTCCCGCCGCCAACCTGGGTGCCCGCGAACTCCGACGATACGGTGAAATCCTGGTCGGACACGGCTCCGTCTGTATCCACGTTGGCTTGCGCCAGTTCGCCCCAGGGTGTTTGCCTGTAGTCAGCAGGTGTATAGCGTCCGTACTGGTCGCTGCCGCCCACACCGGTCAGGGGGCCAAGCACGTTCTTCGCTTCCATAAGGAGCCAACCGGTGTAGTTGAACGGCGATTTTATGAGCTCTTCCGGCTCGATGATATCGTTGTGGTTGGCAGTCGGCACCCCGCTCGGACGTTCAAACTTGTCGTAACGCTCGAGAGGGCTACCGGATGCGTGCGATGGACACCAGACCACATTGAGATCCGACAGGTACTCCGGGTATACCGCCGGTCCGTTGAACATCATCGTGTCGGAAAGCTCGCCGAAAATCGTGAACACCTGCCGATGCGGCAACCTGCCGTTCCACTCGTTGGCGTACATCTTGAACGCCATTCCCATTTGGCGAAGGTTATTCTGACACGTTGCGCGACGCGCGCTCTCGCGCGCTCGCGACAGCGCCGGCAGAAGCAGCGCGGCCAGTATGCCGATGATCGCTATCACCACCAGCAGCTCGATCAACGTGAATCCCCTGCGCTTGTTCTGGCTATTGAACTTCATGTCTTCTCCATACAGTTCTCGATTACCCAAACCCGACAGTACAGTCACTCGACTACGATACCACAACGGCGCACGGACAGTCAACGCGAGCTCGGCTCGTCGCCGTATGGAACGACGGCGCTCGTCTTCTGTAACCGCCGGAAAATGGCGTCGGTCACGCGGCCGAATATTGCACCCGCCGAACGCCGTGCGCGTTCACCGCTTGCTTTTCGCGCGCGCGATCATGTATAATGCATATGTGCGGTAGGGATCTATTCAGGGGCCTGGTGACTCAGGAGACAGTTCCGTCCGTTGTTCATGAAACTGGCCGTTTTTCCTGCTCATCGAAAGAAAC
>Ga0180438_10006995_pt1 | contig 14981 bp, 9 predicted proteins | sample SS_ome_12_FD_132455 | JGI IMG/M metagenome (GOLD analysis project Ga0180438, IMG submission 132455) | Hypersaline lake sediment archaeal communities from the Salton Sea, California, USA - SS_3_D_2 metaG | ecosystem: Environmental > Aquatic > Non-marine Saline and Alkaline > Hypersaline >...
CTTGCGTCGTTTCAGCTCTTTTGCTATTTTCTTTTTCACTCGAAATGCCTCCTTGCTTTTGAGGTCTGTGTCTTGTTTTTTTTTACTAAACCCTATTCTAAGGGAATACGGGAGGCATTTCGACCGTTTTCCAAAAAATAAGAGCAAGAAAACTCAAAAAATCACGCTTGTATAGGGGCTAGTTGTGCTGATTGTCTTTGTACTCTGGAACTTGACTGTTGCGGTGGTGACACGTGTGAGGTCTGTGATTTTTTGGAATCCTGCGATGGTTTATATCCTGAAGATATAAAAAAGCCGGTATTTATCAATTTTGGTAATTGTCAGTAGTTCCGGACAATGGAATATTAAGAATTTTGCTTTAAATTGATGTGAAAAAAAGGAGTTAATTATGAAACGGTCGAAAATTTTGGTTTTGCTATTGGTGGTTTTGGCTTGCAGCTTCACATACGCTGGGTCAGAAAATACTACTATCCCCACAGAAGAACAAGTGCAAAAATTAGCAGCAGCTGCCTGGAAGGAGCCGATTAATAGCATACATGTTACTTTCAATAAAGATTATACAAAAATACCAAAGTCCATTGAGCAACTTCGCAAGGAAGCCGAGGAGATTGCTGATGAAGAATACAAGGGCCGTTCGATTGATGGACTTACGCCTTATGAAATTGAAAGACGTAATAAAATTATAGAGATAAACTTAAAAAACCGGGTAGAAAAGCAAAAATTCCCTCGTAAGGCAAAATGTCAGTTATGGATAACAGGCGATAACTATCGAATTGACATGGTAGAAGTCGGGCTGAACGAACGATTAGGGCCAAATACACCTTTCGTTGATACTTTAGTTCACACCAAAGATGCAACCACGGGAGAGTTTGTCAGCTATTACTATGCGGGTGAGATGAATACAGTCTTTGTCAATAGGGGAAAGTGGGCCAAAGAGAATATCGCCCAGTTTGCAGGTATACCTTTCAGAACTGCGTTAACCTTGCAGTTCTTTCTTGGTATAAACCAAAGCAGCACTCCAAAATCGGTAAATTTTATTCCCGACCCGAACAAGATGGCGGAGTTTGCCAGGACGGGCCTTGCCAGCATAGAATCGAAAGCAAAAGGAAAAAAGGTAGTAAATAAAATTGCTATCCGCTCTGACCCAAACGCTCCCGACACAAGAGATATAATAGAGATTGGCGACCCCAACCATTTTCCCTCAGTTGTTTTGATATGTGACAGAAAGGACTACTCCCGTGTTTATCATATCGAAGCTCGAATCCCGACAAAAACTCAGATTATGTACATTAGGGAGTGCAGCGACTTTGATTCTCAGGGATTTCCACATAACATAAAAGAAATACAATATGATAAGGATGGCAATTTGACAAAGAAGTCAGTTTACAGGATTGAAAAAGTTGAGTTAAATCCTGTAATTCCTGACGAGGTATTTAAATTCAATCCTCCTGAGGGCTATAAAGTGATAGGCTCGCGGTTGAAGAAACCTTAGAGCTTATCGAGTCTACCGTTTCTAAAGAATTCCCGGCCATTTTTCTATCCTGTTTGTAGTAAAATACGCCGTGGTGATTGATAAGGAGACAATACAATGAGTGTTTCACAGAGCGTGAGAATAAGAATTTTTTCAGGAATGGTAATGGCTGGTATCGCGGCGGCCCTGGCGATGGGGCCTGCTGCCGCTCGTGGTCGTAATAGCACATTGAGTGCCGCCAAAACGTGTCCCAGCAAGGTGCATGTGAGTTCGTTAAAGTCTGCATCAATGCAGGGGCGGGAAAAGGCCGCGGAGGCTGTTCGTAAGCAGCGCTCGGACTTCATCAAGGAACTGCTCGAATTGGCGGCGGAGAAGGTGGAATCGGGGCCATCGAGCAACCCGCGACTTGTCGAATACCCGTGGCATGACTCGAAGCACTTGTCCATCTTGCTTTTGGGTGACCTCCGCAGTCTTGAGACAGTGCCGGTTTTGCTGGAGAATCTGGAATATAGAAACCCGATTCGCATAGCAGGTTCGTATTTTGGCGAAGGCGGGTGGTTTCCTGCGGCGGAATTGCTTTGGAAAATCGGGATGCCGGCCATAGGGCCGACGATAAAGAAGCTTGGCGGTTACGACGAAGATGGGATGGGGCGGCGACTGTGCTGCTGGGTCATCAAGAAGGTCCTCGGGGAGAAGCTCGGGCGAATGCGTATTGAGATGTCAATAGAAAAGAGCCGTGACCGTGGCGTGAAGCAGAACCTCGATGCCGCACTGAGTTATTTCGAGATATTAGGACAATAGTGACGATTTCCAGGGATACCCGTCACTTCGATGGCGGCGGCCGTAACCAGGGTTCGAAAACGTATCAAAGTGATGCGTTGGAGATCCACAGTGCAAAACAGTGCAATCCAGCGAAACGGAAAATTACAAGAACTGACTACAGGAAAGAAATGTCGGAGCTTGTAAGCCTATTAGCTTAAAAGGGTTACAAATCCCAATAAACGGTTTGCCAAACCGTCGTATCGGTTTAAGCTGGTACCGCGGGTTCGAATCCCGCCCTCTCCGTTTTTTGTTTGCCTGCTGTGTAAGTGCTTGCCTTGGCCAAGACTGCCGCATGATGCGCCGCGGAATAGATGCGTTTTGTTCTGACGGATTTGTTAAGCGGAATATTTTCTTGTTAACATTTTGCGCTCTCTCGCCGATAATATATTTACTATACTCAACTTCATCAAAACATCTTAGTTTCCCCTGCCTTATATCCATAAGACAGGGGTTTTTTCACGCCCTCCGTCGCTTGCAGCCCAACTCGAAGATCAGCGCCATAGTCGAACTTGCGTATGACAGCTTGTGGTTAAGCTGGACGATGCCTTCCCCCACCATGTACCTGCCTGGGGCCCCGAGATGTTTTGACGCCACAACCGATTTGCTCCCGCCTCCCCGCGTTGCGAACCCATCAACCGACTATCAGCACCACCGGTGCTTAAACCGGAAAACCGCAAACACAAAGTGCAAAGAATCCGCCGGGAAAAGACCTGTATCGGATGCTTGACGATTTAAGTACGACCCCCGGAAAAACCGTCTTCTGAAATCAAGCGAGCGTGCCTGCCGCTCCCCGTATACCGAGTATATGTGCGCGCAATACCCCCTATCCGCATTTCCACATGCCGCCTATATGGGCATATCCCAATCACATGATTACCCCCGACCCCTGGAGGCAATCTCTCTGAGCACTTTGCTCCAGCAGTCGGTGGCGCAATCCGCCGGCGTGCCGCGCATCTCCATTCGCCCAGCAACCGGGACGCTGACTACAACACAGCCGATGTTTTTTGGTCAGGCCGCAAACAGCCCGACCTGTTATCCCTCGTTTTGTTAGTTTCTGCGTTTCCTGAGCAGTGCCAGAGCGCCCAGACCCAGCATGGCAATCGTCGCAGGCTCGGGCAGCGGGCCTACTACCGGCCCGTCGGCCACCGAACCGTTAATGATATTGCCAACGATTACGTCCGGTGGAAGGTCGCTCAAGACATACATTACAACACTGTGCTCGCCCTTAAACATTGCCTTGTCGAAGGCATCGAGGTAGTAAAACGTCACAGTAGGCCCCACAGAGGAAACATTACCCTGGTCCCAGGGGTCCTGCCCTCCCGTGTCGAACCCGGCGGGTATATCTCCCGCAAGCCAGCCCATTTGGGTGTTTTCATTGGCACCGGCAAACGGGCAAAGAGTGAACACTTCGATGAAATGCACGCTGGTCTCTTTACTGTTGTCGACCTGATAGAGATACGCGTAACTATCGCCGGCCTCATTCGAAAACGCCTGGCTCAACACGTCCGCAGCAAGGCCCTCGTTTTCCATTATGGTATCCAGGCTGCCCAGGGCCACAGGATTCGGGCCTAACAAATCCGTCAGGTCGTCGACGACAACAAGAGGAACAATCCCGGCATTCGATACGCAAACACAACTAAAAAGCACTGCAACAACAGAAACCAAAAAACCAAATCTATCCGTACACACGGTATTTCTCCTTTTGCTCTTCAAAGAACAAACGATAATAGTTTCTTTATTTCGGGCCTTACCCGAAATAAAACAACAGTTGTTTTTGGTAAGCACTGCTACGATAAGAATCGCTCAATGCCCACCTTCAACAGCATCTTCTCTCTATCGCTCTTCTTTGAAGGACCGTTACAGGGCTCGATTAACTTTCACCTCCTTTCCGCAACCCTGACGAGACTATTAACTTTTACTTTCGGGCCTGTTTCTCAAGGCCCTTGATACGATATTCTTGCGCAAAATATAACCGACAATTCTCCGGGAAATGAACGATCGCTCCGGCAGCGCCGAATGAGCCTCTGTACATCCATTCTCCCTGTCTCAGCCCCTTTTCTCACCGGCCGCTGCGACAAGCGCAGGGCTTGAAAAAACCTCGCTTCCAGCCATCCGGAACCGACGATTCTCAGCAATTACTATGGGATATGGGAATCTGCAGTGCCCAGTAAGAATCATCCTACCCATCTTCCCGCTCTTTGTCCCTTTTCTTACCGGCCACTGCCTGACTTGCAGAAGGCCATCCAGCGAGCCTTATAAACCCGCTGACAATCTTCATAACACTATAAACAATTATCTGCGTTTGTCAAGCATTTTTTTTACAGTAAAAACGTTCACGCCGTGTAATTGCGGCAACTACGTAGTTTTGCCCTTGTTTTTCGCTTAGAAACACCGGTGTAACAACCGATAGGTCTTTTTACACGCCGAAAAAAATTTTTCGGTACAGAGGACAATTCATAATCGCGTGCTGTTTTTCCATTTTTTCTCGGCTCTATCAAAAAACGCTCGAGAAACCGCCCCGCCGGTACTATCAAACCGCCAAAATCAACGGTATCCGCTGGAAGATTCGGTCTTTCCGGCCCTCTGGGCTAATATGGGCGGTTCACTGTTGCTCAGGGGGGCGCCGACGGCTGAAAAGGCAATCGTCAGGTCGTCTCAGACAAGTCCATTCCGGAGGCTTTTTTCACCAGGTCCACAATGTTGTCCACGTCGAATTTGCGCATGATTTTTCCTCGATGCACCTCTACTGTCCGCACAGACCGGTTAAGTATGCCGGCTATCTCCTTGTTGCTCTTGCCGTCCAGAATAAGCCGCAGCACTTTTCTCTGTACATTCGTCAACGGCTTATCGACACGCGGGCCGTAATAGCCGCCACTATCGAGGGCCGATTCGACTTTTTGAATAAAATCATTCTTATCGAAAGGTTTTTCGATAAAATCAGATGCGCCTTGCTTCATGGCCCGTACAGCCATCGGAATGTCCGCATAGCCGGTAATTATCAGAACCGGCACGTATGGGACAATCCGTTTTACTTCCCCCAGCAGCTCGATACCATCCATATCCGGCATTCTCACGTCTGTGATTATCAAATCGCAGTCCTGGCGGCGCAGTTTCTTGAGGCATTCCGTGGCGCTCGGGAAGCTGCTTACAAGGTATCGGTGTGACCTGAGAGTAAGGGCAATGCTCTTGAGAACGTCCGGCTCATCATCAACAAGGAATATGTGTTGTTTTTCAATACCCATCAAACAACTCGCTCCTTTATCCGAAAGCCGAATCAACCAAAAAGCAGCAAGTCAACTGCCTGAAGACTCATAGCCGAACCGCCATTTGTCTCTTCACGCCCGTCTCGTACGCGAGCAATCCGAAGTCCCGCCCCTCACCCCGATTTACAAAACTGCGACGCAACCCAAATGCCCCGCAAGCTCAACGCTCAGGCTCGTCAATTCTTGCAATGCAAAAGCCTACTCCCGCCAATCACGCTCCCGGGCCCCGGCTGCGCCGTTCACTCCACTGCCGCCCGCCTCTTTCAAGACCGCCCGATCTTCACCCGAATGACGCTACGTAAGACCGTCAATGGTGCATAAAAGATTGCAATAAAACCAGCAGTCTACGTCAAACAGCAACAACAGACAATTGTGGAAACTACGTAATTTTGCACGCTTTTTTGTGCCGAAAATGCCTTGCTTCGTCCACGAAACCGCATTACGCCCACCCCAACTGCCCTACAAATCAATCTTATTCTGAATACCTCTCGAGAGGAAGGCTGACAGAGAATGCCGCACCCCTCCCGAACCGGTTATCGAGCCGAATTTTGCCCCCATATTTTGACACAATCTGCTCGGCGATACAAAGCCCAAGACCCGTCCCCTCGCCCGGCGATTTCGTAGTGAAAAACGGTTCAAACACCTTCTCCACGTGTTCCGGCGCGATACCACCGCAGTTATCGCAAAACTCAAGAACTACTTGCCCATCCTTCACTGAGCCAGTGACCGTCAGAAGGCCTCCCTTGCGCCCGCTTGCCGCCTGCATCGAGTTCTGGATCAAAACAAAAAACAACTGTTCCAGATCATTCTGCTTGCACATCACACGCGGCAGTTTTTCAAAGTCGTTAAGCTCGATGCTCATCCGACTCTTGGCGGCAACCTTCCCAAGCAGCCCGACTATTCTTTCCGCCACTTCGCCGATTTTCAATCGTCGCACACTACCAGCCGAAGACCTTCTTGCGAAACTCCGAAATCTATCGACTATACCGGCCGCATTTGAAAGCTGCCTGAGGCTCTCTCGCAGACCGTCGCATACCTCTTTTGGACAGGTCGTTTTCACCCCTTCGAGTGAGTTTTCGATACTCAGACCTGCAACGGTCAGCGGCTGAGTAAGTTCATGAGCAAGCATCGCGCTTAGCGTCCCCAGCGAAGCCAGACGCTCGGCTTGTGCCGTTTTCACACGATACTCTTCAAGCCGCTCCTGCACGCGTTTCAGCTCGGTTATATCACGCACGAACGAAAAAAAGAGCTTTTCCCCGTCGATATCACAAAACTGTGCGCCGATTTCCACATCCACGTACCGCCCGTCCTTACGTCTGATCCTGTGTTCGGATCGGTCGTGCCCCGTTCGCATGAGCTTTTCTTTTTGCGCAGCCATTTCTCCCTGCGACTGCGAAACCTCAAGCTCTTGTACGCTCATTTGCAGCAATTCTTCCATTGAGTAGCCTGTCATATCAACCAGCGCCGGGTTCACCTGCAGCAGTCTGCCGTCCATGCCTATCTTGCAGAAACCATCAACGAATGTTCTAATAATCAGTTCGTTATGTCGCGCCTCACGCTCAAACAATTCTTCGGCCCTCTTGTGTTCGGTGATGTCAAGAATAACACCATCGATGTAGACAAGCCCCCCATCTTCTCCGTACACGCCGCGGCCTCTGTCCCACACCCAGCGACTCTCTCCGTTGGCATGGATTATGCGATACTCCAGGGCGTAGGGCTCTTTTCGCTCCAGACACCGCGTCGCAGATTTTACAACCTCGTCCCTGTCCTCAGGGTGCATTGTCTCGACCGGACTGCGGCTGCTGTCGACAAACTCCCAGGTATCATAACCTGTAACGTCCTTTACTCCGGCGCTGAGAAACTTGCTTTTCCACTTTCCGTCATAAAAAGCGCGATAAACAGCCCCGGGAATATTCGACACAAGTGTGCGAAATTGCTCCTCGCTTTCCTTCAGCGCCTGTTCCGCCTCCTTCCGCTCGGAGATGTCCCGCGCAATTCCTAATGCAAACTCCCGCCCCCCTATTATTACAGGATACGTTCTTACTTCGACTGGAACGCAACTGCCCTCCTTTGTCACCACTGTGTATTCCCTGGGGTTGTCGGGATCCTCCCCATAAGTGGTGGTTCGGATGCTTTCAAGGGCCCGTTTGGTCTGCTCCGGATGGATGACACCAAGCTTAACGAAGCTTTCCCCGATCAATTCCTCTTTAGAGTATCCGGTCAGCCGCGCCCCCGCCTCATTGATGTCCACAATCGTCCCCTCCGGATCTACTAAGTAAATAGTATCGGGCGCGCGTGTAAATAGTGTTCTAAAGCGCGTTTCGCTTTCACGAAGCATTTTTTCAGCTTTCACACGGTCACTGATTTCGGTTGCGATGCAAAGGGCCGAGTCGATCGCGTCATCGCCGCCTTGAACCGGCTGGATACGCGTCTCGTACCACCGCAACTGGCCCCCGATTACGCTCTCTTCCTCACTTACTGTCTGTTTGCCTGTACCTATTACTCTTCTTATATTCGAGATTTGACGGTCGGCGATACGCTTGGGGAACAGCTCCCACATTGTCTTGCCGATAAAATCGTCCGCTTTTCCACCCATCTGGCTCGCCGCGCTTCTATTCATGAATGTGAACGTCCCGCCCTTGTTTACCGTGAAGATGGCCTGACCTGCGCTTTCAACCAGAAGCCTGTATTTTTCCTCAGACCGCCGAAGCGCCTCTCGAGAAACCTCGGTTTGCTCGAGACAATCCCGGATCGGTTTGACGACAAAAAGGTAGATCAGCATTATTGTCACAACCAGCAGCAGTATCGAGTCCGTGAAATGCGTCCACCCGCTTTCGATATGCAGCGTTCGCAAAGATGCTATGATCCCGATCTCGAAAGCAAGCATTGTGAGCGTCAGTTTCAAAAAGATTCGGATCGCCTTATTCAGTCCGCCTTTTTTGTCCTCCCCGGCGACCTCCGCTTCCGCTCTGTTTTCTCGGCTCTGTCCCCGGCGCCAACGGCTCGTGCCACGTCTTTTCGGTGGCGGAGGTTCGTTCTTTCGGTCCTCCGGCATTTTCCTGCCCTCCGGCTCTTTGCTGAGTATTGTCCCTTTTTCGGCGCAACCATTCGCACACGAACACTAATGCTGCTCGCACGCGCGACCTGTTGTTATCTCGCCGAATTTGCAAAAATCACAGGTATAAATTACGTTATTTGGCAGGGACAGTCAAGGCGCAACCTCCATAGTTCTACGTGCGGCCGGGCAGCCTCCAGCCTCACCGGTGTTTCTTGACCGCCGGGACTATCCGCTTAACCCGAGCACCTTTGTGACCGACACGCCGCCGTATCCGCACCGGTTGAGGCCGGTTGTCTGTGCGCAGGGGATATCCGCTCATAAACCCTTCAAAATGAGTAACTTGCGCGCGATTAGACGCCGCTTCTCCGGATCGTTGTTTTGTGATCACGCCCTCTGAACGCTCAGCCGGAAACACCCAAATACAAAAAACTCAACAAAAAGCTCGTTCCAACCTTGCATAAATCCGCACCAAGCGTAAAATAACGCCGTTTCACCGGCACACCTTACTGTGTTTCGCTTGCACGCACAGTAACATGATAGAGGCGACAGTCTCCCACTGCAACTGTCGCCCTTTTTCTTTTCATGGCTCATACAGGTCATCAGTATGCATATTGCCGAGAATATCAGACCGTCCCGCATTTTTTTTTGTGCTTAGTTTTCCATGTTGGCCCCGATGATCTTCAGGCGGACATTTCTGCAAATTTTCGCAGCAAACAGCCGATTAATGAGTAATGAACCCGACGGTGGCAACCGCAGCTTTACCGCCGAGTCCGGGCTTGCGGCAGGGCCTGTCCTGCAAAAGCCCGCAAACAGAAAAGTAAAATCTGAATAACCTTGTCTTATGAGCAAGCTGAGAGTCATTCTGATCGCTGTTTTGTCCCTTTTATCGTATTGGGACGGTGTCGGCTGTGCGAACGAAAATGCTCAAGTCCGGGACGTCGACATCCTCTTCTATGGTAAAATCGTCGATCAATTCTATGCCCCCGTCGCTGACGCCAACGTCGCGATAGAAGTCCTCCACAGCCCGGGCACCGGAAGCACGGGAATCAAAAACGTCGTGATCAAGACGGATGAAAACGGCCTGTTCACCCTGAAGGATAAGGGCATTTCCATACATATCGAAAATGTTGAAAAAAGCGGCTGCAGGTTTCTCGCCCACAAAAATGCCGACCGGGATTTCGAATATTCGCACGAATACACAAAAGCTGTATTTATCCCGGATAAACGAAGCCCCCTTATTTTCCACGTCCGCAGGCTCGAAGGCGAACCGGCCTACCTCATCTACAGACCATCCGTCGAAATGCAGTTTTCCCCGGACCAGACCCACGAATACAACCTCGACCTCCTGGGCGCCTGGATAGACGACAGAGGTGTGCTCCACAGGGCCTCCGGCGGCGGACATACTGACCTTAACATAACCTGCGCCTTGTCGCACGAACGAGACGCCTACAATCTCACCTTCATTTCCACCGACACCAACAGCGGCGTGCTCGTCAGTGAAAAGACCCTCGAACAGGCCCCTCCCGACGGCTACGAGCCGGAGGCTGGCCTTCAGGTGAGCATCCCCGAAAAATATGAACAATCGCGAATCCAGCTTTATGTCAAGGCCAGGGGCGGGCAGGCTTATTCCAGGCTCGACCTTGAACTCACCGTCAGACCCAGCAACTTACTCATCGCCGCACGGTTCTGGACAAATCCCGCCGCATCGAGAAACCTCAAGTACGACCCGCAATTCCAGAAATACGAGAAAAAGAGACGCTACGATGAGCGCGAGAGATGCTACCAGGAACAGTTAAGCGCCATGCGCCGGCGAGAGCGCCTCAAATACGAACCGAGAATAGAATTCGTTCGAAGCCGCAAGAATACCAGGAGCAGAGATATTCAGAACCCCAAAGCCAAACCTCCTCGCTACTACAACGAGTACTACTACAGCTACCACAAGTAGCCGGCTCAGCCTCGCCAGCCGTACCGAAAAGCTCGTCACTTCTGCTGGTTCACCGAAAGTGACCTTAAACGGTTTATAGCGGCGGCCAGCTCCAGCCCTCTGAAAGAGGCGTAATTGCCGACCGGCAGCCGGCTGAGAACGTCCAGTCCCCCGTCCCTGATGTCACTCAGCACCGACTCGATTGTACGCCTCAGCGTGCTCTCACCGTCCATGTATTTCTTCGCGTGGTAAATTGCGTCGCCTATCGCCCTTGTCTGGCTCACGTCCACAAGCTGCTCAACCGAACCAAGGTCTATCTCGTATCTGCCGAAACTTATCGAGCCTGCCCCGCTGCACTTGATTCTTACGCCTCTTTTGCCCTTGCTTGCGTCGAAGCTTCGGCTCAGCGGTATTCTTTCGGTGAGCCGCCCGAACTGTTCTCCGCCCTCGGGCTTTCTTTCGGCCTTGTATTTCTCGGCCACAAGCTTGGCATTCCGAGTGTAATCCCGCGGTTCGTACTGCTCCATGCATATTACCGTATCAGCCACGTCGAAATAATCGCCCGAACCGCCGATCACCAGAATGGTCGAGCCCCCCAACTCGCCGTAAAGCTGACGGGCCTTGTCGATGAATGGCGTTATCGGCTCCTTCTCCTTCGCCACAAGCTCCTGCATCCGGTGGTCCCGGATCATAAAATTCGTCGCTGACGTGTCCTCGTCTATCAGAAGCACCTCCGCCCCCGCCTCCAGCGACTCGAGTATGTTCGCCGCCTGAGACGTTGAGCCGCTGGCGTTCTCGCTCGAAAACGCGCTCGTGTCCTCACCCAACGGCAGATTGTTGATAAAAGCGGAGATGTCCACTTTTTCGATTCGCCTGCCGTCTTCAGCCCTTATCTTCACGGCCGTAGCGTTTGTCACGACATACTCTCGCCCGTCACCGGGCACATGGTTGTAAACCCCCAACTCCACCGCATTGAGAAGCGTGCTCTTGCCGTGATAGCCGCCGCCGATTATCAGCGTGATCCCCTTCGGTATTCCCATCCCCGTCACTTTGCCGGCATTCGGCAGCCCCACCTCCACCCGCATCGACTCGGGCGACCTGAAAGCGATTGCCCTCTCTTCGCCCAGCGGACGGGCGTCTATCCCGCTCGCACGCGGAAGCACCGCCCCGTCGGCCACAAACGCCGCCAGACCGAGCCTGTCCAGCTGCTCGCGAAGAAATTCGGCGTCTTCCGCCGTCCTTACGTGACGGTAAAGCTGCTCGCCGTCGAGCTTTTCGAAGAAAAGCGAAGCCTCTGCAATTCTTGGCACTTCCTCGAAAAACATCGCTTCGGCTTCTCGAGATGCGATTCGCCTGCCGAATGCCGGCAAACCCACTACAAACCGAGCTTCCACATATTCTTCATTTACGAAAACCGACGTCCTCTCCAGGATTTCTTGCCCCGGCGAATCTATCGCGATAACACCGCTCTTGCCGATGCCGCGGTTGCCTTTGCAGAACCGCCGGCAGCCGTCACGGAACCGCCGTGTGATAAAATCCCGCACCGCGATTTCACGACTCTTCACGCTGAAGCTGTCCTCCGGAAACTTCGCCGCCGCCTGTTCGACCCGCACCCGAACCCTGCTCGGCGAAGCAAAAGGATCGCCCTGCACGTGGTCTATCAGAAGCGTATAATCCCCAAAATCGTAAGTCCCCTGAATGTCCTTGTACGCCTTGTACCCCCTGCCGTCGATTCTACGCAGAGTACTTCTCAGGTCGCTTTCGGTTTTCATATTCTGACCATCTTCCTCACCGGTTGCTCAGCCTCGCTTCACCAGCATTGCAGCCGCGATTTTATCTGCTTTTTCGCCGCCGAAGAGCACTTCCGCCAGTTTCAATGCGAACTCCAGCGCCGTCCCCGGACCCTGGCTCGTTATGCAGTTCCCGTCTACGACGACCCTTGATTCCGCTGCCGCCCGGTTGCTCAATCGCTCGGCAAAGCTCGGGTAACACGTCGCCTTTCGCCCTTCTATCAGTCCGTGATGGGCAAAAACCACAGCCGGTGACGCGCAAATAGCCGCAAACAACCGCCCCGCCTTGCTCTGCCGCTTCAGCATCGCCTCCAGCTCCTTCGAATCGCGCAAATTCTCGGCCCCGGGCATCCCGCCGGGCAGCACGATCAAATCGAACTGCTCGTCGCCGCAATCGCAAACCAGCTTGTCGGCCACGATTTTCACCTCCCGCGAGGCCGTCACCTGCAAGTCCCCCACCGACGCCACGGTCACTTGCGCCCCGGCCCTTCGAAGAACATCGATAATGCACGCAGCCTCTACCTCTTCGATTCCGTCTGCAATCGCCACCAATACTTTTTTATCCATAATAACGCTCCCTCGGAAAAAACCAAACAGCCTCAATAACAAGAGACTTTATACGTTTCGAGCACGAAAGCAACCTTATTTGCTTTTCGACAACCACCCCGTGTGATACAGTATCACCCGATTACTATGCACAGAAGGGCCTTTACATTACTTGAGCTGCTGGTGGTGATTTCGATTATCGCCCTGCTGCTCTCCATCCTCACCCCGGCTTTGAACAGGGCGAAGATGCGGGCCTGCGACGTCGTCTGCCTTCACAATCTAAAAACCCTCTGGCATGCGTGGATGATGTATACCGACGACAACGACGGCAGGCTCGTCGGAGGCCACGTCGGCTCCGGCGAGTGGGTCGACGCGCCTGCTTCTGCTGGCGATGATGAAATCGAACGCGAGAAACAGGGGATAAGAAACGGCCGGCTATACCCCTACGTAAAGCACGTGGGCGTCTATCATTGCCGACTTGATAAACGCGCAAGGCAGAACCGGGGCGGCTTTCGCAGCTATTCAATCGCCGGCGGAATGAACGGCGAAGCCGGAGAGCATATCTTCAGGACGTTTACCGAGATAAAGCCCCTTTCCAGGTTCTACGTCTTCGTCGAAGAAGCCGACCCGCGCGAATTCAATATGGGTTCCTAGCTGATAAACACCGACAAGGAGCTTTGGATCGACCCCTTGGCAATATGGCATGGAAAAAGCAGCACATTGGCCTTTGCCGACGGACACGTCGAGGTCCACAAGTGGCTCGACCTGAGCACCTGGCAGATGTCAGCCTTCGGACTCTTCTACCAGTGGCTGTACGCCGAAGACACACGACAGGACTTCGAATTCATGCAGCGCCACTACGCACAAAAACCCATCCTCCGCCCCTACCAAAACTAAATCCACCGCTCACCCTGTTCTCACGACGCGGCCCACCTGGCCGAATCATTCCTTACACACGGCGATTACGAAATAGCAAGCACTCACTTCGTCGGCAACGCGTTTCCTCCCGGCGACGCACCTCCCGAACAGGTGAATACCCACCGCCCAGCGACACCCAAGCCTGATTTCCACAGAACCTGCACCGCCCACAAAAATCTGAAAACCGAGACAACCACTTGGAATGCGACCTTCACAAAAATGAGAGTGCTGGGACTCGAACCCAGGACCTACGGCTTAAAAGGCCGTTGCTCTACCGGCTGAGCTACACTCCCGACAACCGGCGAATAATACAACCAAAACCGGCTTTCTCCAAGTCGAAATCCGCGACCGCACATCCACACCTGACTCCAGCCGCAAACTCTACCCCCGCCAAAAACCACAAGTCTAACCACCCAAAACCACTCCTGCAAGCAAATAACTCCCGCCCACAAAACTATTATCGACAGCATCCCCGCGACCCATTACCCCCCAACTCAATTCTTGACACCCCGCCCACACCCGGCTAACATACCTCACTTGTTGATTCACAGGAGTATTTCGACATGACCGACGTAACTCTGATAACAGGCGACGGCATCGGCCCGGAAATCGCCCAAGCTGCAAGAAGCTGCGTCGACGCCACCGGCGCTCAAATAAAATGGGAAATCGCCGAAGCCGGCATCGACGTCATGGAAAAAACCGGAACACCACTGCCCGACGCCACACTCGAATCCATAAAGAAAAACGGAATCGCCCTCAAGGCCCCCATCACCACCCCCGTCGGAACGGGCTTTAGAAGCATCAACGTCTTCCTCCGCCAGACCCTCGGACTTTATGCCTGCCTGCGACCCTGCAAAAGCTACGAAGGCGTCCGGAGCAGATACCGCGATATCGACCTCGTCGTCGTGCGCGAAAACACCGAAGACCTCTACGCCGGAATCGAGTTCCAGATGGCCCGCGACGACACCGCACAGCTTATAGAATGGATAAACAAACACAGCCCGCGAAAGATTAGCCACGATTCCGGAATCAGCATCAAGCCCATCTCCGTCGCCGCCACCCGCCGAATCGTACGCTTCGCATTCGATTACGCACGAAAAATGAAGCGGAAAAAAGTCACCAGCGTCCACAAGGCCAACATCATGAAATACTCCGACGGCCTCTGGCTCGAGGTGAGCCGCCGGGCGGC
>Ga0180438_10006999_pt1 | contig 14973 bp, 7 predicted proteins | sample SS_ome_12_FD_132455 | JGI IMG/M metagenome (GOLD analysis project Ga0180438, IMG submission 132455) | Hypersaline lake sediment archaeal communities from the Salton Sea, California, USA - SS_3_D_2 metaG | ecosystem: Environmental > Aquatic > Non-marine Saline and Alkaline > Hypersaline >...
CCCTCACCTTCTCCTTCGCCCTCGCCTTCGCCTCCCGAGCATTCGCCGTCGTACTCTACGTAAACTCCCCGCCCCTCAAGCGTCGGGATATCCGAGCACAACGCCTCTTGGCTCAAGGGATTGCCCATCAACACAACGACATCGCCGCTATCGATGCCCTCGTTGGTTACGAGTGGGCTGATATCGGTGATTTCGTTGTCGGAAAGGAAAAGCTCCGTGAGGTCTGTCAAGCCGGACAGCGCGCTGATCGCGCTGATCGCGTTATCAGAAAGCGAAAGTACGCTCAAGTTTGTAAGCCCCGATAGCGGCCCGATGTCCGCGATTTGGTTAAAATAAAGGTCGAGGGTGGTCAAGTTGACGAGGGTATTGAGTGGACTCACGTCAATGATCGCGTTGCTATCGAGATCGAGGTCGGCGAGCCCGGTGCAATATTCGATCCCTGATAAACTGCCGATGTCGCTGTCGCGAGCGTCAAGTTCCGTCAGACCCGCCAGCTCGGACGCATAAATGTCTCCCGTCGGCTTCGTGATGGCGACGCGTATTACGGCCTCGAGGTTGGCGTCGGCAAAAGTTACCACGTCGTCTTCCGCGAAGTCCTTCTCCGATGACAACGTGCAGTTAAACGCATTGTCCCAAACGGCAATACGGTAGGTGTGGCTGTAGGTCATGTAGTCCGTCATGTCGACCTCCAAGTTGCCTACGGCCTTGAGAGAGGCGTTCGAGTATCCAACGAATTCGCCGTCGACCAGGAAATCGATCCGGGCAAGGCCCAAGTCGCCCGCCGCGCTGTCCAGCGCGGTGTACGAGAACGAATACGTATTCCCTGATACATGGACGGAGTCACCCACGGTCACGCTGGTTGGCGCGGCGTAGTCGTCCATGAGAATCGTCCAACCCCAACCTTCCTGAAACGGATACTGGCCATCGCCGGGCGGGTCGTCGCCCAATGGATTATACGTTGCATAGAGCCAGTTGCGGTGGTTCATGAACGCGTCGAGTCCGACGACCCGTATAAACGCGGGATCATCCGTGCCGAGACCGTCGAGCCGGGCGTCCTCGAGAAACTCGACGGAAGACTGATCGTATCCGGCAAGCAACGTAGCCACCGTGTCAATGGCCACGGAATCCGTCGAGGCCAACATCGCGTTCACAAGAATATAGTCCACGGCCTCGCCCGGCGTTTCCCCGCTCGGGACGCTCGCCCCGCGCCGGTTGCCGGTGATGCAGTCCATGATAACGAAATCGTTTGGCCGCGCCGTGTGCTGTGCGCACAGGTACTCATCGAAAACATCGGGATCGTCGTCCGGCACGGCGGCATAGGAGTGACTTTGTCTCCCCGACTCACCCGCGTACGCCGCGTCGCTTCGGAAACCGTAATGGGACTTGAGGGCGCCCGTCATCCCGGCAAAGCCGTGATTCTTAAACGTCGGCAAACCGATCAGGACGTCGCAATACTCGTCAGGCTCGCCTGCCGCGATGGCCTGGGCCTGTGTGCGGAGAAACTTGGGCAGGTAAACGTTAAACACCCCGCACGACGGCTCGTACACGCTCGTAGCGAATCGGCCCGTCGCGCCGATGTCGTCCGTGTTAACCAACTCCGCCAACGGTTCGGTAGGCGTTGCGCCGTCAAGCCACCCGTCCGCGTTATAATCGTAGCAGTAATCTTCCGGATCGACCGTGTCGTCGCCGGTTCGCTCGAGCCGCGCCCACGCGAAGCCGCGAATGTTCGACACGTCCGACGGACCGCCCGCCGCAAAACACGCGTCGGCCACGATGAGTTCCGCAGGCGGGGCCGTGCCGATGATGGCCCGAACCAACTGCGCGACGTGCCGCAACACCCTCGGGTCCGTGATGATCCCCCGCCCTTGCTCGCCCGTGAGGCCGAGATCGACGTGCACGATGTTCGGCTTCAGCACCACCTTATCCCCGGGCGACACGATCGCCGCCAACCCATCCGGGCCAAGCGTCTGCTCGATGACGGCGTCCACCATCGCGTAGACTTCTTCGTCCGTAGGCTCAGTGAACTGCGCAATGAAGCCTACCAGCGCCAAATCCTCCGGGTTGCCGATCTTCAACCGGCGCACCGTCTCGTGCGCGCCCGCCGCGACGAGGATCGCCGCCACAAGAACCACACTTATCGCCAATCGCTGTCTCGACTTAGCCCAACGCATCCAAGTGTTCCCCTAGCCCCTTCTCAACCCCCCCCACGGTAACCAGAATCGCCATAATGTATGGTCGCACGGAACCGCCCAGTTGTCAAATACAGCGACCCGCCCCAGCCCGGTCGCCCTGCTATCTCGTCATTGCGCACCCCGCCCGTGGGCGGCGCGATCCGCCCCAAAAAGCTACGGGGTCGTACAACCACAGAAGCTCCCGGCATCGCCCAAACGCACAAAGCAAAGCCCCCGCGAGGGGGCGACGGCCTAAAGCCCCCCGGGTGAAGCGAAGCGGAACCCGGGGTAGGTGCCCCAACCCAAGAGCCCGCCGCAGGCGGGCACGGATGACCTCTTCTAGCAGGACCGACCCGGCCACCACTTCGCGCGGGTCGGCCAGACAACCCAGTCACGGGTGGCCCAGACAACTCGTTGTCTGGGTGCCGAAGGCACAAGAGGCCCGCCGCTGAGACCACCAGCTCGTCTGGCCGTGATGCGAGTAGCGTCATGCCCCAACAGCATTGGCCGACAGCCCACAAACGGTGCAGGGACTTCGGCCTTCGACCCGAATCCGCCAAACAACACGAATAGACGCCGCCAGGAACGCCACCGGCCCGGCCGCCCCATTCCCTGTCCACCGAAGTCCATCCGTGTCCATTGACGTCCAAATTGGGCACGCGGCATCCTGCCGCGCGCCCAGAGCCCAATCCCCCGCCCAAAACCCGGTGCCTACGCCCAGGTCATGGCAGTGACCTTCTGCGTGATGAGCACCTGTTTCAGAAACTCAACGGCTTTCGTGAGACCCTCGACATTCGACATGAGGCCGTCCTCGTGTTCGATGCTCAGCACGCCGTCGTAACCCACCATCCGCAGCGTGGACACAAAGTCGTTCCACCACTCTCTCCCGTGACCGTACCCGCAGGTCCGGAAAAGCCACGACCGGTTGACCTCGTCGCCATAATGCTTCGCGTCCAGCACACCGTTCAGCAACGCGTTGGCCTCATACACCCTCGAGTCTTTTGCATGAACGTGGAAGATCGCCTTACCGAGCTTCCGGACGCACGCCAGCGGGTCCATCCCCTGCCAGAACAAATGGCTCGGGTCGAAATTTGCCCCCAAGTTGCTGCCGCAGGTTTTGCGCAATTTGAGCATCGTTTCGGTGTTGTACACCACAAACCCCGGATGCATCTCGAACGCGATCTTGACCCCGTGCTCCGCGGCGAACTTGGCCTGTTTCGACCAAAACGGGATCACTTTCTTAGACCATTGCCACTCGAGGGTCTCGAGATAATCGTCCGGCCACGGACACGTGACCCAACAAGGCCGGGTAGCTTTGGGATCCGAGCCGGGACAACCGGAGAAATCAATCGCCACTTTGACGCCCAGTTGCCCCGCCAGTCGGATCGTGTCCGTCAGCACCTCGATGTTCTGCTTGGCAAAGGCCTCATCGGGGTGCAGGCAGTTGCCGTGACAACTCAGGGCGCTAATCTCGAGTCCTTCGCCCTTGAGGGTCTTCTTCAGTTCCTCGCGTTTCGGCTTCGAGCCCAACAGCTCCTTCACATCGAGATGGGCCGAGCCCGGGTAGTTGCCCGTCCCCAACTCGACCGCCCCCAATCGCAGCGGCCGGATAATGTCCAAAGTCTCCTCGAGCGTCTTGTCACCGAACAATGCCGTAAACACGCCTAGCTTCATGACTCTTCTCCTTCCCAACTAATGCTTTCCCTATTATCTCATCGAGCGAACAACGTGCCGGCGCGCCGGCCAGATGCAAATCTCGATCTCGATTTCACGCCGACGCGCCCGTGTGACGTCGGGCTCCTATCCGCGTTTCTTCTTGAGCACTTGAAACGCCGCCCTGACAATCAGGATCGGGAATTGCGCTATCGCAACAAGGAACCACGCCAGCCCAACGGCCGCCCGGGCACGCCACGTACCGGCCAGCCATCGGTTGATAAACCGATGCACACCCGTCACGGTCGACTGGGCCTCGCGTCGGCTTTCGGGCATGTCAATTCGAGCCATGGCCCACCGTCGCTACACCTTCTCCCACTTCTTGCTCTTGGCCGAACGTTCGACCGCAGCGAGGACTTTCTGACACGAGACGGCGTCGGCGAACGTCGAGTACGGCGCCGCTGTCTTATTCAGGTTGCTCAGAAAATCGCGCGCCTCGTGCACAAACAGGTGCTCGTAACCGAGGATGTGACCCGTGGGCCACCAGGCCTCAATATACGGGTGGCCTGGGTCAGTCGCGTGAACCCGGCGAAATCCTTGCGCGTAGCCTGGGTCGGCGGCGCTGTAATAATGGAAGAAATTCATGTCTTCCTGGTTCCACGTGACCGAGCCGTTGCTGCCATATATCTCGATCGAGTTGCAGTTGCGGCGCCCGGTCGCGAACCGCGTCGCCTCAAAAGTCGCCAGCGTATCGGCCCCCTTGATGCGGCCCAGAAAGATCGCGGCGTCGTCCACGTCCACCGTACCCGTCTTCGCCGTTCGCTTCTCTTTAGCTTTGCCGGAGATGCCCGTGTCGCGTTCGCTGATCGGGCGTCTCTTAATAAATGTCTGCATGGTGGCGCAGACTTCCGAGATGTCGCCCACCAGATGTTGGCATAGATCCGTGATATGCGCGCCGATGTCGCCAAGCGCGCCCGATCCCGTGTGCTTCTTCTTGAGCCGCCACACCATCGGGAAATCGGGGTCCACGATCCAGTCTTGCTGGTACGCCGCGCGGAAATGGAAGATTCTGCCCAGTTCGCCCCGCGACATCATCTTCTTGATTGTGGCTACGGCCGGCGCGAACCGGTATGAAAATCCGCACATGTGCTTAACGCGGGCGCGGGTGACAGCGGCAAGCATCTCCTTGGCTTCGACCAACGTGTTAGCGAGCGGCTTCTCGCACACCACGTGCTTGCCGGCCTTCGCCGCGGCGATGGCGATTGGGGGATGAAGAAAATTCGGGGTGCATACGTCCACGATATCGATATCGGGCCGGTTCACCACCCGCCGCCAATCGAGGTCGGTTTCTTCCCATCCCCATTGATCCGCCACCTCCAGTTCCTCGGGAAACTTGCCACAGATTACCTTCATGACCGGATCGACCGGCAAGTCAAAAAACGCGCGCACCTGCCGCCACGCGTTGCTGTGCGCCTTGCCCATAAACTGGGCCCCTATCATCGCCACGTTGACTTTCTTCTTCGCCATGTTTCTCCCTCCTCAAAATCGCTGAAGTAACAGCCGAGCAGACTGGAACCGTTCCCAAGGCCATCATTATAAAACGAGCCGCCCCGCTTGCCAAGGTCAAATCCCCGACCCAAACCCGCGCGTAACCGACCCCGCCGAAAGCCTGGGCAGACGCCCTTGCCGTCGTTGCGAGCCCCTGACCGCCCTCGGCCGCCATTCCCAGAAGAAACCGGACTGTTTCCATGATACTGACGCGAGGACTACAGGGCTCCGTCCAAAACCACAAATCAACACGAATAGACCCCAATGGAAAAGACATGGCGCTGCACACCCAAGGCCGCCCGAGCGGCGCAGGCGCCGGCGAGGCGTGGGACAAACTCGGCCCGAGCCGCCACTGGCACGGCCGCCGCATCCCTTGTCTACTCGTGCCCATTCATATGGCTTTCCCCTTTGCTTTGTCGCGCTGCCGAAGCTGTGATAATATCGCCGAGCCACCTTAAAATCCGCGGCGTGGCGACGTGGCGCCGCGGCACGTAACGGAGGGCAATACCTTGGTCTTTTGGGCATTCTTCGTCGGAATCGCGACATCGTTGGCAGGGGCCCCGCACGTCGAGTCGGGCATGGACCTGAACACCTACGTTCCTGTAGAACGAGGCTGGCGCATTCGCATCACGACTGCCGCGCCTGCGGAGCGCGCGCCAACGCACGCCATAGGCCAGGCCGCTGGCGACCCGCGCGGCCACCGCAGGCCGCTCTATCCGCCCGCCGACAAATCGCTGATATGGGACGATGACGAGTTGAAATCCCTTGAGCGGTGCGGGTTCCGGCCGTTGGTGTTGGCGTACAACGAGCCTCGTTTCCTGCTGGATTTGCACTCGGCCGGCGGATTGCTCGGCCACCTGTACGTCGGCTTGACGCAAAACGGACGCGGCAAATGGTTTCACCAGTGGGCCGAACTTACGGTAAGGTACGCCGACGGCCGAATGACATACCACCTCCGCGATCCCGCGTTTCCCGACCTCTCGGTGTCCATCGAAGCGTTGCCGCTGGCAGATGCCGCCGGCCTAGTAGCCCGCGTCAAGATCAAAGGCCCGGCAGCCGGTGCAGAGTTGGTCTGGGCATTCGGCGGGGCTTCGGCGTTCGCCACCAACTACAGCATGAGTGCCCGGGAATTCACTTTTGCCCCGGAACACTGCGCTAAGGATACGGTTGAATGGATCGAGGAGCGGTTTGTGCTGCACCGTTCGTTCGACGAATCGGATGTGTGTATGAAAGAGGTCTCTACCGCGGCCCGTCACTTGCCTGGCTGGTGCGCTGAGATCGAGGGGGCCTCCTCGTGGGCGGCCGAACAGGGGTTCGGCGCCCCAGACGAATTCTCGAGCTCCCCCTTGGATCTCGTGGCGTCGGCCGACTGGACGCGCGGCCGCGGCGCACGGCGCAACTGCGTTGCGGTGCAACGGGCGCGGCTGAGCCGCCGAAATGCCCGCGGTTACATCGTTGTCGGCGTTGGCCGGAACATGGCCGAAGTGTCGAAAGACCAACATGCCGCGTGGCGGGCGGCTTCAGAACGGAGCACAGCGATAGCCCAACGCGTCGTTGTGACTAGTCCGGACCCCTATCTGGATGCCGCCGTTGGCATGATGGCTTTTTCCACGGAAGGTACGTGGGGCGACTTGGCCATATTGCACGGCGGCTGGTCGTGGCGTCAGGCCTATCTGGGTTGGCGCGGTTGGTACGGCTCGAACTGCTACGGATGGACGGATCGCGTCCGGCGCTCGATTGAGAGTCACACCACGCTCGGGCTGGCCCGAACCGGCGAGGACGCCGGCGCGCTGAGCTCCAAAATCGAACACGAGCCCAGCGTCTACTACAACATGAACGAGGTGTTCCTCGATCAGGTTCGCCATTACTTCGATTACACGAACGACCTCGACCTGATGCGCGACATCTACCCGATCCTCGAAGGGGTCGTCGCCTGGGAAAACCGCAGGCTGCAGCCCGGCGGCGAAGGCCTCTACGAGAATAGCCTGAATACCTGGATCAGCGATTCGCACTGGTACATCGAGGGTCAATGCACCCAGGCCAGCGCGTACATGCTGCGCGCCCACGCGTTTCTGGCCGACCTCGCCCGACGCCTTGGCCACGATCCGGGGCCCTATGCCGAACAAGCCCGCCGCATCCGCGCGGCCATGCAGGAAAAGCTCTGGATGCCCGACGCGGGGGTGTTCGCCGAGTATTTGGATACGCGCGGCCACCGGCTGCTGCACCCCGAACCTGAACTCCCCACAATCTATCACGCAGCAGAGTTCGGCGCGGCCGACAGCGCGCAAGTGTCGCAGATGCTCCATTGGGTGGACGCGAACTTGCGCAGCGAGACCACGCCGGGCGACGGGAGACTCGTGTGGAGTTCGAACTGGTTTCCCAATCGAGGCCGCTCGTATACGCACAGCACGTACGAACTGGCGTATGCCGAGAATTTCAACCTTGCGCTTACGTATTACGCGGCAGGTCGCGCCGACGACGCGTATGCCCTGCTCCGAGGCGCTCTTTGCGGCATCTTCAACGGCCGGACGCCCGGCGGCCTGGCCTGCCATGCCAACGTCGAAGGCAAGCAGCGAGGCAATGACGAGTTCGCGGACGCAATCAGCATGTGGGGCCGCGCCGTCCTCGAGGGCCTGTTCGGCATCGTGGCGAGAAAGCCGGATGACCGCATCGTGTTGAGTCCTCAATTTCCTTGTGACTGGCCGCAGGCCTCGATCCGCGCGACGCATTTCTCGTATAGATGGCAGCGGAAACGACATCGCCGAGACGGTTCGGAGTCCGTACGGATCTCGTGGCAGACACCGCACGCCACAACCGTTTCCCTCCGCTTGCCCGTGCCCGCCGAAGCGCCTGAAACCGTACGCGTAAACGGCAGAAGGTCCGACTACACCGTCGAGGGCGGCTTCGACGGTGTGAACTGGGTTTGTGTCGATTCCCCAAAGGCACGCCGCGGCCATTTTCAAGTCGCGTATCGGCCCGCGAGCATCGAGCCCGCCCCAGCCCCGGTGAAACGGCCGGACGCGCTGCGGCCGGTTTGGACGCCGCCACGCCCTGCCGGCTCGGGCAACCGCGACCTCGCGCCATGGACACTCATCGACCTCTCGGAACAGTACAACGCACCCGTCCAGGAGGTGCTCGGCCGCGTCGTGCAACAGGCCAAGCCGCCCGCGCTGCCCGCCAGCAGGCGTGGATTCGGATATCGGCGCACCCATCTCGTCAGGTACCACAGATACCGAGATACACCCGTCTGCGATGCCGCCTGGCGCGCCAAGGTCGGCCCGGACGGCGTCGCCTGGACTACCGACGGCATCCCGTTCAAGACGGCGAAAGAGGGCCCCAATATCGCCGTGGCGACGTTGGCCGGCGCGTTCCCCGAGGCCGTTGATGTGCCCGTGCACGCACGTGGCAAGGCGCTTTTCCTTATGATCAGCGGGATGACGTTTCCCGTGCAGAGCCATGTCCCGAACCTGCGCGTACGGCTGGCCTACGCCGACGGATCGAGCGCGGCCACAGACCTCGTGAATCCGTTCTCGATAGGCGATTGCTGGGGAAGTTGGTGCGGCCGCTATCACGACACGCCCGCCAACGGATTCGAAAACATCGGCGGCCGACACGGCCCGGCCGGTTCGGCCGAGGTCGATGACCTCAATCAGCCAATCGCCGTGGACACCGAGGCCCACCTCATCCGTTTCGACCTTAGGCCGGATGTCGCCCTCGATGCGATCCGTATCGAGGCCGTGGCCAACGACGCCATATTCGGCCTCATGGGCGCCTCGATTCTGAAGTGAGTAGCGTGCAACGGCACAATGCCGAAGCGCTGCAACGCTAGCGGACCGCGTCTAACCCATACAGCAAGTCCGGCTTCACGTGACGTCAATCTCGCGAAACGCGACCTTGTTGCGGTAGTCCATTTGGCCCAGACCGCCCGCCTGCCCCGCCACGATACTGGCCACCGCATCAGGTCTATGGCCAAGGACTTCGGCGCCAACGGCGTCCAACGCGACGATGTCCGTACCCGCGGCAACAAGATTCATCTGTTTGACCTTGTTGGCGCTCTGTATACGGACCGCATCGATCACACACAACTTAGGTTTCATATACGCGGTGATATCACACAGGCGCGTGGCGAGGTCTTCGTGCCATTCGCCCCGATCTCCGCCTATGACCCCCATGTAGTTCTTCATGCACAACGTGGCTGTCGCCAGCCCGTGATCTTTGACAACCGGCACGTTTATAACAAGGTCCGACTCGATAATCTCGGGATAGAGCTGCCACGACGCCAGGCGTGACCCTTTGAGCTCAACTTCCTTGAACCGGTTGGGATCGAGGTAAACCATCTCCGCCCCGACCGCCGTGGCTGCCGCCTCGACACCGCTGTTCCGGTAGCAGAGCTTCGCCTCGTTACAGGTATTGTCCCCTATCTTCACTTTCTTTGCGCCCGCCTCAAGACACAGCCTTGCCAGCGTCGCCACGACATCGGGATTGGTATTTGCCGCCTGACGGGGCGTGCGGTTGAAACTGACGTTGGGCTTAATCCAAACCACGGCGCCACGCGTGACAAACCGTTTCATCCCGCCCAAGGCGGCTATTGCCTGCTCGGTAAGCTTTTTCGCCATGGCCGCAATATCTTCCGGGGTCGAGGTGGCCGCCCCTTTCCATCGGCATATGCCCATCGCAACCGGCCCCGCCTCGGCTTGAACCGCAGGCGCGGGCGGCGTAACGGCCACCACTTCCTTCGCGGCATCCTGGGCAAGTGAGGCGTCCAGCGGCGCCAAGGCCGCCACGCCGCCTGTCAGGGCCGTACGTCTGAGGAACTCGCGTCGTGTCTGCTTATCCATTGCTCCAGGCTCTTTCTCCAATGTCATGTGGCCTTCCGATTGGTTAAGGCATCATTATAGCGCATGACCACGCCGCCCTTCACCGGGCCGTCGAGCATCGCCAGACCACGCGGCCCGCTCGCTTTTCGAGGCCGGGATTGGGTATAAGGTGAAACCATGAACATTCAAGTTGTCGGGGCAGGTAGTTGGGGATTGGCGCTTGCGCGCCTGTTGGCGATGAACGGCCACACCGTGCGCATCTGGTGCCGCGAAGAAGACCAACCCGACGAACTCCGCGCCACCCGCCATAGCCCATACTACCTGCCGGGCGTCGCCTTGCCCGAGTCCGTCGACGTGTCGCGCGAGATCGATGCCGACGCCGACATGGCCGTGCTGGCCGTGCCGTCGCACGCGATGCGAGCGGTCGTGACGGATCTCGGGTTCGCGCGCGGCACCATCCGCGTGAGTGTGGCAAAAGGGATCGAAAACGAGTCGCTGCTCCGCATGAGTGAGGTGATCCGGAACGTGTGCGGCGACGTAACCGCATTGGCCCTCTCCGGCCCGAGCCATGCCGAGGAAGTCGCCAAAGACCTCCCTACGACGGCCGTGATCGCGGGGACAGACCTCACGGCCGCCGAGACCGCCCAAGCCGCTTTCATGGCGGATACCTTCCGTGTGTACACCAGCCCGGATATCGTCGGCGTGGAATTAGGCGGCGCCCTCAAAAACGTGATCGCCATTGCCGCGGGCGCGTGCGACGGGTTGGGCCTCGGCGATAATGCCAAGGCGGCGCTCATCACGCGCGGGCTCGCCGAGATATCGCGTCTCGGCGTGGCGCTCGGCGCCGATCCGCTCACGTTCGCAGGCCTGAGCGGCATGGGCGACCTCATCGTGACCTGTGCCAGCCGCCTCTCCCGCAACCGGGCCGTCGGCGAAGGCGTCGCCCAAGGCAAAACCATCGACGACATACTCGGCGCATCGCACATGGTCGCCGAAGGCGTCCGAACCGCCCGATCCGCCTACGCCCTCGCCGAACGCTGCGGCGTCGAAATGCCCATCACTGAGCAAGTCCACCGCGTCCTCTTCGAGGGCCTCAGCCCACGCGACGCCGTCGCCGCACTCATGCTCCGCGAAGCCAAACCGGAACGCGAACAATGAAAACAGTGACCCGGCGAGCGTTCTTCCCGCCGTGTGAAGTCGAATGGGCACCGTGCAACTAGGTAAACAGTCGCCAATGAGCAAGTATGCGGAACGTAGAATCCTGGTCCTCATCTTGGTTCCGCCCCTTGTGATCCTTGTTCTCGTGTTCTGCGTTATCGACGTAATGCTGGGACGCGTGTCTATGCAACTGCGTCCCGCCGTGAGCGGCAGCGAGGACCTCCCTGGAACGGAAGCGTACGCCGAACGCGACCGCGATCAGGAGTGGGTCAAGAGCATGGACCGTGCTCTTGAGCTATACGAGTTGGCCAATTCCCATCTGGCGGACGGCGAATGCTGCGAAGCAGAACCGTTGTTTCTCGAAGCAAGCGAGATATTGAAGAAGACGGTGGGTGAGAGAGACTATTGCTACCTCGCTAATCTCAATAACCTGGGTTCGGCCTATGTAGGCCTCGGAGAATACGAGCGGGCCAAAGGCATCTTCTTGGAGACAAGTGCCGTATTCAGGAAGAACGCGGAACCATGCGATCCCAGTTACGAACTAAGCTTCAACGGCTTGGGAAGGTCGCACATGGAACTCGGCGAATACGCCCTTCGCTTGCGCAAACTCGCCGAGGCTAGAGAGGCGCACGCCAGTGCCGCCCACGAGGATTGCCCTGCTCCCGTTTGGGCTCTATATGGCTTGGGCATGGCATACCTGTGGCTCGGCGAATGCGATCAGGCTAAGGAGGTATTGCTGGAAGCCAGGCAAGCCTGCGCGGAAGCGCAAGATGGCGGCGGCATCGACCTCGCGCATACGCTCAACGCACTAGCCTATTGTCACATGGGATTTGGCGAGTACGCGAACGCCGAGCCGCTGTACAACGAAGCCATCGCAATCTACGAGGCCGTGTTTGGGCAAGACCACATCAAACTGGTCGAGTTCCTCGAGGACTTCGCCGATTTTCTGGAAAAGACCGGCCGCCCCGCAGAAGCAGAGCCGATCCGCGAGCGTGCCGAGAGGATTCAGCTAACGGAGGAACAAGCCGCAACAGACGAACCTGTCGCGGACACGTCGCCACCGGTTGGCGAAGAGGCGCACGAGCGCTGAAAGCGCGACTTTATCGCAGCCTGGGGCAACGCCCCAGGTATACGACCTCTCCAATTCCCAAGCCCCGTAAGGGCGGGCTATCCGTTTGTCTGCGAGATCTTAGTAACCCCCTTGAGGGCTGGACCATTCTTTCTTCTCGGTTCCCAGGGCGTTGCCCCGGGCTGTGATAGGTTGGCCTTTCAGGCCACGCGTGTGTCTTTGTCTGTGTGTGTTGTTCGATCCGTAGTCTCTTTGTCAAGGACCACCTCCGAACGGCTTTTAAGGGCGCCGTGGGGACGTCTTTGTGTAGGCGCCGCAAGAAAGGGGACGGACCCGTCTCGCTCCCTAGCGGTCGCTCGCTTGCGTCAGTCCCTTTTTTGCCCGGCGGTGGCTGCAAAGCCTACGTGTCCTTCTTGTCATTCCCGACTTGATTGGGAATCTCGATGCTTGCCCGCCGTGACGGGTATGCGCGGCGATTGCCGCTTTCGCGGGAATGACAGAATCGGGGTCTTGTCAACGCGCCCAGGGCTTGTGATCGTTTGTGTCGGTGGCCAGTGGCATTGACATTCGTTTCTCATTTTCAATTGTTCATTCTATGTTTCACATTTGTGGCCTTGCCGCTAGTGTGCTGAGTCATAGGTTCCTTGAATAGGTGTGGCCGGCTTTCGTTGGGATAACATGCGCGCAAGGCCAACAGACAAATCTTCCCGTCATTGCGAGGAGCGAGTTCCCCGAGCGACGCGGCAATCACTTCAGCGGAAACCACTCGTCGATAAGTGATTGCCGCGTCGGCTTACGCCTCCTCGCAATGACGGGACAACATGGCCACCGATGAGTTTGTAAATGAACTTCGCTTGGCAACGGAAGATGAAGATGGGAGACCGAACGGAGCAATTTACAGAAACTTCTTGACACTACTCTTCGGCGTCCGGACAAGGGGTTGTCCGGGCCACGCGGCTGGGCGTCCTCACACGGCGACACGGAGAGCACGGAGGGAGGAAGAGGGGTCCCGGGACCGGGGAGGGAACGGCCACAGAAGACCCGCGAGGATAATGATAGGGTATCGGGCTCCGGGTCTCGGGTCTGGGGAGGAAGGATGGACGGGTTGGACGGAACGGTGGGTCATGTCTTTGCAGAGGATGCGTGGATGGCGTTGAGGCGGATGCAGGCGGCTTGTTGTTCGTTGCGGAAGGGCTTGAGTTCGGGGACGCGTTGGGCGCATTCGGGTGTGGCGTGTAGGCATCGAGGGTGAAACACGCAACCCGACGGCGGATGCAGGGGCGACGGCAGGTCGCCCCGTAGCAGGGGGCGCTGCTTTCTAGGGAAGCGCTGATACCACAAGATATTGTAGGGTAGGCAATAATGGCTATTTCCCGTGCGCAGAGACGCCAAGCAGGGTGATGGTTTCGCCCTGCATGCGGAAATAGAGACGGTAGCTCCGGTTCATGCAGGCTTGCCCCACATTGATTTCACCGCGCCGCTTGTGGGTGCGCAGTGATGGGTGAGAGGGGTCGGCTTCGAGTAGCTGAAGGGGCTTGTCGGTTTGTCGACGGACCGTTTCTGACAGCTTTCGATAGGCGCGCCGGAAACTGCCGGTATAGATGAATGCCGTAGATCAGGCGCGTTTCTTGGCTCGCCGGCTCGGCTGAACCGCCTTGGCGGCGGGCGCGGCGGCCGTGAAGGCGTGTAGTCATTGCTCGTTGGTTTCGCACATCCGCACGACGTCTTCGGCGGCGAGGGCTTTGGCGTAGAGGGCGAAGTCGCTGATCTTGCCGATGAAGCGTTCGCCGGCAGGGTACAGCGGGTTGTACCCGATGCCGATTAGCATGCTTTCGGAGAAAACGCGCTCGGGCACTTGGGCGGATTGGGCCGGTTGGCCGTTGACGTATAGCGTCAGTTTCCCGCCTTGTTTGACTGCGGCAGCGTGGATCCATTCACCGTTTTGCATCGGCACGCCCGCCGTGCCGTACGAGCCGCCCGCCTCGAGGCGCGCGAATAGGCTGTCGCCGTCGAAGGTCACGCGCAACGGGTCGTCGAGTCCCCTGCACCACGCCGAGAATACTTGCTGGAGGCCTTTTGTCGGCAAGCCTTCGGGGCACACCCAGGCGTGGAACGAATAGTTCGTGCCGGGGAAGAATGGTATGGCGTAGCGGAGCCCGCCGGTCTTGCCGTCCAACGCCACGGCGCCGCCGGGCGTTCCGAACCGGTCGGGCGCAGGCGCAATCCCGGATTCCGTTTCACACACGCCGAAGCTAGGCGCGGCATTGCCATCGAGTGCCGATGCCGCCATCAGGCCGTCTTCGCGCACTACGAAGAAGGCGTGAGGCGCCGCGTGGTCGACGCGGAACGATCGCGGCCCGCCGCGGTTATCGACCTTCTCGTCGCCGCGAACGGTTAGCACTTTCCAGTAGTACGTTCCGTCTGCCGTGCAAACGTCCGGCAACGTTGCGTGGGCTTCGGCAATGCCATCGATTCGCGCGACGGTTTCTTTGAACGCACGGTCTGTCGCGACGACAAGCTCGAATGTGCAGTCGGGCATGTCGTAGTTTGTCCAGGC